>OFGR01002827.1_pt1 | contig 10964 bp, 11 predicted proteins | sample 1521811 | NCBI WGS metagenome assembly OFGR01 (sample SAMEA3504098, study PRJEB24116) | mouse gut metagenome | biome: mouse gut; feature: mouse-associated habitat; material: faeces | place: Denmark | collected 2011
TATGATGATTTTATACCCGAAATAAAACTGCTACAGAAAGTGCTACAATTTTTGTGACTGACATGCTCTAAACCCTTATAAACAAAGGCTTTATGCCATGTAGCACTTTTCAAAACCCAAAAGTGCTACATTCTCGAAAAAAGTGTTACATGACAATTTCACACATACCAGAATCACATAACACCACCGGAGTCATATCACAGAATACCTCTCAAACCTCGTAACAGCCCAATAGACCCATCTTAGCATATCACCCTTGCATTCTATACCTAAAAACAAAACAGGGCTTAAATCGCCGTATACGACGTCACAGACCTATCACGTAAAATAATCGAACCCCAGTTCGCCCCTTTATATAACAAAATTTCATACACTTGAAAACATAACACAACCACATGACACACAGAATACCTCTCTGACCTCGTAACAGCCCCATACAGCCACTTTAATACCCATACCCTAACATCACTATACCTAAGTGCAAAACATCGTTTAAATCGCCGTATACGAAGCCACAGGCTAATATCCCACAAAACCATATCATGCCATCCGGTAACACATTTGAAAAAATGTAGCACTTTTTTTTGAAAAGTGCTACAAAATTAGCAAAAGTGCTACAAAAAGTGCTACACCTAAAATGCTGTATTTACAAGGGTTTATTGACTGTTAAGTGACCATTTGTAGCAGTTGTAGCACTTTTATTTAAGTCAATTATAAGGGAAAAATATAAAAAACCCATATTTCTTTTATACCCCTTGTAGTTTTTATATATTATATAGACTTGAGAAAAAGTGCTACAAGTGCTACATTTTGACATGATGAATTCCGTAAACCCTTATGGATACTGGCTTTATGATGATTTTATACCCGAAATAAAACTGCTACAGAAAGTGCTACAATTTTTGTAACCAACATGCTCTAAACCCTTATAAACAAAGGCTTTACACCATGTAGCACTTTTCAAAACCCAAAAGTGCTACATTTCCAGAAAAAGTGTTACATGACCAATTCTAATATACCAAAATCACATCACCATACCGTAATCATATAACAGAATACCACTCTGACCTCGTAGCAGCCCCATACAGCTGTTTTAGTCCAATCACCTAAGAATGTTACACCTAAGCACAAAACACCTCTTAAAATGGCTTGTGCGGCGTCTGGCTGGCATGTCCTGCACAGGAACCAATATCATGCTTACGCATGCGGGTGGAAGTATGAAAAAATAAAAGATACAACCAGAAGGGAGAGATACCATTTATGAATAAAATAATCTTAGCAGGACGTTTAACCCGTGACCCGGAAATCCGCTACGCCCAGCAGAGCAATACAGCCATTGCCAGATACACACTTGCCGTGGACAGGCAGGTGAAACGTGAGGGTGAGCCGCAGGCAGACTTTTTACGATGCGTGGCATTTGGCAGGACTGCGGAGTTTGCGGAGCAGTACTTGCGGAAGGGTACAAAAATTGCAGTTACAGGCCGCATCCAGACGGGCAGCTACACAAACAGTGACGGGCAGAGAGTCTATACCACAGATGTGGTAATCGAATCACAGGAGTTCTGCGAGAGTAAAGCTGCCTGTGCACCTGCAGCACAGAACTCTTTTGCCGATAGCACTTTTATGCCAGATGGACAGGAGGAAGCCCAGTACCAGTATTTCAACTAAAGGAGATGCACTTATGGACAATGTGACACCGGAAACTTTATACAAAGAACTGAGTAAAACGGTCATCGGACAGGAGGGATATTTAAAATCCCTCTGCAATGCCGCCTGGCTTCACAGCCTGCGCTACCAACATTATAAGCATACGGGGGAGGCGTTAGACAAGCCCAAGCAGAACATCCTCTGCATTGGCCCGTCCGGCACAGGCAAGACGCTTGCCGTAGAGCAGCTTGGCAGGCTCTTAAACCTGCCCGTGGTCATCGAGAACGCAAGTATGCTGCGTGGCGAAGGATGGAAAGGCAGGAGCGTCAGTTCCATCATCGCCCGCTGCATTGACGCTGCCCCGGATAAGAACGAAGCCGAGGCAACGCACAGCATTGTATGCCTGGACGAGATCGACAAAGTTTTTAAGTCCCGTCCGGGCGACCAAAGCTTCCTCCCGGTTGACAACCTGCTCACGTTTATGGCTGGCAGCGTTGTCGTCCATACGGACAACAACCGCACCCGTAAGATGGACACATCCAGACTGCTTATTGTCTGTCTGGGTGCATTTGAAGGACTCGAAGACATCATCCGGGAACGGATGGCGGGCAAATCCAGTATTGGTTTTTCTGCCAAAAAACCGGCAGAGCTGCCAGAGGGAAGCCTGCTTCCGTATGTAACAGAAGATGATCTGCATACATACGGCATATCACACGAGTTTCTCGGCAGAATCTCGCTTATCACACACACGAACCTGCTGTCGCTGGAGGATTATAACCGTATCCTCATACAGTCGGACGCATCCCCTGTGTACCAGTATGACAGACTGCTCTATAAAACGCAGGGCGTGCATGTTGGTATTACAGAAGAAGCCGCCGCATGTATGGCCCGGCAGGCAATGGGCAGTAAAGAGGGCGCAAGGCTTCTTGCCCGGACGGTTACAGACCTCTTGCAGCCAGAGCTCCACACGGTTGCAGGGGATGCCAGTGTGGACAGCATCGAGATTGGATGCGGAGTAGATAACAGTCTGGTTGCGTACCAGACGCACATGGGACGTGAGGATCTCTGGGAAGATTTCTGTACCGGCTCGCCGGAAACGGACAGCCAGACGCTCTCCAGCGTGCCGCTGTCCTGCATACGTGGACGCAACGAGATTGTGGAGCTTGCAAAGAGCATAAAGGACGCATCACCCCGGAAAGTGCTTCTGACGGAAGAAGAAACCATAGCTGCGGTCTATATTCTTGCTGCCGCCATCGCTTTTCAGCTGGTGGAGAACAACGGGAAGGGCATGACAATGGACCATGTAGCGCAGATGTTAGACAGGTTCTATGACCCGGACACCAGAGACATGAAGTGCTTCTGTGTACATCCGCTGGAGCATATAGGCGCAGAGTTTTTTATCGAGGCAGAAAAGCATGTGCGGGACTGGGATACGAAGATCGTGTATGCCAGACAGATGCTTTTAGACTATTGCAATGCGTGGATATGCAGCCATGGGCAGGCGGAGCAGTAAACGCCTGCCTGCTGGAAACTGGTATGGGTATCTGTATCAGAAATATTATATAACGCCTGCCTGTTTGGAAACGGGCAGACGTTATATTTGTTTTGGGCGAATTTTGGGAGTTTGGGAGAAGATTCTGGATTCTGGTTTCTGGTTTAGTACACAGTAACCGTACACACGGGTCACAAAAATGGTATAACAGTAAAGTACATCTCATCAATAGTACTTAAAAATTACTCTCGCTATAAATATTAAATCTATTTAATATTTATAGATAAGAGCTTTGTAAAGAAAAAACGTCGAAATTCCCAGTATTTACGCTGGCTGGAGCGTATTTTTGACAGTCTGTCTGTTTAGACTGAAAGTCTATTGAAACAGACGGATACTTGAAAGCCGGGCTGGGAAACAGTATTATAGTCCCATAAGCAGGATGGAATGGCCGTCCTGCCAGAAAGGGGAAAAGAGATGAAGCGTAAGAATGAGCGCACCATGGAGTACCTGGAGGAGAGCAGCACTCTGGTCGGACAGAGGACGAGGAAGCTGGTGGATCAGGAGACTGGTGAGGTAATGCAGGTGAACCAGGTGACGAAGCTTGCCTATGGATCAAAAAATTTCTGGAAGCTCTACATGAGGGAGTTTATTGCCGTCCTGGAAGGGCTTAGTGACAAGCAGTACAAGGTGTTTGTCTACATTCTGGAGCATACCAAACCGGGCGATAACCGCTTTACCGCCACTTATCAGGAAATCATGAAGGGCGCAGGGTGCTGCAGGCAGACGGTGGCATCCACGTTGAAAAAGCTGCAAAAAGCTAATTTCATGCGGAAGGTGCAGACAGGCGTATGGATGGTGAACCCGGACATCATAGTGAAGGGCAATGACCACAAGCGTAACATGCTGCTTTCGGAGTACCGGGCTGTTAAGCCAGAAAAGTAACTGAACCACTACCGGCTAAAGCCGGTAGGTTCGGTATGCTGCTAAAGCAGCCTAAAGCGTGCACGCTAAAGGTTATCTTTTTTCCTTTACTTCTTAACCTATCTCAAAGTTATCAGAGTTACTCTTCTCCTGTAGATCTTGATTCTGAATATACGCTTTGATTATTTCATCCGTTACGTTCCCGCTACTTGCCACAAAATACCCTCTTGCCCACAAATGTTGTCCCCAAAATTGTTTGCTTAATTCCTTATATTCCATCTGTAATTTTCTTGATGTATTTCCTTTTATATACTGCACTAACTTACTTGCAGACAAATGGGGTGGTACTGATACCAACAAGTGAATGTGATCGCTCCCTACATGTCCTGCCAATATTTCTACCTCATTACTTTGACAGATCATACGAACGAGTTCTCTTGTCCGTATAGCTATCTGACCAGTTATCACTGGTTTTCGGTATTTCGTTATCCATACTAAATGGTATTTTATATCATATGTGCAATGGGACGACTTCCTATAATTCTCCATAATATCACCTCAAGTTTTAGTATCTCTGTTTTCTTTTTTTCTAAACTTGAAGCTATGGGGTTGACCTAAAGGTTTCGCCTTAAGGCGAGGGTTTTAACCCCATTATACAGACAATAAAAAATCAGAACAGGGATGCAAGGCGCTAGCTTGCTGCATCCCATTGTCTTTTTATGTATACGGGATCGAGAACTCTGTCCATGAGCAGTTTTTTTTAATCTGTCCTATTTATTTCTGCGGCACCAGATCGTTGAGCCGTCCGTTCAGCTCGTGGTATGCCTTAATTACTTCGTCAGAATCCAGAGCAGATACCCGCTGCCTGCGCCGCTCCTGCTTTCCAAGTTCAATCAATTGCATGTTTTCCTCTTCCACTTGCTGCACCCGCAGAAGCAACTGTAACGCGGTATCCCGCAGCGTGGCAGCATCCTGCAGTGCAGCACGGGAATCATCCTCGTTTGCTTTGATACCATCCTCGCGCTGGTCCAGATCAGATTTTTGTTCATGCAGCATAACCTTTGTCTGGAGAATTATTTGTTTTTCTTTTTTTACTTCTGCAGTCTGAGTGTCCAACGCCATCTTCTGTGCATCCAGTTCCTGCTGAATTGCCAGATAGGCACTCTCATTTTTAAGTTGCTCTACCGTCTTACGTGATTTCCTTTTGCTGCCGTCCATAAACATTACGCCAAACTGCTCCTGTGCCATCCGGTGGATGGAATTGTTCAGTTTAACCATATTCGCACGGGAAGAAAACCATTTCCCGTTCAGTTTCCCGTTATGTTCCGGGACAACATAGCACTGGAGGTGTGACCGGGACATGCACCGTTCCCCGGTCTCGGCATGGATGTATGCGTGTTTCTCGTCCTGGTGCATATAATACTGGATGATATTATTTTCTCCGTACTGGTTTATAATTATTTTTATAGCTGCCAGAAAGAATGCCTTCTCGTCTTCTGGTTTCAAATCTTTTGGAGCGGGGACATTCAAACCGAAGCAGGTTACCCGGTCTTTCCGTTTGTTTGCACCCGGCTTTGCGTCCAGAAAGGCAATCCGTTCGCTATATTTTTGGCATGCGGCGGTATAATCCAGATCCCCCTGCATGTTGCCGGAAGTTTTCGATTTATCAATATCAATGTTTGAATGGTTTGCTTCCATCCGCTCTTCGCCGTCACAATGCCGGAGCATGGCTTTTACCTGCTGCGGGGTTTTTAATTTTTCAAAATTTACACTGGCCATAATCTGATTTCACATCCTTTCTTATCCTGATCGTAACACGAATTTTCCAGAATGCAAGATGCTAATTTTTTTATTTTTCTGGCAGAATTTCAGCACGCTGCAGAGATGTAACCGGATCCGTTACCTGTTAGTTACTTCCCGCTGAAAGTATTGCATTTAATACTTTGCAAGCAAAGTACCGCGGCAGAGCCGCTTTAAATGGCAGGGGACACCCCTACAACCCCAGTGCGCCTGCGGCGCCGGGAGCAGCAATCCTTGTATTTATTTGGTTTATCTGTATTTTGCAAAAAATTATCTGTAAAATGGCTCATTTCCTGGCGTCAGCTCCTCTTATGCTCTTTTCCTTTTTTCCCCAAAAAGAAACATCTACTAATCATGCGATTACTGGGCAGCAATCCGGTTACCGATAGTAACCATGCATCAAAAAACCCTGTAGTTATCAATGTTAAAATCTGCGCCCCAGTAACCATATTTTTAAGATCCTGACGCCACTTGCAAAAAATTTTCTGCTTACGGCAATACAAATTATATTACCGCCTGCCTCTGATTTGGCCAGATCCAAACAGATTTATTTTTTTAATTGTTAAATTTTTATGAACTTTATTTATTCCACGTATGCAAGCATTTTTGAGCACTGCAAAAACGCCCGAAATTTGATCTGATAGCGGATTTATGATACACTATTACAAGAAGAAATGGTTATTTTTTCCATAAAAAATCGCTGTTTCAGCAAGGAAACCTTTCATCAAAAAATTTGATATTTGCCCCAAAAACATAGTTAAGATACAGATGATGTATCTGTGAAATAGAAAGGAATATGAATCATGTTAAATTTTGTACATAATCTGAGAATGGACCCGGCCAGTAATTATTTCCGGGAGTCAGTATTAAATGACGTAAAGAAAATGAGTCAGGAAGAAAACATCGAAACAAGCGCTTTAAAGGTAGAATATATCACAATGTTCCAGAAGAATGGATGCGAAACCCTGCCGCCGCACTACCTCGGCCTGAGAAACCTGTTTGTTGATATGTCCTGTAACAAAAACTGGGCAGAGAAAAGAAAGACCAGGGATATTGATCAGTTATTTGGTGCATCAATAAAATGTTTTAAGGCATGGTGCGAAGATCATGAGAGACGCTACGGAATGGACTGGCTGACAGACCGTGACAGCCGGGTTCCCGCTGCAGATATTGTTTTTACAAATCTTGTGCGCGAATATAACGTAGCTGCATGGCATAATCCGAAGCTGGACTGGACTGCAAAGAAAATCGCAGATGAAATCCTCAGTCATATGATTGAGTATTATACTATTAACTGGCAGAACGGTTCCAAGATCGAGGAAGATATGCTTGATGATCTGATGTATATGCATGAGGACATCCATTAACCGGAAAAAATGGTTTTGTACCGTATAAAACCCTCCTATTTGTCGTAAATTATACTAACTGACAGGGGATGCATGTTTGTAGTGCATCCCCTGTCAGTTCTACTCTGGAATAAAATTGTGATAATTTCAGTATGTTCTCATAAGTATGCCGTTAGAAAGGCATGTGACTGATATAAGACCATATTCTGATAAGTATGGAGCATCATGGTTGTAGACATAAGACATCAGAGTGCAAAACTTTACATTTTCATATTCGGATGGCCATTCTTCTTTATAGCCGCTAATAATGATATAAGCCGTCATTCTGCCATAAGGAGTTTCATTGCGAATTGCTGCATAGCATAACATCCCTTTTTCCTCCAGCATGCGGATATGCTTCTGTGCGGTCTCGTCTATTGGCACGTACTGTCCATTTTCCATAATTTTTCTTATCTTTCCATTTTTCTTGAAACTTGCAATTTCATCTGGTTTAAAACAGAGAAGTTCCATTCTTCTGACGGCTTCCGCGATTGCTTCTTCTTTGGTTGGACGGGTAAGTGTGCCAGAATCTACACAACCTATACGATTCAAAAACTCTTGCCACTCTTTTTGCATATCCTGGAACAGTTTAAACCTTTCTTGTGTGCTTAATTTAGACAATTCTTCATTAACTTCTTCAAATTCTAGTACCTTTTGCATAATTTTTGTCCTTTCTTAATAATCACTTATTGGATTTTATATATTTGTGGTATTTTTTGTTATGTGCTTATTATCAATATGCCTTTATGCAGATAAACACAAGAAGTATATTTCTGTGTTTATCTGCTGGGCAATATGACGGATTAACCAATACGGAAATGGGATGTACTTGGTGCCATGGCAACTAACTGTTTTGTTGTGTACCTGTTATAAACATCTATAATTTTCATAAAATGCTCTTTCCCAGGTGAAAATGGTCTTTTAAGCTGGTTTTCCGCAATTTCCATTAGTTCCATACTTATTTTATTTGACAGCAGAATATCTTTGGATATACAGGTTTTTCCAGTAATTCTGTCAACCAGCATGATTTTCAGCATAATCCCTGTCCCATCTGCCGGAATTGGCAGTTTGGTTAGAAACTGGCTTAGATGTGCGTTATATGGTGCATCCATCCAATTGAGGTTTCCGACTTTGAAAAGCCCAAATAAAAGACCATTCATTTGAATAAGCTTCATTTCAAAAGGCTTATTTTCTTCAAACTGAGAAATTTCGGATTGTTTCGGATAAGCACAGAATATCATCAAATGCACGCCATAGTTGCTTATATCCATATTGACACTGTCTGTAAAAGCAGATGTTGCTTTTAAATATATGTTTTTCATTGCATTGCTAGTGAAATCAAAAGAAGTTTTTTCCTTTTTATTCTGATTTGCATCATTCATTATTGTTTTCCTCCTTTCCAAAATTTTTTTTGAATAAAAATTTCATTGTAATTCTCCTTTCTAAAAATTGATTTTGCAGGAATTCCTGCTCATCAGAACTCTCGTTGTTTTTGTATTTTTGTAAAAAAGATTTTTTGATTTCTGTATTTTTGTAAAAAAGATTTTTTGATTTTTGAAATTATATATACCAATTCCCGCTTTGTGTTCTGTCACCATATGATTCTGTGAAGTGCCTAGAAAATACGCGGTCTGTTTCTAAAACAGTGTATTTTATTATATATAGAGAAATTTTCTGTATGATAGAAGAGAGCTTTGTAATAAAAAAACGCCAAAAATCCCAGTATTTATACAGGTTAAAGCGTATTTTTAAAGTCTGTTTAGATAGACTTTGAGTCTAAATAAACAGACTTGTTTATATGTCTCGTAAATGGTATAGTTATCAAAAAGGATGGGATGCCCATCCTGCCAGAGGAGAAAACGCAGGGATGAATAAAAATGAACGCACCATAGAATACCTAGAGCAAAACAGTACACTGATTGGGCAGCGGATGAGAACAGTAATTGATGCGGACACAGGAGAAATGTTTAAGCTTAAGCAGGATACCAGGCTGGCTTATGGCCAAAAAAATTTCTGGAAATGCTATATGAGGGAATTTATTGCAGTCTTAAAGAATCTTAGCGATAAGCAATACAAAGTCTTTATTTATATCATGGAGCATACCAGGCCAAGTGACAACCGGTTTATTGCCACTTACCAGGACATTATGAAGGACATAGGGTGCTGCAGGCAGACAGTGGCGGCTACACTGAATAAACTGAAGGATAAGGATTTTATGAGGAAGATACAGGCAGGCGTTTGGATTGTAAACCCTAATATCCTAATGAAAGGCAATGACCGTAAACGTAATATGCTCCTTTCAGAGTACCGGGCTGTTAAAACTGAAAAAGAAGATGATTAAAAAAACAGGGATGCCGGCTTTGCCAGATAAACTGTGTCAGTAAATTGTCTGAATATTCTTACTGACTGCTTAATTGTCGTAATTCGGATTGTCGGAATGCTGTCAAGGCAATGGTTTCATCCTTTACAGCATTTTGACAATCCGATAAAATTATAATTACAGTTAGGATGATTTACACAGATTTATTTACACTTTCGGGATGTCAGTCAGTAACCTGATGCATCCGATTATATTTTTTCATATAATCAATATTTCATAATGGTTTTAATGTCTATCTGCGTTTCTCTGGCTATGCCATCCGCTCAAACAGTTCTTTTTTGTATTTGTAATAGCTATTTCGACTCAATGTGCCAACCCTGGCCCTGATCTGCGTCATCGTATCAATGTCGTTCAAAGTCCCGTCAAAATCCCTGCTGTATTCCTGCATCAGCCGCTTGGCCTCCAGGCTTTTTTTAGTAGTTACCGTCATTCCTGTAACCCGGCCCACCTGTTTTCCCTTGCGTTTTGCCTCTCTAATACCCTCTCTCGTCCTCTCATGTAAATCCTGTACTTCTTTTTCCGCCTGTTCAAAAGCTTTCCTGATCTGTTGCTCTGCCAGCAGCTTAATTACTTTATTGGTTGCCTGGATGTAGATGTCAGCTATTTCATTCCCTGTAGCCGCTATTGACTGCTGAATAGATTCTTTATATACATCCGTACTAATATACTGTTCTTTGAGAAATACCAGGTTAATTCCCCTATCATATAAATCCATGTACAACTTAATTCCATCATCCGCATTCCGGCTCATGCGGGATACACTGTCAAATATGATGGTATCGCCAGGCTTTACAACAGACAGCATCTTGTTAAATTCCCTGCGTCCCTCAGTTTTAGTCCCAGTATAAGCTTCCTGATAAATTCGCGCATTTGGATAGGCTCGCGTGAGATTTTCAATCTGCCGTTCTATTTTTTGAGTTTTTCTGGAAATTCTGGCATAAGCATATTCTTTCCTCATCCTGTATTCCCCCTAATCAAAAATCTATATAAGTACCACTTTATACATTCGTTAAAAGTGGCACTTATTCCAAAATAGGATATAATGAAATTTTGTTTAAAAGTATAACATCTTTGTATGTGCTTGTAGCTTTGTTAGTTTTGGATTATAATAGCTTAGGAAATGAAACATAATTGTTTTATCTTGTTTGTCCTAAATAGCCATTACCTTCTGCTATTTATTCTTTCTTTGATAATAATATTATCACTACTTTACAACTTTATAAATGATACCCCTGTTTCTTAACTAGCTGTTTTAAGGCATTTATTAAGACATTTGATTTTATGCTGGTTTCGACTTTTTCTACGAAAATGGCATAAAATACCTGCTGGCGAATCTGTT
>OFGR01002828.1_pt1 | contig 10964 bp, 11 predicted proteins | sample 1521811 | NCBI WGS metagenome assembly OFGR01 (sample SAMEA3504098, study PRJEB24116) | mouse gut metagenome | biome: mouse gut; feature: mouse-associated habitat; material: faeces | place: Denmark | collected 2011
CTGCCGGTGGTCAAGAACCCCTGTCCCGCCGACGGGGCCACCAAACGCCAGGAGATCAAAGAGCTGGTCTATGAATTGCAGGGGCGCTACCCCGGCCTGAAGGCCAGGGCCTTCGGGGCCATGCAGCGGCTCCCCCTGCCTGCCTGGGGACCGAAGGAGCACCGACGCCGCCCTCTGCCGGAGGAGCTGGAGTGAGGAGCTGACGCAGGGGAAAATTCAAAATTTCTTCATAAAAATCCGCCCGGAAGTTCTTCCCTTTTTTCCCCGGCTATGGTATACTGGAACAAAAGCCCTTCAATTTGTTTTGAGCGGCTTTTCTTCTGTGTCTGGAACGATTTTTGAGAAAAAATTTTGGGGAAAAGGAGCGATCAGTACCGTGAGCAGACAGCATACGGGTTCGCAGCCAGCCAGAAAACGGCGGAGCCTGAACAGAAGAATCTTGGGCCATACCACCCGGAACATCCTGGCAGTCGTGTTTCTCTGCTGTGTGATTATGGGGGTTTCCATGCAGTCGCTGGCCAATAATATCCTGCTGGACAGCCTCCAGCCGATGGTCCGGCAGTCAGCAAAAACTGTTGAAGCCAACATACATATGCTGGCCGACCGCATGATGACCATTGCAGGGGACACCCGGATGCGGTCCACCGGGGATTTATCCGCTGCACAAGCCAGCCGTGCCGGGCTTTTGACCGAGGCGGCGGAAATCTACGAGCTGCACACCATCGCGCTGTACGACCTGGACGGCAGGCTGATGCAGGGCATCGACGGCGCGCCGGAGCATCTGGCGGACGATTTCCTGGCCCTGCTCCAGGAGACCGATAATATGACCACCCACCCCTCCACGATTTTTCAGGGCAAGCTGGGCGTGACCATGGGAATGCCCGTGAAGCAGGACGGGGAAACCGTCTTTTATGTGGTCGGGGTCTATAAATACGACGCCCTGGACGACGTACTCAGCAGCATCAACATCGGCAAGCACGGCCTGGCCTACATGGTCAACCGGGAGGGCGTGGTCGTCGGCCACCCGGACCAGGCCCTGCCCCTCCGGGGAGAGACTTTGGACCAGCTCACCAACAGCCATGAGGAGGTCCGCCGCCGGGTCATCAGCAACGAAACCGGCGCGTCGGAATTCGGCATGGGCCTGGACACCATGCTGGTGGCCTACGCGCCCATCCGGGGGACCCAGTGGTCCCTGGTGCTGCAAATGCCCAAGTCGGACTATAACTACCTGATTAATGCGGCCATGGTATCGGATATCCTGATTACTCTGGCGGTTCTGGTCATTTCCATCGTCCTGGTCCTGCGGCTGGCCCGGTCCATCTCCCGCCCTGTGAAGCATGTCACCGGACGGATGGTGGCCCTCTCCAACGGCGACCTGCACACAGAGGTGATAGTCACCGAGTCCCGGGATGAGCTGGAGGTCCTGACCCGGACCCTGGACAGCACAGTGGACCGGATGAATCAGTATATCTCAGATATCCAGCAGGTGCTGACTCAGATCGCCGGCGGCAATCTGGACGTGTCCTCCCAGGTGGAGTACCAGGGCGACTTTACCCTGATCCAGCAAAGCCTGCGGACCATTATCCAGTCCATGAACGAGACGATTCTGGGCTTCCGGTCCGCCGCGTCCCGGCTGTCCCAGATGGCTGAGGAGCTGAACGGCCAGTCCAACCAGCTCCACCATGCCTCTCTGGAGCAGAACCAGTCCACCGAGGCCCTGGCCGGAGAAGTGGTCCACGTCCAGGAGCAGCTTGCCAGCGTGACCCAGAGCAGCAGCCAGACCCGTGCCAAGACCGAGGAGATCGCCCAGCGGGTCCAGGAGGCCAACCAGCAGATGGATTCCCTCACCTCCGCCATGGACAACATCAGCGCCAACGCCCAGGAGATCAACATGATCGCAAAAGCCATCGAGGACGTGGCGTTCCAGACGGGCATCCTGGCCATCAACGCCTCCATCGAGGCGGCCCGCGCAGGGACCGCCGGACGGGGCTTCGCGGTGGTGGCCGGCGAGGTGAAGGACCTGGCCGCCCGGAGCGCAGAGGCCGCAAAGAGCGCTACCGAGGTGGTCAGCCGCACCCGGAGCATCATTCAGACCGGCGTGGAGCTGACCGCCCAGACGGCGGAGTCGGTCCAGGCCATCTCCGGGGTGAGCGGACAGATCAGCGCGATTTCGGACCAGCTCGTCACCGCGGTCCAGGGCCAGAAGGCCGCGCTCTCCATCATCGAAACCCGGATCGGGGAAATCACGGATATTGCGGACCGGAACCTCCAGAACGCGGGGGAGAGCGAGCAGGCCAGCGCCCTGCTGGCCCGGGAGGCGTCGGCGCTCCAGGCCAAGGTGGAGCAGTTTACATTAAAGGAGGAGCAGGAGACATGAGGAATTTGTGCAGAACAGCTTTGCTTTTGGTAATGCTCCTGCCGGCGGTGCTGCTGGCGGGCTGCGGCGGCGGCTCCGGCCTCCAGGACGGCTACTACACCGCCCAGGCCCAGGAGTTCAGCCACGGCTGGAAGGAATTTGTGACCATCATGGTCAAGGGCGGGGAGATCGTCTCCGTGGAGTACAACGCGGAGAACGCCAGCGGCTTCATCAAGAGCTGGGACAATGCCTATATGCAGACCATGCTCCACTCCAACGGCACCTATCCCAACGAGTACACCCGGTACTATGCCCGGCAGTTCCAGGAGGACCAGAACGCGGACTCCATCGACGCGCTGACGGGCGCGACCTCGTCCCACAGCTCGTTCCAGCTGCTGTCGGAGGCGGTGCTGGAGCAGGCCCGTCAGGGCGATTCCAGCGTGCGCGTGGTGGATACCAGCAAGGAGTGAGGCGGGAAGCCGACTGATTTACCTTTGTTGTCCAGCGTCCTTTCGAGTTATAAATAATTAACTTTTTAGGATTGACAAGGATTTGCTGAAGTGCTATATTTATAACACCGCGAAAGTTATAAATATTTAACACGGAGGAATGGACCATGAAGGCAAAAGTTACCTTGAAAGAAATCGTCGCAGAAAGGATGGTCTATGCGCTGCTGCTGGTACACTACTATTGGATGTGGGCCAGGCGGGATTGGCACGATTATTACATGACGATTCAAAATACGATCAACATATTCGCCATTGTATTTTTCGCCTTGCAGGCCAAGCGCATCCGGAAGTACAGCAAAGAAGAAAAGGATGAGCTGGCGATCCAAAATCTGCGCAGAGCCGATGCGATTGGCTTGAAGATTATGGTGGGCGCTGTGATTTTGATTGCATTCGCGTGTGGTGTGGAGTGCTTCGACAGCAGGATGGCGGGGTATGCGCTGGTCGGAATGCTATTTGCCTTGACCGTGATACGCTTCATACTTTTTTGCATAATGGACAGTAAGGGAGTCTAATATGGGCCTCAAAACGAAGGTCAAAGAATATCGAGAAAAAGCAGGATTAAAACAGAGTGAATTAGCGGAATTGGTACACGCAAGACGGGAAACGATCGTGCATCTGGAAAATGGCAGGTACAATCCATCGCTGAAGCTCGCTATGGATATTGCGAAAGTGTTCCATGTGACAGTGGAGGACCTGTTTGAATTTACAACGGATCCGGAGGATGCGTAGTGTTCGGGGATTGCCGGGTGTCATTTCAAGTATCCAATATATCCAAAAGTCAGGAGCCGTCAGGGCGGGGGTATCCCGCTCCGGCGGCTTTTTTTGCTCTGGGGCTTCCCCCCAAAAAAACTAAATTTTCCTCCACCGCTGGCGAAACGATTAAAAACGTGCTATAATGCCTACGCTTAGAGAAATCAAAAGAAGCAAGGGAGGTCCCCCATCATGCACGAAACTCAAGACAACCAGTCCGTCCGGAACGGCCAGCCCGCCGCAAACCCCGGCAAAAAACTCGTCCGGTCTGTGGACGGCGTGGATTACCTGCGCATCCCCATCAAGACCCACCTGATTACCAAGCAGGACGATATGTCCAGCGTGGTGCTGCAATACGCAAAGGACAAGCTCCTGCCGGGTGATATCCTGTTCATCTCGGAAAAAGCGGTGGCCTGCACCCAGAGCCGTGCCATCCCTATGGAGTCCATCCGCCCCCGGAAGCTGGCCGTCACCCTCAGCCGCCACGTGACCAAGACCCCCGCCGGAATCGGCCTGGGCATCCCGGAGACCATGGAGATGGCCTTGCAGGAGTGCGGCGTGCTGCGTATTCTATTCGCCGCTTTTTGCAGCGTCATCGGGAAGCTTTTCCGGCAAAAGGGCTGGTTTTATATCGTAGCCGGTCCCAAGGCCCGCGGCATCGACGGCCCCACCGAGGGCACCATCCCCCCCTACGACCATTACGTGGTCCTGACCCCCGCCGACCCAATGGGCACCTCCAAAAAGCTGGCCCAGGTGCTGGGTCATCCGGTGGCCATCGTGGACATCAACGACCTGGGCGCCAATATTTTGGGCTTTTCGGAAAAAGAGCCAACCATGGAGTGGTTAGCCAAGGCTTTGGGCGACAACCCCCTGGGCCAGTCCAGCGAGAGTACCCCCATGGGCATCCTCCGGAAAGCCTGAGCGCCCCATGCAGGTCTTTTTGTACTTCCTCGGCACCGTCATGATTGGCGGTCTGCTGGGCTGGTACGCGGCCTCCGCGGCGGACGGCTGGGGTATCCTGGTCCCCCTGGCGGAGCTTTGGTCCGCCTACTATCTGCACGTGATCCTCCACGAGGCGGGACACCTGCTGTGCGGGCGGCTGTGCGGCTACACCCTGACCTCCTTCCGCATCGGCAAGTGGATGCTGGTGCGCCGGGAGGGCCGCTGGACCTTCAGCCGCTTCCATATCCCCGGCACCGGGGGACAGTGCCTGATGTGCCCCCCGGAAGGGGACGATTCCCCCATCGTCCTCTACAACCTGGGGGGCGGTCTGCTCAACCTGGTCACCGCCGGGCTGGCGGGGCTGCTGGTCTGGCTGTGTCCGCTGCCAAGGCTGGTGCGGTCGTTTTTTGTGCTGTTCGCCGTCTTTGGGGTCCTGAGCGGCCTGGCCAATCTGCTCCCCATGCGGGTGGGCGGTCTGGACAACGACGGCCGCAACGCCCTGACGCTGGGGAAACATCCCCTCAAGCGCTGGGCGCTGGCGGTCCAGCTGCGCATCAACGCCGCCCAGGCCCAGGGCAAAGCCCTCTCCGAGCTGCCGGAGGAATTTTTTGCGCCCCTTGATTCGGCGGACTGGAACGACCCGCTGGTCGGGGCGGTGGCCTGCATCTACGCGGGGTACAAAATGGAACGGGGGGATTTTGCGGGGGCCAAAGCAGACCTGGACCGCCTGCTGGACTGCCCGAAGCTGAACGCCATCCACCGGTATGAGTGCGTGCTGGAGCAGCGGTGCTGCCGTCTGCTGCTGGGAGAAACGGAGCTGGACCCCCTGGAAAAGCCGGTGGAAAAGTTCCGGAAAGCCACCCGGCGGTATTTGATTGCCCGGCTCCGGCAGGAGTGCATTCAGGCGCTTTTCCTGGAACATGATTTGGAAAAAGCCCAGAAAATCCGGGAGGAGCTGGAAAAGCGCGGTCAAAAATATCCCTATCCCGGTGAGATCGCCGGGGAAAAAGCCATGCTGGACCGGACCCTGGCCACGTTCAAAAAAAGTTCAGAAAGCAGGACTTGACGGGAAGGGCAAAAATGTGTATGATATGCCTTGTAACCGTTTTGTAACCATTCTGTTCCTTTCTGTAACCTTTCGTGAGGAACCCAGGAGGCATGACCATGGCCGATTTCACAGACCTTCAGGATAAAATGCAAGAGCTTCAGGAGTGGGCCCGCATTCATTTGCGCCGGGCCACCCATCATATACATGCCCTGGCCGCGGAAAGCGCAGTGGCCGGTCCGATTTCCTTTCTGGCCGTTGCCTGCGCGCTGGGCGCGGCTCTGACTTTGACGACCCTGTATACCTCCAGCTTCGCCGTCACCGTGGACGGAAAGCAGCTTGGCGTGGTGGCGGACCAGAGCGTGGTAGAGGACGCGGTGGCCAACGTGGAACACGCGGGCAGTACCCTGCTGGGCTACCAGTATGAGGTGGACAGCCAGGTGGACTACCAGTTTGCCCTGACGCTGAAAACCGATTTGACGCCCTCGTCCACCTTCGAGGACTACTTTTACGCCCAGCTGGACAAGGAGAGCAGCGAGCTGCGCAAGTATCAGGTCCTGATCGACGGGGACCCGGTGGGGGTCGTCAGCAGCCAGCAGGAGCTGGATAGCCTCCTGGCGGAGATGAAAGCGGAGTTTTCGACAGAACATACGATTTCCGCCGAGTTTGACCATAAAGTGGACGTAAAGTACATCTACATGACCGACCACGTCATGGACAGGGAGGAGCTGCGGGAAGCCCTGAGCGCCAACACCACCGGCGAGACTACCTACAGCGTAGTTCAGGGCGACACCTTCGGAGCCATCGCCTACGCCAACGATATGTCCATTACCGACTTGCAGCAGCTCAATCCGGACGTGGATATTAACCGGCTGATGATTGGGGACGTGCTGAACGTCAAGGAGGAAATTCCCGTGCTGGGGGTGGTGACGGTGGACGAGATCACCTACACCGAGGCCATTCCCTGCCCAGTGGAGGAGGTCAAGGACGACACCATGTACATCGGCGCGTCCAAGATCCTGGTCCAGGGCGAGGAGGGCGAGAGCTTGGTCACCGCCCAGGTCACCTACGTCAACGGCAAGGAGAGCGAACGGGACATCCAGTCCAAGGAGACGGTGCGGGAGCCTACCACCACCACCAAGGCGGTGGGCACCAAAGAAAAGCCCAAGACTGCCTCCACCGGTCAGTTCTCCTGGCCCATCTCCGGACGCATCAACTCCTATTTCGGCGGCCGTTATATCTTCGGACGGTACAGCTACCATTCCGGTCTGGATATCCAGGCCTCCTACGGCGCGTCCATCAAGGCCGCGGACGGCGGTACGGTGACCTTCGCGGGCTGGAAGGGCAGCTATGGCAATCTGGTCATTATCACTCACGACAACGGCATTCAGACCTACTATGCCCATAATTCCTCCCTGCTGGTGTCCGCCGGCAGCAAGGTCTACAAGGGGCAGGTCATTGCCAAGGCGGGCAGCACGGGCCGGTCCACCGGTCCCCACTGCCACTTTGAGGTTCGGGTCAACGGCACCAGCGTCAATCCCCGCAACTATTTGTAAAAAATAGCCAGCAAAAATCCGCTTCCGGCTTTGGCCGGAGGCGGATTTTTAAAATTTATCGAACAAAATTGCAAAAAGGGGTTGACAACATCGAACAACTATATTACTATGTAGAAAAGTAAAACAAAGAGTTGATTGTGAAACTCTGATTAAGCCCGATTTATAGGACCTTAAATATGCTATGCTGAAGCCAAGTCGAAAAGGAGGCTTTAAGCGATGAAACGTGTATACTACGCACACAGCGCCTGGGAAAACCGAACTCTGGGCCGTGCCGTGGGGGAGACTGCGTCCGTGAGCCGCCCGGAGCCCCGCTTTACCGCGGACGAGAGAAGCAAGGTCATCGACATGGCGGCGTGGAAGGCGGAGAACATGGAGCGGGTGGAGCAGCCGGACAGCCAGGACCAGTTCGAGTCGCTGGACAGCGGGCTGGCGCTGTACGAGGGCCGGGAGCTGGTCCGGCGGCCCCGTCTGCACTGGAACGCCCAGGCCAAGGGCGAGCTGGCGGCCACGGTGTCGGTGGCGTGCGTGATGCTGGCGCTGCTGGTGCTGCTGATGCTGGGCCCGGACTTCATCGTCTTCAGCGCCAAGGGTCCCGGCTCCATGGCCGCTCCGATTCTGGTGGCTCTGGCTGTGGCGCTGGTCATCGGCGCGCTGGCCCAGCGCTCCCGGCTGTGCATGGTGGGCGGCATCCGTGACGCGGTGATGTTCAGGGACTTCCGGCTGATCTCCGCCTTTGCCGCCATCAATGCCCAAAGCTTTGCGACGATCGTGCCGCCCAGATCGTTCGTGTGCGTGTAGTCCTGACTCTCCCCGTCATGCCTGAAATATTTTTTGGCAGTGTACAGACCAAGGGGCTCAAAAAAGTCCGTCGTCGCCGTCCACAGATCGATGAACGGAACATGCCCCCACTCCGAGACATATTTCACCGCATCGCGGTACTCGCCCAGCAGATTCAGTATTTTTCCGTTGTCGTCAAATATGATTCGGTTGATCGGCGCGTTCAGAATGGTCCGCACCGCCCGCCCCCTTGCGTGATCGACAAACCAGCGCAGATACCGCTCGTAGCCCCCGAAGGCATCAAGCTCCGGATCCTTCTGGTCATTGTGCCCAAACTCGATCATCAGATAGTCATTCGGTCTCAGCTTGCGCCGCAGCGTCTCAAAGTGCAGACCGAATACCTCCTTTGTCGTAGCCCCCGACTCGGAGTGATTCGACACCGCAATCTGGTTGTCCAAAAGCATCGGGAGCACCTGCCCCCAGCCGCAATACGTTCTCTCCGGGTCATACGGATATTCCGCGGGCTGATCCGTGACCGTCGAGTCCCCGATGATGTAGAGCGTCGGCACATTCACCGGCACATACGCCGGGACAACGGACAGCTCCCTGTCACAGACTATATAAATCTGAATGCTGTCGACAGTGTACGCCGCATCTCTGCGAATGTAATCGCACACATTCACGACAAAGGTGAGCTTCTGCGTCTCACCTGCACTGATCTCCCTGTCCACAGCCACAAAGCGTCTGTTCTGGCAATATACCGTGTAGACCGCCTCCAGCTGCGCGGTGATCTCCAGTGTCACCTCATAGTTTCCGTTTGGGACAGCTATCCTGATCTCCTTTGGTTCTCTTTCATACTTCACCATATGTTCATATCTCCTTTTAAAATAGGAGCTCTCAGAACCGCTCCGCAATGGGATTTGCAAAGAGATTCCAAGAGCACCTGTAGCTCAGCCTGTCTAATCCTATCTTACACTAAAATCATTCTTTTGGAAATATGAATTTATGCGGTCATCTCTCCTTTCCATCCGGATTCTCAATGATGATATGTTCTGAAAGCTGTCTCAGCATTTCCCGCGTGATCCGCAGATCAAAATCTTCCAGCGCATAAAACTTCATTGCCTTTCCGCTGTCGGACAGCTCCATCGTGCTGGTCACAAGCCGCGCCGCCTCCAGCTTCTTCAGATGCATGTAGAGCAGCGGTCTGCTGATGTTTACCAGCCTTGCCAGCTCGCTCACATACTGCCGTCCCTCCGCCAGGATCCCGATGATCTTGATCCTGGCGGGGTGGGACAGCGCGTCGAAGACATTTACATAGTCCTCATACTTCTTTAGACTCAAGTCACCAACAAAATTTTCCATGGCTAGATCTCTTCCATCATTTTGTCGATCGATTCAACCTTTGTCCGCACAGTCTGCAGATCCTTTCGGATCTCTGCGTTTTCACGCCGGATCTCCTCCACAAAATGATTGAACTTCTCCTGATCCAGACAGCTGTACTGGACTTTCCGCTCCATCCCCTTGACGATCAGATAAACTACAATGATAACGATCGCGCCGACTGCCCCGATCACTGGCATGATATTGTACATATACATTCTCCCTTCATTTTTATTTTTGTATCATGTGTAATTATTTTATTACACATGATATGATTTGTCAATACTCAAATCTGTTTTTTGATCCGTTTTACAAAACAGTTCCTTACTTGTTGACCGGGACATTGTTTATGATGAGGATCTGATTGCACCCGGATCTTCCTGTATGCTATAATGGATTCGTACAGAAGGTATATATCTATCCACACACATCAGACGTTCTGCTGTGTATGGTAGATCCAGCAAACTATATCGGGAGGAAATGATGAAACAAAACATAAAGGTTAAAACGGACTCCAATGAAATACAGTGTTTATACTCACAGGACGTGGTGTATCATGATTACGGTGACTGCAAGAGGCATCTGCAGATGGTCTTTCCATACAGGCAGGCGATGAAGGCGGACGAAAAGTACCCTTTGATCCTGCTGATCCCCGGATCTGCCTGGCACAAACAGGAAATGTACAATGACATCCCGCAATATGCCATTCTCGCCAAACGGGGATTTGTGGTTGCCGCGATGGAGTATCGCGAGTCCGATCTTGCCACTTTCCCGGCGCAGGTCGAAGATGTGTGCAACGCCTTGAAATTCATCCCGGGTATCGCAGATATCTTTCACATCGACACAGACAAGATCTTTTTAATGGGAAATTCTTCCGGCGGACATATTGCCATGATGTCCGTTCTCTTGCATGCGCACGGCTTATGTGATCCACTGCCGAAGATTTCGGGTGTGATCTGTCAAAGCGGTTCGACGGATCTGGTCCTCTGCGCCAATGAACCCCTCCCACCGTGGATGACAGTCCGCCCGTCCGCTGTACTTCTTGGCGTGGATGACACGCTGGCGCACAAGGAGCTCGCAGCAAAGGCTTCCTGTCCCATGTACATCACGGAGGATATCGAACTTCCGCCTATACTGCTCATGCACAGCGAGTTTGACCCCGTTGTCTCTGTCGCAAACAGCAGGACACTATATGAAAAGCTGACCGTCTCCCATCATAAAGCTGCATATTACGAACTGGAGGGAAATGATGCACACGGCGGCGCAGTTTTTTACGACCGCGCGATATTGGACATTGTACAGGAATTTTGTGAAAAATGTCTCACTCAAGCCATTTGGGAATGAATGGCTGACTATGCGCAACACAATCGCCATATGTCAAACGTCTGTGCACGGTAAACGCAAGCTTTATGGATAAATTGTAAACTACACATGTTGATGCAATACATAAAATCGTTTTATTCTAACAATCTTGCATTTGGCAGGTGGTTTGTACTGTATGCCTTTTTTGGCTTTGTATAATTTTCACAAAAAACATAGCTCATATTTATTGAAAATAGAGACATGTGTTCACCGTGAACGTCTGTTGCGAATAGACAGCCGATATGATATACTGAGGACACAAACGGGAAAGGAAGCATACTTTATTG
>OFGR01002832.1_pt1 | contig 10958 bp, 11 predicted proteins | sample 1521811 | NCBI WGS metagenome assembly OFGR01 (sample SAMEA3504098, study PRJEB24116) | mouse gut metagenome | biome: mouse gut; feature: mouse-associated habitat; material: faeces | place: Denmark | collected 2011
TCGATGAGGTCGGGGTTGACGATGATGCCGTAGCACTCGTAGCAGTAGCTGATGGACACCAGGTGGCCCTCGTCGTCGTAGAGGGTGTACTCGTCGGTGGTCAGCTCCTTGGCGATGGCGGTGTCCTTCAGGTCCACGGCGTAGTCCTTCCAGTCCTTCACTGCGGCCTGGTTGCCGATGATGAACAGGGTGGGGGGAGCGGACTTGTCCATCTCGGAGTTCAGGGTCTGGCTGTAGGTGCCGGAGGCGGCGGTGACCACCTTCACGGGCACGCCGGTCTTGTCGGTGTACATCTTGGCCACTTCCTGGAGAACGCCGTCGGACTCAGGCTTGAAGTTGAGCCAGTAGACGGAGCCCTCCGCTTTCTTTCCGCCGCAGCCGGCCAGCAGGGACACCAGCAGCAGGCAGGAAAGGGCCAGTGCAGACAACTTTTTCATCATTTTCTTTTCCTCCTAATCATTTCATGTAGCGTGGGAGTGGAAACGTTTCTGGTAGCGTTACCGGGAACGTTTCCAGAACCCTGTAACAACATCATAGCAATATCATACACAGTTTGCAAGAGAAAATTTGTCGGTTTCTACAACTTCGGAGGATTGCAAAAATTCAGGGTCCCATTTTTGTGGAAAATGCTTGATCGACAGGCAGAATTTTCCACAAAATAAAAGAAAAAGCTCCTTTGGCTTCCAGAAAAAGCCAAAGGAGCTTTGGGAGAGGGACTAGGCTCAGTAGCGGCGGATCACCGCCACCACCCGGCCCAGGATGGAGCAGCCCTCCCCGTCGATGGGCTGGTACTCCGGATTTTCGGGCATCAGCCAGACGCGGCCGTCCTTGACGCGGTAGGTTTTCACGGTGGCTTCGTCCTCGAAGAGGGCCACCACGATCTCGCCGCTGTAGGCCTCCTGCTGGCGGTGGACCACCACCAGATCGCCGGGGAGGATTCCGGCGCCCAGCATGGACTCGCCCCGCACCCGCAGGGCAAAGTGCTCGCCGGACATGCCCTGGGTGTCGAAGGTGAGGTAGTCCTCAATGCACTCCTGGGCCAGGATGGGGGAGCCTGCGGCCACACTGCCCACAATGGGCACCTGGTTGAGATGGGAGTCCTCCTCCTCGGCCACCAGGCCGAAGGCGGCGTGGGGCAGGGAGATGGCCCTGGTTTTGCCCTCCGCCTTGACGATCATGCCGGCTTCCTCCAGCCCCTTCATGTGGAAGTGGACGGTGGAGGGGGATTTCAGCCCCACTGCCGCCCCAATCTCCCGCACAGAGGGGGGGTAGCCGTGCTCGCTGGTGAAGGCAAGGATAAACTCATAAATTTCCTTCTGTTTCCGGGTCAAATTAGCCATAGCGGCGGCTCCTTTCGGTGGGGACACCCCGACGCGGACATATTACGCAGTGGTGCAATTATAACACAAAAGATCCAGTTTGTCAAACAAATGTTTCATAAAATTCGGGAATTTTAACCGCCCGTCAAAGCGCCCCGCCCTTCAGTCCAGCTGAGTGACCCAGCCATCAGCCAGGCAAGCGTCGAAGCACATACCGATCTGGGCCTCGGTGGTCTTTTCAGTGGACAGCTCCGGCAGCTCGTCCAGACCGAACCAGCCGCTGTCCAGCGTCTCCAGATTGGGCTGGAAGGAGCCGCCCAGGAGCTCACACAGCACAAACACCTTGCAGATGCCGAAGGCGGACGGGGGCGAATTGTGCCGGTTCCGGTCCTGAAGGGCGATAACCAGCTTTGGAACCACGTCCAGCCCCGCCTCCTCCTTGACCTCCTTCACGGTATTTTCGCCCACGGAGATATCCACATCGGCCCACCCCCCGGGGAGGGACCACCGGCCGTCCTCCTCCTGAACCAGAAGGATTTTCCCCTCCTGAAAGACGGCGGCCCGGGTGTCCAGCTTGGGGGTCTGATAGCCGGTCTCGCCGCAGAACAGGTCCTTTACCCGCTCCAGAGGCAGCCGGGTCTGCCGGGCCATCATCTCGGCGGCGATGTCCCGGATGCGCTGGTAGCGTTCCCGGTCGTACTTGTCCCGGCCGTAGAACAGCCCGGCCTGAGCCAGGGCCTGGAGCTCCACCGCCCACTTCAGCCACTGGGGTCTTTCATCCATGGTAAATCCCTCCCTCAAAGCGGCGGCATGTCGGGTCGGTCAGTGGCGTCGGAGGCGGCCAGCAGGCGGAAGTCGTAGAAGCCGGCCCGCGCGGTCTCCTGGTAAGGCAGCAGCCACAGGGTCACCGGAATGGTGACCACCGTGGTCAGGAAGAACACGGGCAGGGAGTTAATCACGGTCATGGCCTGCTGGTACTGGGTCTGATCCAGAATAATCTGGGGGAAGGACAGCCCCGCCCGGTCCAGGAAAAAGAGGGTGACAATAAGGTTGAGGAACAGGTTAATCAGGTGCCAGCCGAGGAAGGAGAGCTCCAGCCGGAACAGCTCCCGCTTCCAGCCCCGCATCAGGGCGGCGCTGCGGTGGATGGGGGCGGAGGGGCCGTCGTCGGGCCGGTCGGCCAGCAGGTAGGGGGCCAGGGCGTACCGCAGCCGCAGGATGACAATGGTGGCAATCAGCCCGGCGAAAAACAGCAGAAGGGTAAACATCCCGATTCCGGCCCCGGCCCCGGAGAGCAGCAGCACAAGCACCGGGATAGACAGGGTGAAGCCCACCAGGAGATACCACCCCAGCATCCGGACATAGATGCCCAGATTCATCAAAACCACCCGTCCGGTCACCGAAAAGCCCTGCATCAGGGAGTTGGTGTCCGGGTCCAGCTGCCGGTAGGTCCACAGGGCCCACAGGCACAGTCCGAAGCGGACAACGGTGGTATACAGGTTCAGCAGCAGCTGAAGAAACAGGTGGGTTGCGGGGAGGGCTCCGTCCCCCGCGCCGGGCAGGGGAATCAGGCTAAACAGCAGGGACACCCCGGCGGTCATGGCGATATAGGCCAGGGCCACCACCCAGAATTTCGGGTCGGTGAGGGCCATTCGTTCCCTGGCCTGGCGCTTGAGCTCGATGTGGTCAAATTCCATGAGGTGGTACTCCAATCCTGGTTTTCTAAGGGCCGCCGTCTCCGGCGGCCCGGCGTGTCAAAAAAGCACTCTGTGAAAGCACGCGCCCAAAAGCCTTCCCCCTTTCAGGGGGAAGGTGGCACGGGCGAAGCCCGTGACGGATGAGGGTGCGAACGTTAGGCGTACAGCTTGCCCGCCTCACCCTCCCATCAGCTCCGGTGTGCACACCGGAGCGCCTGCAACAGACCTCAGGCCGGCTCACTCCCACTTTTCCATAAGCTGCCGGATCTGGTCGGCCAGCTTGGCCAGGTCCTTGTTGGACCGGCCCCGGCTGCGCTTGACCAGGTCGTCCAGGTCGTGGGACACATTTTGCAGCCGCAGATAGGCGGCGGAGGGGGTGGCGGCGGAACCCACCGTCTTCTTGACCTCCAGCACCACACCCTTGGCCAGCATGCAGTTGGTGGACAGGTCGTAGACCTCCTCATAGAGGGGGGCGTGGGCGGGGATGCCCCGCTGGTTCAGGTCGTGGGCGAACAGCTCGGTAACCTCGCTGTCCCCGTGGACCACAAAGACCTGCTTGGGGGTAGGGGAGAAGTGCTCCACCCACTCCAGCAGATGGTCCCGGTCGGCGTGGGAGCTCAGGCCCTTGAAGTTGACAATCTTGGCCCGGACAGAGATGTCCTCGCCAAAGAGCTTCACCGAGCGGGCCCCCTCCAGCAGGTGCCGGCCCAGGGTGCCCTCCCCCTGATAGCCCACGAACACCACGGCGCACTCGGGCCGCCAGAGGTTGTGCTTCAGGTGGTGGCGGATGCGTCCGGCGTCGCACATGCCGGAGGCGGAGATGATAATTTTGGGCGTCTTGTCGTCGTTCAGCGCCCGGGACTCCTCGGTGGACTGGGTGAGGGTGAGGCCGGGGAAGGTGAACAGGTTTTCGCCCCCCTGGATGACGGCGATGGCATCGTCGTCCAGGTAGCCCTTCAGGTTGCCCGAATAGATTTTGGTGGCCTCGGTGGCCAGGGGGGAGTCCACATAGACCTTAAAGCTGGGCAGCGACTGGACCAGACCGTCCCGCTTGATCTCCCGCAGGTAATACAGCAGTTCCTGAGTCCTCCCCACGGCGAAGGAGGGGATAATGATGTTGCCCCCCTTGGAGAAGACCTCGTCAATCAGGGCGGCCAGGGCCCCGGTGTAGCTCTCCGGGGGCTCGTGGTTCCGGTCGCCGTAGGTGGACTCCATCACCACATAGTCGGCGGTGTCCACAAAGGAGGGGTCCCGGATAATGGGCTGGGCCTCGTTGCCCAGGTCGCCGGAAAAGACGATTTTTCTGGTCACCCCGTCCTCGGTGGCCCAGAGCTCCAGAATGGAGGAGCCCAGCAGGTGGCCCGCGTCGTTAAAGCGGACCTGTACCCCCTCGCACAGGTCAAAGCGCCAGCCGTACTCCACCGTCTCCAGCATGTGGATGGCCTCCTCGGCGTCCATCAGGGTATACAGCGGTTCCACCGGGGGCAGTCCGGCACGCTTGCCCTTCTGGTTGTGCCACTGGGCGTCCCCTTCCTGGATGTGGGCGGAGTCCCGCAGCATCACAGACATGAGCTGCGCGGTGAGGCCGGTGGTAAGGATGCGGCCGTTAAAGCCCTCCTTCACCAGCAGGGGCAGCCGGCCGGAGTGGTCGATGTGGGCGTGGGTGACCAGAACGTAGTCGATGTAGTTGGGAGCGAAGTCCAGGGTGTTGTCGTCGTGCTCGTCCCGGCCCTGCTGCAAGCCGCAGTCAATCAGAATTTTCTTGCCGTTGACCTCCAGGCAGTGGCAGCTGCCGGTTACCGCATGGGCGGCGCCGAAAAATGTCAATTTCATAGGGCGGCCTCCTTATGTCGAAAATGGTTGTCTCTATTGTACACCACTTCCCGGGGAAAAGCTATAGGAAATTGTGAATTTTTACGGAGTGGTCATAAACCACACATCCCGCCCCATAGGATAGAGAGAAAGGGGGAAGCGCTATGGCGTTTGTGGACGACCGGGCCCGTCCCGAGATGGCCCATCACATTATTCTGGAGGAGCGGGAGCAGCTGTCCATCTCCGGCGTGGAGGAGGTGGAGAGCTTCGACGAGAACACCATCCTCCTCACCACCGCCCAGGGCGCGCTGGAGATTCAGGGGGAGGGGCTGCACATCGAGAAGCTGTCCCTGGACGGGGGCGACCTGCGGGTGGAGGGCCGGGTGCATGCCCTGCTCTACGAGTCAGAGGCGGGCCGCCGCGGGGGCGGCTTCCTCTCCCGCCTGCTGGGCGGATGACGGTGGACCTTCTCCAGCAGCTCCGGGCTCTGTGCCAGGCCCTGCTGCTGGGCGGCGCCATGGGGGTGGTCTACGACCTGTTCCGCATCCTGCGGGTGCGGGTGAAGCTTCCCCTGCTGGGTCCGCTGCTGGACCTGCTGTTCTGGCTCACGGCGGTGGCGGCTCTGTTCGTCTGGTCTCAGGGGGCCTGGGGGGGCCAGGTCCGGCTGTACGGCGCTGTGTTCTGCCTGGTGGGAGGCACGCTGTATTTTTGGGCCATCAGCCCCTGGCTGCTGCGCTTGGGCTACCTGGGAGCCGATCTGATGGCCGCACTTTTGGGCATTTTGACCTTTCCGCTGGGGGTGGCGGGGGGCATTCTGAAAAAAATCAGAAAAATTGTAAAAAACATCTTCCTTTCCGGGGCGAAATGGTATAGAATAGGGGCGATAACAGAGCAGCTGGATACCGCGGCCCGGCGCCGCACCCTTCGGGAGAGAGGAGAGAGGGACTATGACCTTCAAACGGGCCGGATTTTTAACAAAAATCGTCGTTCTGGCACTGCTGATCTACATGGCTCTCTCTCTGGGGGATCTGCGGGGGAAGATTCAGGACGTGGAACTCCAGCGGGACGCCCTGGCCCGGCAGGTGACCGACCAGCAGCTGGAAAACCAGAAGCTGGCCGACGCCATCGCAAACAGCGGCGACCCTGAGATGCAGGAGCAGGTCACCCGGGACCGGGGCTATGTGGAGAAGAACGAGACTCTGTTTGTCGATGTGGCCAACTGATAGGGCCGCAGCGTTCCATGCGTGTGTTGTGAATTTTACAAGGGAGGATTTGGCGCTTCAATGGAGTTAGGTGTAGGGGCCATCGTGGATGGCAAGGTGACAGGCATAACAAAATTCGGGGCCTTCGTGGCTCTGCCGGAAGGAAAATCCGGGCTGGTCCATATTTCGGAGATCGCCTATTCCTATGTGAATGAGGTGAGCGACCATCTGCACGAGGGGCAGGAGGTCAAGGTAAAGATTATCGGCATTGACCAGGCCAAGCGGATTAACCTGTCCATCAAGCAGGTGGAGCCCCCGCCCCAGCGCGCCCCCAGGCAGGGGGGAGGGGGCAGGCCGCCCCGCCAGAGCGGCGGGCCCCAGCGCCCCATGGGCTTTGTCCACCAGGCCCCCAAGGAGCCCACCGACTTCGAGGATCGGCTGAAACAGTTTATGCAGTCCTCCGACAGCAAGCTGTCTGAGCTGCGGTACATAGAGAAAAAGGGCGGCTCCCGCCGGGGCAACCGCCGGTAATCAGGCGCCTGTTCAAGGCCGTGCGGCTCACCCTGCCGCACGGTTTTGCCCTGCTGTCCCAAAAAGAAAGCCCCCGCCGGATCGTCTCAGGCGGGGACCAGGAGTGGGGATATTACGCTACCAGGTATACTGGTTGAGCTGCAAGGTTAATATACCATATATTTACAATTACGTCAACGGGTGTAACCTTGGTTGTTTTGTCGAACCGCCCGGTCCTGCACCCAACTGCACCCAAAAAGGAGACTGCTATGCTCATTGTCAACGGTACCGTACACCCCATCGACGCGCCGGACATCCCCAACGGCTTTGTGGACATCCGGGAGGGAAAGATCTGGCGGGTCGGCTTTATGGAACAGTGCCCCAGCGACTGGGAGGGGGAGGTCCTGGACGCCAACCAGGGCCACATCCTGCCCGGCTTCATCGACGCACACTGCCACCTGGGCATGTTCGGGGATTCCTTGGGCTTTGAGGGGGACGACGGCAACGAGTCCACCGACCCCTGCACCCCCCACCTGCGGGGGCTGGACGGGGTGAACCCCCTGGACCGGTGCTTTCAGGAGGCCCGGCGTGGAGGCGTCACCACCGTCCTCACCGGCCCCGGCAGCGCCAACCCCATCGCGGGGCAGTTTTTGGCGCTGAAAACCACTGGACGGTGGGTGGATGAGATGGTGGTCAAAGCCCCGGCGGCGATGAAATTTGCCCTGGGGGAGAACCCCAAGAGCGTCTACAACGAGCGCAAGGAGACCCCCATCACCCGCATGGCCACCGCCGCCCTCATCCGGGAGAACCTGTCCAAGGCCCAGGAGTACCAGGCCAAGCAGGCCAAGGCCCAGGACGACCCGGACACCGATCCCCCCGACTTCGACCCCAAGCTGGAGGCCCTTCTTCCGGTCCTCCGCGGCATCCTCCCCGCCCACTTCCACGCCCACCGGGCCGACGACATCGCCACCGCCGTGCGCATCAGCCGGGAATTTGGCCTGAATTTTGCCATTGTCCACGGCACCGAGGGCTACAAAGTGGCCCCCCTGCTGGCCTCCGCCGGCGAGGTGGGCCGGAGCCCCGGCAACATTTTCAACAGCTTCCACGACGCGGACATGCGCTTCCCCTCCGTCGCCGACAGCCAGGGCAGGGAGCACGTCCTGACCAACGGCTCCTACATCTCCCTGATGGAGAGCGGCGACCGGGTGCTGCGTGAGAACGCCTTCAAGGCCTTCTACGGCGTCTACGGCGCGAACCGCAACGCTCTGGCGGCCATGCTCAACGCCGAGGTGCGCAAGTCCATCTTCTTCTCCCGCGCCAGGAAGTACGAGAGCTCCCTGGCCAGCGCCCTCCACCCGGTGGAGGTGCCCGAGGCGGTGTACCACAACCTGCTGGAGGCGGTCCACCAGAACCTGGACAAGATGTACCGCTACATGGCCCTGCGCAGGAAGGCCATGGGCCTGGACGAGCTCCACATGTACGACATCTACGCCAGCATGCTCCCCGAGGCCGACCAGGTCATCCCCTTCTCCCAGGCCAGGGACGAGGTGCTGGAGGCCATGAAGGTCCTGGGGGAGGAGTACCACCAGGTGCTCTCCTCCAGCTTCGAGCAGCGCTGGATGGACGTCTACGAGAACGAGGGCAAGCGCTCCGGGGCCTACTCCATCGGCAGCCCCGTCCACCCCTTCGTGCTGCTCAACCACAAGCCGACCCTCAACAGCGAGTTCACCCTGGCCCACGAAATGGGCCACGCCATGCACTCCTACCTCAGCGACAAGAACCAGCCCCCGGTCTACGCCGAATACGTGCTGTTTGTGGCGGAGGTGGCCTCCACCTGCAACGAGGCCCTGCTGATGCAGTATCTGCTGAAGCGGACCACGGACAAGAAGCAGCGGGCGGTGCTCATCAACTACTTCCTGGAGCAGTTCCGCACCACCCTGTACCGCCAGACCATGTTTGCGGAGTTTGAGCTGGACATCCACCGGATGGTCCAGGCCGGGGAGATTCTCACCGCCCAGCGGCTGTGCGAGACCTACTACCGGCTCAACCAGCTCTACTACGGCGATCACGTGGAGGTGGACCGGGACATCGAGATGGAGTGGGCCCGCATTCCCCACTTCTACCGCCGGTTCTACGTCTACCAGTACGCCACCGGCTTCTCCGCGGCCATGGCCCTCTCGGAGCGCATCCTCACCGGCGGTCCGGAGGCGGCGGCGGACTACCTGCGGTTTTTGAGCGGCGGCTGCTCCACGGATCCGGTGTCCCTGCTGAAGCTGGCGGGGGTGGACATGAGCACGCCCCAGCCGGTGCAGGACGCCCTGGACCTCTTCGGCCGCCTGACAGAGGAGCTGGAGGACCTGCTGGCATGATCTGCACCCTCTGCCCCCGCCGGTGCGCCGCCCTGCGCACGGAGACTGCCGGGGAGGGCTTCTGCGCCATGCCCAGCGCCCCGGTGGTGGCCCGGGCCATGCTCCACCGCTGGGAGGAGCCCTGCCTGAGCGGGACCAGGGGCAGCGGGGCGGTGTTCTTCTCCGGGTGCGTGCTGGGGTGCGTGTACTGCCAGAACGGGCGGATCAGCCGGGAGGGGTTCGGCAGGACCGTGTCTGTCCCCCGGCTGCGGGAGATCTTCCTGGAGCTCATCGCCCAGGGAGCCCACAACATTGATCTGGTGAGTCCCACCCCCTTCGCCCCCGCCATCCGGGAGGCCCTGGAGGAGCCCCTGCCGGTTCCGGTGGTGTGGAACACCGGGGGCTACGAGCGGGTGGAGACCCTGCGGAGCCTGGAGGGCCGGGTCCAGATCTGGCTGCCGGACATGAAGTACGCGGACCGGGCCCTGGCGGAGCGGTACAGCGGCGCGGCGGACTACTTCGAGGCCGCCTCCGCCGCCATTGTGGAGATGCACCGGCAGGCGGGGGACTACGTGATAGAGGACGGGCTGCTGCGGCGGGGGGTGGTGATCCGCCACCTGCTGCTGCCCGGGGCCCTGGACAACGCCAAGGCGGTGATGGACTGGGTGTCAAAAACCTTCCGCCCGGGGCAGGTCCTCTTCTCCCTCATGGCCCAGTACACCCCCCAGCCCGGAGCGGAGGGCTCCCTGGCCCGGCGGGTGCGGGGCGGGGAGTACCGGGCCGCTGCGGCCTACATGGAAAACCTGGGCATCACGGACGGCTACTGCCAGGACCTCTCCTCCGCCCGGGAGGAGTACACCCCGGCCTTTGATTTGCAGGGGGTATAGCGGGGCGTTTCCTGACAAAAGTCCATCAGTCGAAAATAAACAGCTCTTCAATGGGCGCCTCAACCGCCCTTGAAATGTCAATCGCCAATTTCAGAGAGGGGTTGTACTGCGCCTTTTCCAGCCGCATGATGGTTTCCCGGCGCACCCCCACCTGCGCGGCCAGCTGCTCCTGGGTCAGCTCCTTCAGCTGCCGGTATTTTTTTAACCGGCACTCAAACAGGGCCATTCCTTACGCCTCGCCTTCCTCCATGTGATCGTCGTGGTCATAGCGGTACAGCAGATATTCCTGGAGAAAAATGCCCAGCGCCAAGGTGAGGGACAGCACAATGATGACAGCCATCAGGGTGTATTCCATACTGCCGAACAGCTTCCCCCGGCAGAGAATAATCAATACGATCAGAGTGATTTTGAATGTGATTTTGTACGAGGTCAGCTGGGCGCGGGCGGCATTTTCCCGGAAGCGTTCGTCCATAAAGGTACCGGACATCTTGCCTTCATAGAAAAATCCAAAAAAGCCGAAGAACAGGAGGAACACAAAGGGGGACACATCGCCGGTGACGGAATAGGTCCAGAAACCGGCAAAGCCCAAAAATCCCAGCAGCCCCAGAAGCCCCAGCTTGGGATTGAGCCTGCGGGTTGTGTTTGACGCCGCAGGGTCTCTCTGCTTTTTCCCGATGCTGATAAAAAGCCGGATAAACAGGGCAAGCACGTAGACACAGGCGAGCAGGATGGAGACGATCATGGGAAGATCCCTCGGGGTGAAGGCGTAGCTTTCAAAGTCCATCAGAACAACCAGCCGCGAATCGTTAAATGTGACAGCGTACCAGACTGAGAGCAGCACCGCCGCGATGCAGAAAATTCCACAGCCAACCCAGACCCTTACTGAATTCTTTTTCATATTGCGCCTCCAATTAATGAGATGTATTCATCTCTTTATAGGACAAATATATCACTATCTGCTCTGCATGTCAATATGGAAATGAGAAATATTTAGGCCCTTTTGAAAGAAGCGTTGTTAGAATTAGAACTCCGGTGATTTCTACAGAGGAACATTGATATGACAGGCATCCTGTGCTGTAATCGGCTCAACAAATCTCAATTTGAGGAGAAACCGCTATGATATTATATTGTCAACGCCAATTTGAAATTGTAAGAAAACGCCGAAGAAATTTTGTAGTTTTTC
>OFGR01002834.1_pt1 | contig 10954 bp, 4 predicted proteins | sample 1521811 | NCBI WGS metagenome assembly OFGR01 (sample SAMEA3504098, study PRJEB24116) | mouse gut metagenome | biome: mouse gut; feature: mouse-associated habitat; material: faeces | place: Denmark | collected 2011
AATGCCCCACCGGTGCTGCCAATTTCCCGGTAGACATAGGCGTCCAATTGGGCTTGCCTTGTGGTGAAGGGATGTACTTGCCCTCTAAGATTTTGGTAATTTCATATACAGAGCATCCGGCCACAAATGTTTGATATATATACAATACCACAGATGCAGTTTCGGGATTGATTTGAAGCGTTTTTCCATCTTTGATATATCCATACGCTGCAACGACTCGTGGGATGTTGGAGGCAAAGCGGTTGCGGATACCCCACTTCACACTTGCGGATTTCGTTTCCGATTCCGACTGAGCAAGCAAAGCAAACATATTAAGAGGCACTTCGCTGCTTTGCGTTAAAGTATGGATATTTTCTGTTTCAAATAGGACTCCCACTGGCGGGGTTAGGTGTTTCAACCTTCTGCATGTTGAAACACAATCAACAACATTGCGAGCGAAGCGGGTTACTGATTTTGCAAGGACAAGTGTTAGAATGTGGTTTTCGCAATCATAAACAAGACGTTGAAAGTCTTTTCGTCGCTTTGTTGATGTTGCGGAAAGCCCCTCATCAGCATAAATATCATGCAGTGTCCAATTTGGCCGTTTGGCAAATAAGTTCTTGTAATATATGCGTTGCATTTCAAAGCTTTCTACTTGCTCACCGGACATTGTTGAAACACGGCAATAGGGGCCAACAATTTCTTGGCGGTCACTTATATTGATTAACAAATCTGGGTTTGGGGGAATTACTTGCGCTTGTACTTTTCCAAAACTTTTGTTGAATTGTTGTTTGCGCTGTTCACGGTCTTCTCGGGATATATCAATTACCTCCTGTCTATCCCGCAAAATATCGCAACTTGTTGAGTGCTTTCATCATAACAAATTGTGAAAATATTGAAAACCGCGGAAACTTCTATATGAGCAAAATTTGTAAATTTTCTGTGAATTATTGCGATATTGCTATTTTGATACCGATAGAGTATAATGAATGGGCCTATGAACTTGCAACACGAACCCAACTAAAATTAAATATTGATTCAGGCTTAGCACAAAATACTTTAACTCCATCCCCAATAAAACATACGCGTTGTCCCATGAATTCTGGCACGAAGAAAAGAGCCTGAAGCGGATTGTATTCCGCCTCGGACTCTCTTTTTTTTGCGCTATATTCCGCGCGGCCCCCGTAGTATCAAGCGTTATGACGCATTCAATACACGGATGAGGTATTCTTCGGAGATGTTTGTCATGGATGGGGAGGGGGAGAGGTGTTGACAAAATTCGTGGGATAACAGTATCAAAATATATTGGATGAGGAGAAAGTAATTCAGAATAAATGGAATTATTCTGAGTTTTTGAGTGAAAAAATGCGGCAAAAACTCGGAATAAAGGGGCTTGGTCAGCAAAAATTAAGAATAATTCAGCAAAAACTCATTTTAATTCGGTGCCATTTTTGCAAAAACTCGAAAAAATTAGGAATTGGGAGAAGTGAGAAAATGATTTAATCTGAAATTTTGCGGTAGTCACAAAATATGAGCAACGAAAGGAAGGGGCATATGCACAAGGACAAAGCCAGAACTCGGGACATCTATTTTTTCAGTCAAAAGAGCAATCAAATGATGTGCGTGCATTCAGAAAGAGCCAGAGAACACGCAAGGCGTTTGGAAGAAGATGGTGGCGTAGAAAGCTATGAAGTCAATGTACAACTGAATATCGACCAGTATCCATATTTGAGCGCTGTTGATATTCGCGCATCATACTTTCAAACACAATGGACATCAGATTTTATGGTGCGTTATCGGGATGGGCGTAGGGAAATTCAGGAAATTGTAAACGTGGAAGACTTAAAAAAACGAGCAGTGATAGAGAAATTGGAGCTTTCTCGGCGTTATTGGGAATTGATGCAGGTATCCAAGTGGTGTGTTGTTTTGGAAAGTGGGGGCGAGGTTGGGTGATTCGGTTTGTAGAGCGGCTGGGTGAGAAGTACCGAATTATAGAAGAGGATGCTGCTGGCGGTGTGTGGTTAATATCCTACGATACGCCAAGTGAGCCGTTTTATGCGACTGCGGAAGCAATAAGCGGATATCAACGAATAGAGACACCGAACAAATATGTGGGCTGTGTTAAAGAGGCTGCGCTATCTCAGGCGCAAAAGAATAGGCTGGAATTGATTGGCCCATTATTAAAATCTGGCGACTGTATACGAAACAGGCAAGCAAGGCGATTGATTGCAAAGCATATAGCAGAGCAAAAGGGAACAACGGTTCGTAGGGTGCTGCGTATTTATTATCGCTATCTTGCTACGGGCATTTTAGTCAGTGGGAAACAACGAGGAAGCATAAAACGAGAAGATTTTGATTGGGCAATACGAACGTTTTATTATAGCGCTAAAAAATTCTCCCTGAAAACAACCTATGATATGTTGCTCATTGAGCGATATAGCGATGTGGATGGAAGACTGATGGAGGATAGACCAACATGGGATAGTTTTCGGCATTATTTCTATGCGCAAAACTACCACAAGGAACCGCAGAAAATCATTGCGCGCGATGGATTGACACACTATTTGAGAAACATGCGCCCTGCGTATGGCTCCGCATCAGATTGGAGAAAGAAAATTGGCAGTTATCAAATGGATGCGACTTTGGCAGACATTTACCTTGTTTCACGTTTTGATAGGTCAGCAGTAGTCGGTCGTCCATATATTTATCTTGCGGTAGACACGGCGACGCAACTGATAGCTGGGGTCTATGTTGGAATGGAGGCCGGAGAAGGAGCGGTAATGCTTTGTCTTGCTCAGGCAGCCGAGGATAAAGTGGCATATTGTAAAAAATTTGGTATCACAATTGATGGAAATGAGTGGCCAAGCAAAGGGCTTCCGTATGAAGTTGTTGCAGACAAGGGAAGAGAGTTTTTCGGTGGGCGGATGATGGAGTTGTGTATGCGGTATGGGATAGATGTACAGACGTTGCCGCCGTTCCGCCCAGACCAAAAGGGGTTGGTTGAAAAGGCGTTTGACCTTTTACAGACGAGATATAAGCCATTCCTGCGCGGGAAGGGGGTTATCGGGCCAGACGCCGAGGAGCGGTGGTCAACAGATTACAGGAAACAAGCGGTTCTGGATATCGATGAATTTACACAAGTTATACTCCATTGCATTCTGTACTTGAATAGTGGGCGTGTTTTGCGGGGTGGTGGAGAGACTCCGGCAACACGATGGATGCGGAGAGATACAGGGCTTTTAGAAGTTGACGCGGAGGCTGTACGGAGAATGTCCTTCCCAAGACAAAATGCAAAGCTGACCCCAAAGGGGTTCTCTGTTAATCGGCTGACTTATGCTCCAGATTCTATGGATGGACTGTATTTAGGTAATACATATGAGGTGGCGTATGACCAAATGGATGTTGGCCAAATCTATATCATTTTGCCGCAGGGGTACCGGCCTTGTCGATTAGTAAGGCAGGATGCAGATTATCAAGGAGCTATGCTATTAGAAGCGGCGATGCTAAAAAGTAAGCGTAAAGAAAAAGAAAAAGTTGCTAAGCGGGAAGAAATCGAAGTAAGTACCGCGACAATTCAGAATATTACTCAGATTATTGAGCGAGCAAATGCGAAGACCCGCCAAGCAGGAGAGAGGGGGAAATGATTTGTGAATAGTGGAGGTATCTGCATAGTAGGAGGGAAGGTCTACCCAAGTTTCATCTTCGAAGTTGCCGTCGTTATTGCTGTCATAGCGATAGCGGGCTTTGACCAGTCCATCCAGCTCAGCAGAGTTCTCTGAAAAGATAATGTCAGCATCTGTGGATTTGATGGTTGCTGTCATGTTGCCGATGGTGGTATAGCGGTCATTGGCTTCAGAACCCAGAGGTTCTTGCTTGGAACCTTCTTTGAAGACGATTTCAGGAGCGAGGTCCTCGATGATGGTAATGACTTGTTTTGCTACAGGCGATTTCTTGCCGTAGGTATTAGTTACCTGATACCGCACCTCATAGGTGCCGACTTTGATAATGGAAACCTTCTCACTAAAAGCATTCTTAGAAGCGAGGAAGTAGGCATCTTCCTCAGAGAGAAGCCGGGTACTTCCATCATCATTCAGCACATAGATAGCGTCGGCAGTAGCACCATCTCCGATAGGAGTAATGCTCCACACATCATTCTCATGCGCGAGCGGGTGGAGAGCCTCACCAGTGCTGTCGTTGGCATAGGAGGCGTCGCCGTTCAGGTCGAACCGGCGGCTCTGCTTATACTGCCACTGAACATTGTTCCAGCGATACTGAGCCACATCGGAGATAACTGCGGTGGGGAGGCCGTAGATGCGGATTTCATTGGACACAAAGGTCTCGCTGTATCCGTGGTCATCTGTAATGACCGCCTCAAGGACATAGTAGCCATCCTTGCCGATTTGGATGCTGCCGCCGTTGGTACCCAGTTCCCATACGGGTGTGCAGTCGGTAACGGCAACATAGGTGCCGTCGACTTTCTTTTTCAAGGTCCAGTCGACCTTACAGGTGGAAACATCTTCATCCTTGACTATTGTCTTGATTTTGATAACGTCGTCCACATAGGCCCATGCATTGTTGCTTAGTTTGAGGTCGTAGGAGATACAGGGCGTCCAGTTGACCTCAAATTCCTTAGTCGCCGTACTGGAAAGATGCTCCTCCGGTTTGACATGCTCGGACAGTGTCGGCTTAGAGAAGTCTTCTGTTACAGTCAGCTCGGCCTTATACTGTCCAGCTACGCCAGCCTTAAAGGTAGCGTCGAAGTTCACAGTGCTCAAAGAGGAGTCTCCGTTCTTGGCATAGAAGGGCGTTTCCTCAAAGTTGCCATCGTTGTTATCGTCCCGAATGATTTTCCATGCGTACTTTGCGAGGATATCATGGTCGGGAGAGAGAGCAGTAGAAGCCACGGTGACATTCGTCTTGGCCGGATTGTTGTGGAAATCCGGGTTTGCGTTGTTGACGAACAGAGAAACCTCCGGGACCAAGTCAGGCTTGACGACCACGGTAATGGTCTTCTTTGCCGCCAACAGCTTCTTGGAGTTGGGTTTCGTCTTCTCCAGTTCGTCTGTGTAGTTGTTGTGGAGAGTCACAGTGACAGTGAACTCGCCAACTTCCTTTGCAACGAAGGTGGCCTGCTTACCGGTCGGATGCGGGCTGGTAGCTCCGGCGAACTTAATGTTGTTCTCCACATCATAGCCGTCAACAGGGGAGAAGTCCCAATCGGTACGATTCCACTGGATGGGGTCGCTGGGCGGCTCAAGGGCACTGCTCATGTCGATAGTGACCTTCTCATTAACCTTGATGACCAGACGGCCATATTCGTCGATATGGATGCCTGTATCCGGGTCTTCATGCTCTGTCCACCGCACTTGGAAAATCAGGTCGCGGAGAACAATGACGGTGTGGGGTTGCACGATGTTAATGCCGTCCCAAGACCAGCCCAGTTCGTCCTTCTCAGGCACATCCACGATTTTAGGCACCTGAGTAAGAGGTACTGTGCCGCCGTGGAGCACAACGTATTCCACAATACTGCCGTCCGAGTTTACGAAGGTAACAAGGTGAGCCCGCGGGTCCGGGTCTTCCGTGGTGTCGACCCAGAAGACGATATCGTATTCGACGACCACAGAGGTGGGGTCAATAATGGTCTTGCCATCGCGAGTCCAGCCGTTTTCGCGGATGCCGCCCACATCGATGATAGCAGGGACATCCTGTACCGGGGTCGTTGTGCCGTGCGGGACTTCGACCAGTGTCATTGTACCATCGGTATTCACGAAAGTGACTGTGTGGTAGATGATATCCTCTGTCTTGACCCAGAAGACCTTATCGCCCGTAATAGGCTCCTCGGTGGGGTCAACAACATCCCTACCATCATCCGTCCAGCCCTTTTCGTCCTTTTCGTGGACATCAACGATATCAGGAACTTTATCCTCGGGGATTTTCTCGCCGTCAGGCACCTCGATGACCTCTGTTGTCCCGTCCGTGTTCACGAAGGTAACGGTGTGGGTCTTGACATTGTCCATATCGACCCAGAACAGAAGGTCGTGCTTGACCACGATGCCTACAGGGTCTTCAATGCTCTCGCCGTCACGTGTCCAGCCGTTCTCAATGAACTTTGGCATATCAATGATGGCGGGCACCAAGTTAGCGGTGATGACATCGCCATCCCGCACCGTTACGATGGCGGACTTGCCATCAGAGTTGACGAAGGTGATTCGGTGCTGTATACGGTCGCTTTGGCCGTCAGCCTTGTCCATATCGACCCAGAACACATAATCATGTTTGATGGTGATGGTAGTCGGGTCGACGACATTCATACCGTCTGTCGTCCAGCCGTTTTCTGTATACTGCGGCAGGTCGATGATATCGGGCACATTGGCCTTAGCAATCTTATCGCCGTCTTTGACCTTGATAACGGTGGTGGTCAGGTCAGAGTTGATGAAGGTGACAAGATGCTTTTCGCCCTTGGGGTCATCGGGGTCTTTGTCGTCCGGGTCAGTACCGGGTCCGGGCTTCGTTGGAGTTGTCTTGACGAAGAAGACGGTGTTATCGTGGATAACAACAGTCTCGGGGTCTTCCACAAGCGTTCCGTTCCGTGTCCATCCATCCTCAGTCCGACCGGGAAGGTCAATGATAGAGGGGATTTCGGCCGCGGGGACAGTCTCGCCGTCAGCAACATCGACTTGGGTTGCTGTCCCATCGGTATTGACGAAGGTAACGACCCACTTATCTGGGTCATGGCCGATTTCGCCGCCGGGGATGCTCTTTTCATCTTCGGGCTCGGTTTTGACATAGAAGGTGGTGTTTTCTTTAATGGTGACAGTTGTGGGGTCAATGACCGCCTCGCCATCCTTTGTCCAGCCCTTTTCGTCTCGACCGGGGAGGTCTTTGATGGTTGGGACTTTGGTGCCGGAGACTTTGTCACCGTCCTTAACCGGAACTTTGGTGATGGTGCCATCTGTATTGACAAAGGTTACAGTGTGCGTTCCGGGCGTGGGGTCAGGGTTACCGCCGGGGACGCTCTTGTCGCCGGGGTCCTCCTCTGGCGTGGTCTTAACGTGATAAACGGTATCTTCGGTGACGGGAACCTTGGTTGGGTCGACGATTTCCTTGTCGTCAATTGTCCAGCCTTCCTCGGTCTTGCCCTTTACATCAATGATATCGGGAACCTTGTCAGAGGGAACAGGCTCACCGTTAGGCACTTCAACGACAGTGGTCGTGCCGTCTGTATTTACGAAGGTGACTTTGTGGGTCACAGGCTTTGTTGGGGTCTTATCGACCCAGAAGATAATGTCACAGTCCACAATAACTGTCTTCGGGTCAACGAGGTCTACACCATTCCGAGTCCAACCGTTTTCCTTGAAGTCAGGGAGGTCTACGATTTCAGGGATTTTGTCGGCGGGGATGCTGTCGCCATTCTTGACCAAAAGGCGGGTCACTTCACCATCGGAGTTGATGAAGGTGATGATAAACTCCCTGCGGGTATCCGGGTCGCCGTTTTCATCTGTGGGCGTAGTTTTCACTTTGAAGACGATATCCCGTGTAGGAACGATGGTAGACGGGTCAGGAATAGGGGAGAGGGTGTCGTCAATCCAGCCTTCCTCAATAAGACCGGGAAGGTCAATGATATCAGGGATTTTATCCTTGGGAATAGCCTCGCCCTGCGGGACGCTGATTTCTGTCACGCTGCCATCGGTGTTCACAAAGGTGATGTGATAGATGGGCAGAACGATTTTCTCAGTCAGTACCCAGAAGAATCTGTCGCGGTCAATATCAATAGCGGAGGGGGTGACCACCTGTGCGCCGGTATCCGTCCAGCCAAGTTCCTTCATATCAGGCAGGTCGATAATGACAGGGATTTCATCTCCCGGCACTCGTCCCATATGGGGAACGATGACAGACTTACGGGTACCGTCGGTATTGGCGAAAGTCACCACATGGGTATTGGGCGCAGTGGACTCCGTGGTGGTCAGGACGTTAAAGGTGATGTTGCCATCGACCTTGACCTTGTCCGGCTCAACCAGCTTCTGTCCGTCCTGTGTCCAGCCGTGCTCAGTAATGCCGGGAAGGTCGATGATGGCGGGGATATCGTCGGTCTTGACGTATTCGCCAGCCTTTACAGAGACTTCCTTAGTGGTACCATCCGTGTTGATGAACTTGACCGTGTAATAGACATCAACGGGAGGGAACTCGGGGTCAGGAGCAATAGGCACGTTATCCAGCACAGTGATTTCGTGGTAGGTCTTATCGCTCAGTTTGGTAGCATCCGTCACTGTCATACCGATACGGAAGCGCCCAAAAGTCTTGAAAGTGTAGTTGCGGGAGACTGTGGGGCGGCTCTGTGATGTGAGATTGACCGTGGATGCGCCACTGACGGTGTAGTCAACGCCCTCCTTGGCGACGACCCATGTACCCTCTTCGGTCTCATCACCATTCTCGTCCAGAACAGCATCAAACCACAGCACCTGCGGGTCCCATACCCACTTCACGATGTCATCGTTGGGGTCGGTGGACACATCGGTAATTGTAGTAGCCCGATTCTGATAGGTCTTATCCAAGCCGCTCAACTTTGCTGTAGGAGCGGTGGGGTCGCCAGTAACACGGATTGTCTTAGTATAGGTGGAAGCTTTCTTGCCCATCTCATCCACACAGTAGCCTTCGATGGTATAAGTACCAGTCTGAGCAAAGGTCAGGGACATCGCGCTGGTGTCCGGGTTCCCGGTCAGAGATTTGACAGCGCTGGTCTTGTGGACTGTCGGCGTACCATCCTTGGTCAAATCGAGGCTGGCAACTGTGCTGCCGCCCTTCTTGACCTTGTAATGCCATTCTTCCACAGCGTCCTCGTAGTCGCTGGAGCTGTCGCGGATGGTAATGGGCATATTGGTATAGTAGAACCATCCATTGTAGGGTGATGCGAGGGTATCCGTGGTAGCAGTGAAAGTGGTAGAGGGCTGATAGTTGACGATATTGATTCGGCCAGTATCAGTGTCCGATTTAGAATCGCTAACGCTATCATCATCGCTCAGAGCGGCCTCGACACTGCCATAGAACTTAACGCTGTATGTCTTCTCGCCGTTGCTGTTGCGAGCTACCCGCTCGGTAAAGTCAACGTCATCGGCACTGTAATCAAAGCGGAAAGTGCGGCTTGCGTTACGGCCAGATTCATCGCCGTTTGCACCATAGGTATTCTCATATACGTCGAAAGTGTAATCAACGGAGCCGGAAGCGTCTACGTTGGCGCTGGCATCCACGCGTAGGGTGGCCGTGCCGCCGTCCAAGAAATCGCGATAGCTGATTTCATCGTCATGGGCATTCAGTGTGAATTTACTGAGAGTGAGATATTGTGGCTCAGTAAAATTACCATCATCGATATTATCCAAAACGCGATGCTTCATTCTAAATAGCATGTCATAGAATTCTGCATAGCTAATGTTATACTCACAGTCAATAACGACTTCGTTTGGGAATTTTTTGCCGGGATTATCACGGCCATGCATAGCTCCTACGTCCAACAACAGATTTACAGCCTGAATTACCTCTCTATCTTGGCGGATAACATTGCTGGTGTCCATAATTATATAATTTCCATCCTGCAAAGTAACACCTATACCGGGACCAGCAAATTGGTTCCACCAAGGCATTGTTTGGCTTCCTCCAGCCATAAATCCAAGCTTGCTGTCGCTATAGTTGGAAAGTTTAACTTTATTTCCACTCTCTGCTGCGGCAATGGAGGCGATAATAACAAAAGCATCTCCACGGGTAATATGTGATTTGTCTTGGAAGTTTTTGAAAAAGCTTTTGTTAACACCGGTAGCGGTGCCAAGTGAATCTGCTGCGTTTTTATACATTTCACTTCGTGTTTTATTTTTGTACGATAAAAATTGCACAGGGGAATTGATAGTGCCATAATAATATAGCAATGCAGCGCCTAACGCATCTTGACCAGAAATAAAACCATCAGCATCGGTTTTGCTTCGTAAATCCGATGTTGGGAGTGTGGGCATATAAATTGGGGAGTTGGTGTCAGAGTGGTTCGTTTGGATACCCAATATAACACCCATGTCCATAAGTTCTTCATAAGCGGGCCAGAACCAAGAGCTTTCGCTAAACCCTTGATAGTCTGGTGAACTGGTATCTTGGCCATAGTTCATGATTCTGTCGTATTGTGAAGGCGAAAGGTGGTATGGTTTTTTAGAGCCGGGGCCGCCACTATCCAATAACCACGTACTGTTGATTTCGTTTTTAGATAACTGATATGTTCCACTTGCAGCAAAAGCCGTAATGGTGGTAGTCGGTATCATGCCGATAACCATAGCCATTGCCAAGATGAAGTTGACAAGTCGTTTGGAAGTGCGCTTCTTTACCTGTGTCATAGGAACATCCTCCTTAAATGAGATTATATTCTAAGCCACAGGCATAAAAAGAGCAGAGGAGCCTATGGCGCAATTCCTCTGCTTTTAGTATGTATGAAATTGATTGCTGAAAATAGAAACGTAAAAGCGGTTTGCATCGTTGAGTAACGACCCACGGTGGGAGGGAACTCCCATACTATTAACTTGTTGACAAAAATTAAAAAATGTGGTATAAATAGCATAGAGACCGTTAGGCGGTCGCTATAGATATTTTCTGTACATATGATGCTCGAAAGCACCAAGAGGACAGAAGAGCCACCTATTGCGAGTAGGTGGCTCTTCGCTTACTTCCTCTTGATACCTACGAGCGTAACGATGATGCTTACGATGGCAAGCACAAGCATTACGGTGTCGTAAGTAGTCATATTATCGCCCTCCTTTTCTGACGCTTTGGAGGACTTCGGACGTAAGGGAGGATGCAAACATCCGAGCCTCACGGCGTCGGATAGAATGCGACCACCTAATTTTCCGCCTCGCCAAGCTATGAAATCCAGAAAGTTCACTCAACTCGGCGGGGTCTCTATGCAGGCTTAAATGTTACCATAAAAGGCGGAAAATGTCAAGAATCG
>OFGR01002837.1_pt1 | contig 10951 bp, 11 predicted proteins | sample 1521811 | NCBI WGS metagenome assembly OFGR01 (sample SAMEA3504098, study PRJEB24116) | mouse gut metagenome | biome: mouse gut; feature: mouse-associated habitat; material: faeces | place: Denmark | collected 2011
GTCAGGCTAGAGGCCCCAGCGTAAGCTGGGTCGCTGTCGGGGAAGTGGGTGCCGATGTCCCCCAGGGCCGCCGCCCCCAGGAGGGCGTCCATCAGGGCGTGGGTCACCACATCCGCGTCGGAGTGGCCCAACAGCCCCAGGTAGTGGGGAATCTCCACCCCCCCTAAAATCAGCTTCCGGCTGGACACCAGCCGGTGTACATCGTATCCGTGTCCTATTCTCATACTACGCCCCCCAAGAGGTCAAAATCGCCTCGCCAATCACCAGATCAATGGGGGTAGTAATTTTCCGGTTGCAGGGGTCCCCCAAGGTCATGGTCACTTTCATGCCCAGCCGCTCCACGGCGGCACAGTCGTCCGTGATAAGCGCCCCGTCTGTCACGGCTTTGTCGATAGCGCCCCGAATCAGCCCCGCCTCAAACACCTGGGGCGTCTGCACCGCGCACAATGCGTCCCTGTCCATGGTCTGGACCGCCTGGCTCCCCTCCAGCCGCTTTACGGTGTCCGTCAGGGGGATTGCCGGGGCGGCGGCTCCGGTGCGCTGTGCGGTCAATATTGCTTCCTCCAGCACCGGCTGGCGCAGCAGGGGCCTGGCTCCGTCGTGAATGGCGATCAGCTCCGCGTCGGGGCTGACCTCCCGCAGGCCCGCCTGGACCGAACGGGTCCGGTCCGCTCCGCCAATAATCACTTTGGTGACCTTACGCAGCATAAAATCCCGGCAGAGCTGGCTGACTGGGACCAGCAGGTCCTCCCGTGTGACCACCACGATCTCCCGGACCAGGGGGCTGCGCTCCAGACAGCGCAGGGTCTGAATCAGCACAGGCAGGCCGTCCAGGGGGGCCATGATCTTGTCGATGCCCTCCATCCGGCTGGCGTTCCCCGCCGCGGGGACCACCACGGAGCATAGGGGCAGACTGGTTTTATTCCGTCCCATGATCTTCTTCAGCCACTTCAGCATATTCATTCTCCCCCTTGCGTTTCCTGCTGTTATTATAGCATGGGTACAGCCGGATAACAAGCTTGCGTTTTCCGGCATGTCAATTTGGAAAGAGGTGAAGCCCCCGTTCCTCACCGCAAAAGGGGAGCCCCAAAGGGCTCCCCTTATGTACTCCTAAAGTTGGCACAGGCTCACTCCGCCATTATGATTGGATCAAGGAGTGGTTGATACGCGCCTCAATATCCTCGTAACTGCTGTCCTGAGAAAGTACCAGCTCAGAAATTAAGATTTGCTTGGCTGAATGCAACATTTTCCGCTCTCCGGTGGACAACCCTCGCTTGTTGTCCCGTTGGGTAAGTCCCTTGACTACCCGGGCCACTTCAAACAAATTCCCGCTTTTCATCCGTTCCATATTTTCTCGATAGCGACGGTTCCAGTTGGAGGTCATCGCAGCCTCGATGCCAGGCAGTGCCTCCAGCACCTGCTCCGACTCCTCCCGGCCAATCACGGGCCGTAAGCCGATCTCCTCGCTGCCCTCTGTGGGGACCATCACTACCATTGCCCGTACCGGCAATTTCAGAGAATAGTACGTGCGCACAACTCCGTTGATCTTCCGCTCTACGATGCCTTCAACAATGCCTGCGCCGTGCATGGGATGGACAATCTTGTCTCCCTTCTGGAACATTTTACACCTCCGAATCTAACCTGCCGTAACTCACTCCAATTCTTCCACGTTTTTTCGCCCGGTTTTCGCCATCTGCAAATCTCTTGCGTTATTATATCAACATTTCTTGCCAAATTCAAGTAAAATCGTTCGTATTTTCTATAAAATTTTCACGATTCTCCTAAATAAAGGTAAAAAGACTGCAAAAAAAGCCATTTCTCGACGTTCCGTCGGAGAAATGGCTTATCTGTACGACTCATTTCAGGATGAGGAGGGAAGCCGATCAACCAGGTAGAAGGTTAAAAAAGCAGCAGCCTAAAATAAAAACCCTTAGCATCAAAGGGCAGCGCAGCTTGCTTTGATGCTAAGGGTATGATTCTTACTCCTCAGAAGAGGCTACATCCTCCTCGGAGTCCTCCGTCTCGACAGCGGGGGCCTCCAGAAGGGCGCGGATGGACAGGGAGATCTTCTTGCGCTCCATATCCACGTCGGTGATTTTCACATCGACCTTGTCGCCCTCGGCCAGAACGTCGCCGGGCTTCTCAATGCGGTGGTCGGCGATCTGGGAGATGTGGATCAGACCGTCCACACCGGGGACCACCTCGGCAAAGGCGCCGAAGGTCATCAGCTTCACGATACGCACATTCGCCGTATCGCCCACCTGGTAGGTGCTGGTGAACACGCTCCAGGGGTCCTGGCTGCGGTCCTTCACGCCCAGGGAGATTTTCTTCTTCTCCTTGTCGGCGGCAATGACATACACGTCCAGGGTGTCGCCCACCTTCACAATCTCAGAGGGGTGCTTGATGCGGCTCCAGGACAGCTCGGAGATGTGGACCATGCCGTCCACGCCGCCAATGTCCACGAACACGCCGTAGGACGTGAGGGACTTGACGGTGCCGGTGTAGCGCTTGCCCTCCTCGATCTCCGCCCAGACCTTCTCAGCGGCGGCGGCCCGCTCGGCACGGGTCACACGGCTGATGGAGCCCACCACGCGGCGGCGGGAGCGGTTGACCTCGGTGACCACCAGGCGGACCTTCTTCTTCAGCAGCTCAGACATCGGCGTCTCGCGGGGCAGGCCCGTCTGGGAGGCGGGGATGAACACCCGCACGCCCTTGATGGAGGCCACCACGCCGCCCTTGTTGTCCTCGGTAATGAAGCCCTCCAGCACGCTCTCGTTCTCCTGGGCGGCCTCGATCTCCTCCCAGCCCTTCACGATGTCCAGGCGCTTCTTGGACAGCTTGACCATGCAGTCCCGGTCGCTGACCAGGGTGACGTAGGCTTCGATCTCGTCGCCCACCTTGACCACGTCCTCGATCTTGACGTCGGGGTCGTCGCTCATCTCGGATACGGGAATGTAGCCGGGATATTTGATGCCAAGCTCCACCTCGATCTCAGTGGGCGTGACAGCTACAACCGTGCCCTTGACCGTTTCCCCCGTATTTAAAGTCTTGATCGATTCCTCCAGCATTTCCGCAAAGGATTTTTCGACCTCCATGATTTCATCGCTCATTTTGTCCATGACCTCCTTTATTATCCACGCAGGGGTGGAAGCCCCCGCCGTGATTCCAACAGCATCCGCCTGTTTCAGATCAGACGGATCGAGATCCGCCGCCCGCTCAATCAACTGGACGCGGGGACAACTCTCAGCGCAAAGCTGGGCCAGACGCTTGGTATTGCTGCTGTGCCGGTCGCCCACCACCACCATGGCCCCGCAGACGCGTGCCAGACGGACCGCCTCATCCTGGCGTTTGGATGTTGCTCCGCATATTGTATCAAAAAATTCTGCGTTTGTACACTCTTTTTTTGCTTTTTTCAAGCAATCCTCCCAAATTTTCTGTGTCGAGGTAGTTTGAGACACAAATGTCAGGGGGATTTTCCCATTTTTTTCATCCTCTTCCAGCCATTTTTCCAGCTCCTCCACCCCGGACAGCACCACCGGATGGCGGCACCAGCCCGCGATGGCTTCCACCTCCGGGTGGCGGTGGGTGCCGATGATTACCGGCGTGCGTCCCCGCTCCTCGGCCTGGCACACCAGCTCGTGGATGCGCTTGACGTTGGGGCAGGTGGCGTCCAGCAGCTCCACGCCCCGGGCCTCCAGGGCGCACAGCACCGCCCGGCTCTCCCCGTGGGAGCGGATCAGCGCCCGCGCCCCGCTGGGGACCTCCTCCGGGGACTGGGCGGTTTTCAGCCCCAGAGCTTCCAGCCGCTCCACCACGTCCCGGTTGTGGATGATGGAACCCAGCATCCAGCAGGGCGTCTCCTCCCCGGCGGCCCGCTCTGCCAGCTCCACCGCCCGGCGCACGCCGTAGCAGAACCCCGCCGTTTTCGCCAGCCGGACGTTCATGCCGCCTGCTCCTCCAACGCCCGGACCCGCTCCATCAGGTCGTCCGCGATGCGCTGGTAGTCCTCCGGGGTGGGCTTGCGGCCCTCAAACTCCGGGTGGTACGGCTCCCCGAACACAATGGTGGTCCGGCGGAACCGCCGCTTCTTCGTGGGGATGTAGATGGGCACGATGGGCGCGCCGGTGCGGGTGGCGAACATGGCCGCGCCGGTGCGGGCCTCGGAGTCCTCCCCGTCCTTCACCCGGGTGCCCTGGGGGAACATCAGCAGCTTCTCGCCCCCCCGGAGGATCCGCATGGCCTCCTTCAGGGCCCCCACGTCGGCCTTGCCCCGCTTGACGCCGAAGATGCCCGCCTTCCGCAGGAGGAAGCCCAGGATGGGCCACTTCATGACCTCCTCCTTCGCCATCACGCGGACCTGCCGCCGCCAGCCCAGGCAGCACACCACGTACAGCGGATCGCCCAGGGTGCTGTGGTTGCCGCACAGCAGGGCCGCCCCCTCCGGCACCCGCTCCACCCCCACCGCCTTCCAGGGATGGAGCAGCTTCATATAAACCCAGATGATGGGGTAGAGCACCGCGTATACCTTATTCATGTCCTTCCCCCTCCGTCAATCCCAGGTGCTTCCGGGCCAGCCCCAGCAGAAGCTGGAAGCTCCCCTCCAGATCCAGGCTGGTGGTGTCCGCCACCACCGCGTCCTCCGCCTGCCGCAGGGGGGCGGCCTCCCGCTGGCTGTCCCGGCGGTCCCGCTCCACCACCTCGGCCAGCACCTGATCAAACTCCGCCGCCTGGCCCCGCTCCCGCAGCTCCCGGCAGCGACGCTCCGCCCGGGCCTCGGCCGCGGCGGTGAGGTAGATTTTCAAGTCCGCGCCGGGGAGCACCACCGTGCCGATGTCCCGTCCGTCCATGATCACGTCGTGCTCCTCCGCCGCCCTGCGCTGCATCTCCAGCAGGAAGTCCCGCACCGACGGGATGGCCGCCGCCTTGGAGGCCGCGGCGGACACCTCGTTGTGCCGGATGGCCTCCGTCACGTCCGCCCCGTCCAGGAACATATGCTGAAGCCCGTCCTCCCCATAGCCCATGGTGATGGACAGACCCGGCAGCAGCTCCGACACCGCCACCCCGTCGGCGGGGTCAACCCCCCGCTCCAGCGCGGCCAGCCCCACCGTGCGGTAGATGGCCCCGGTGTCCACGTACAAAAAACCCAACGCCCTTGCCAACGCCTTGGCCAGGGTGGATTTTCCCGCCCCGGCGGGGCCGTCAACGGCGATACTGCGGTACTTCATGGCACAACGCCCTTTCCTGTTCTTTAGAACCTGTATTCACAACCTCACTCCACCGTCTGGGCAGGTCTTTTCCCGTCATGCTTCGTTGTGATTTCTTGAAATAAATATAAGTATTCCTGCGAAATCCCGCCTCACCTGACGGAAAAATCCCTCGTCCATCCGGCGGTTCCGGCTGTGAATACAGGTTCTTACCGGCGGCCCGCCCGCTCCGCCGCGGCCAGCCCCGCCGCGTGCCCGGTGGCCCAGGCGATCTGCAAATTGAACCCGCCGGTGTAGCCGTCCACGTCCAGCACTTCCCCGGCGAAGAACAGGCCCGCCGCCTTTTTCGATTCCATGGTTTTGGGGTCCACCTCCCCCACGGCCACGCCGCCGGAGGTGACCACCGCCTCCTCCACCGGGCGGGGGCCTGTGAGGGGGACGGTGAAATCCTTCAGCGTCTCCAGCAAAGCCCGCCGCTGCTCCCTGCGCAGGCTGTGGGCCTTGGCCTCCCCGGGCACGCCGGACCGGGCCCCGATCACGGGGATCAGGCTCCGGGGCACCAGCCCCCCCGCCACGTTGGAGAAGTCCTGGTTGGCCCGCTCCTTGAACTCCCGCACCAGGCGGGCGTCCAGGGTCTGCTCGTCCAGGGCGGGCTTCAGATCGATGTGGGCGGTATAGGTCCGCCGCCCGAAGTCCAGATGGGCGGAGGCGGACAGCACCAGCGGCCCGGACAGCCCGAAGTGGGTGAACAGCAGCTCCCCCTGCTCCCGGAAGGCGGTCCTGCCCCGGTCGTCCCTCACCCGCAGCTCCACGTTCCGCAGGGACAGCCCCTGGAGCTGGGCGCAGCAGGGATCGTCCGACTCCAGCGGCACCAGGGACCCCCGGAGGGGCGTGACGGTGTGCCCCACCCCCCGGGCCAGGGCGTAGCCCTCCCCGGTGGAGCCGGTGCGGGGGTAGGACGCCCCCCCGGTGGCCAGCACCACCGCCCCGAATTGGGACAGCCTGCCGCCCTGCTCCGTCGCCATCTCAGCCAGCCGCCCGTCCTGCGCCGTCAGGCCCGTCAGACGGTCCCGGCGCAGGTCCACCCCCTGGCGGCGCAGCTCAAAAAACAGGGCGTCCACAATGTCCGCCGCCCTGTCGGACACGGGGAACACCCGCTTCCCCCGCTCCGTTTTCAGCGGCACCCCCAAGCCCTCAAAAAAGTCCATGGCGTCCTGGGGGGAGAAGCGGCTGAACGCGCTGAACAAAAACCGCCCGTTCCGGGGGATGGCGGCCAGCAGCTCGTCCCGGCCGCAGTTGTTGGTGAGGTTACAGCGGCCCTTTCCGGTGATATACAGCTTCCGGCCCACCTTCTCGTTGGGCTCCAGCAGCACCACGTCCGCCCCGGCCCTGGCGGCGGCAATGGCGGCCATCATCCCCGCCGCCCCGCCCCCGGCCACAATCACCCTATTGCTGTGTCCCATACTCCACCTTCTCATAGACCTGGTACTCGTCCCAGATCTGCTCCAGCCGCCGGAAGGTGGCGGTGACCTCGTCGGACTTCTTCCGCCCCACCGCCACGATCAGCGCGTTGATCACCGACAAAGGGGCCACCAGCGAGTCGGCAAAGGACGCCATGTCGCTTTTCGCCAGCAGGCGGTAGTTGGCGGTGTCGTACAGGGGGGACAGCTCGCTGTCGGTGAGGGCCACCACCGTGGCCCCCTGATCCCGGGCGAACTCCAGGGCCCGCACGGAGCGGGTGGAGTACCGGGGAAAGCTGATGCCGATGACCACATCCCCTTCCCCCACCCGGAGCAGCTGCTCAAACATATCGCTGGCCAGGCTGGCCTGCACCTGGCACACGTTGTCGAAGATCAGCTTGAAATAGAAGGTGAGGAAATCCGCCAGGGCGGACGACGACCTGGCCCCTAAAATATAGATCCTCCTGGCCCCCACGATGGCCTCCACCGTGGCGGCGAAGTCCTCCCGGCTCAGCTCCTCCAGGGACATCCGCAGCTTTTCGATGTCCGCCCGCACCACCTTCTCCAGCACGTCCCGGGTGCCCAGGCGGTCGTAGGACACCTCGATGCGCTGGACGGTAGTGAGCTTGGAGCGGATCATCTCCTGCATGGCCTTCTGCATGGCGGGATAGCCGTCATAGCCCAGCTCGGCGGCGAACCGCACCACAGTGGACTCGCTGATCCGCACCGTCTGGCCCAGCTTCGCCGCCGTCATAAAGGCGGCCTTGTCATAATTTTCCAGGATGTACCGGGCGATGAGCTTCTGCCCCTTGGAGAATCCCGCCATCCCGCTCTGGATCGCGCTTAATATGTCACGGCTCATGTAAAACCCCTGCCTGTTCCCGTTCTCTCTGTTCCGCGAAATGACGGCGGACGCCGCCGCCTTTCGCCAGCAGTCCCATTGTACTGTGTGATTCCGGAAAATGCAAGGGTTTTTGCACGTTTTCCAGGTTAAACTTGCAAAAGGGTCAGCTCCTCCGCCGTCAGGGGCCGCCATTTCCCCGGCCCCAGCCCTCCCAGCACAAGCTCCCCCTCCCGCACCCGGCGCAGGCGGTCCACCCGCAGCCCCGCGGCGGCGCACATACGGCGCACCTGCCGGTTCTTCCCCTGGTGAATGACGATGGTGAGGGCGTTCTTCCCCGTCCGCTCCACCCGGTCGGCGGTCAGAACCTCCCCGCCGTCCTCCACCGGGGCGGACAGCACAGGCAGGGCCCGCTCCGCGTCCCCCGTCACCCACACCCGGTACTCCTTCTCCACCCCATGGGAGGGGTGGGTGAGCCGCTGGGTCAACGCCCCGTCGTCGGTGAGGAGGAGCAGGCCCTCCGAATCCATGTCCAGCCGGCCCACGGGCCACACCCGGGCGGGGCAGTCCGCCACCAGCTCCGCCACCGTTTTCCGCCCCCTCTCGTCGAACAGGGTGGACACATAGCCCCGGGGCTTGTTCAGCATGAGATAGGTCCGCCCGCCCCCGGGGGTGAGGGGCCGCCCGTCCACCAGGACGGTATCCCGGTCCAGGTCCGCCCGGTCCCCCAGGTGGGCCTTCTCCCCGTTCACCGTCACCCGTCCGGCGATGATCCACCCCTCCGCCGCCCGCCGGGAGGCCAGCCCGCAGGCGGATATCAGTTTTTGAAGACGCTCCTCCACAACCGGCCCCCTCCCTTCGGCGCTGAAATATCGGAAACACTCCGGCCAGTGATCAGCGGCACTCTGGCCAGTTCATCGGAGCTGACATAATACACAATTTCCCCCACCTGGGTCCCGGCAGACACCGGGGCGGTGAGCGCCGCTTCAGACAATTCCCAGGCGGTCTCCACGGTCTCGCCGGGGGCCAGGGCTGCGGTGAGGTCCGCCCCCAGCTCCACAGGGCAGACGGGGGCCAAGCCCCCGGACACAGGCAGCTGTCCCGTCCGCGCTCCGGTCTGGGACAGGGGCCGGGCCTGATAATTGGCAAAGCCCCAGTCAAACAGGGCGGCGTGGTCCGCCCAGTCGCTGGGGGCGTTGAGGGTGACACAAATCAGCGTCATTCCGTCCCGTTTCGCGGCGCTGACCAAGGTGCGGCCCGCCTTCTCGGTGTAGCCCGTTTTCAGGCCCACGCACCCCTCATACCGCCACAGCAGTTTGTTGTGGTTGGTAAAGGTTCGGGTGCCCAGCGTGATGGATTTGGTGGCGGCGATTTTGGCCAGCTCCTTGTTCTCCAGGCAAGCTCGGGCCAGCAGAGCCATGTCGTAGGCGCTGGAGCGGTGGCCCTCGGCGTCCAGGCCGTTGGGGTTGGCAAAGCCGGTGTCCTTCATCCCCAACTCCCGGGCCTTCCGGTTCATTTGGACTACAAAATCCTCCACTGTGCCCCCGCAGTGGCCGGCGATGGCCAGGGCGGCGTCGTTGCCCGAGCGGAGGAGCAGGCCATAGAGCAGGGCCTCCAGGGTGATCTCCTCCCCCGGGCGCAGGTAGATGGAGGAGCCCTCCACCCCCGCCCACTCCGGGGCCACGGTGACCACCTCCTCCAGCCTGTGCCCCGACTCCAGGGCCACCAGGGCAGTCATCAGCTTGGTGGTGCTGGCAATGAGCCGGGAAGTGCGGCCGTCCTTCTCATAGAGCACCCGGCCGGTGCCGGCGTCCATCAGCACCGCACTGGCGGCGGAAATTCTGGGAGGAGCGGTCCCCTCCGCCCGGACAGCGGGCAGGGCATGCCACACCAGCATTCCAGCCAGCAGAACAGAAAAAAGCCGCTTCATATTGCCACCTTCTTTTCAGTCGATGGTGTTAGTATGGAGCGGTCTTTCTCCATTTTTTCCAGGAAATTTTTTATTCCGCGAAATCTCCTTCGGCCGCCTTTTGCGCCTTTTTCTCCTGCTGCTTCTCAATAAACCCGGTCACCTTGTCCACCACCTCGGGCACCGTCTCAATGACCCGGTCCACAGTGGTGGCGGGGGGCGGGGCCACAGGGAGCAGCTTCACGCTGCCGTCCTCCCGGACGATCAGGAAGGCCACCGGCTCCAGCTTGGCGCTGGCGGCGGAGCCGCCGCCGAAACCCTCCTTGGGGGCTCCTGACTTGGTGGTAAACTCGGTCCCGCCGCCCCCCATACCGAAGGACATACGGGACACAGGGATCAACGTAACCCCCTCCGCCTGAATGGGGGCGCCGATAATGGTGTTGGCGTCGGCCATTGTTTTGATATGCTCCATGGTAATCTGCATCAGCTCGCCGAGGGAGTTCTTTTTCTCCTGTTCCATAGGTCATGCCGCCTTTCTCCGTTTTCGTTTCAGCCGCTTTCTTGCGGCGAGTGCTCCAAACAGGGCCTTCCAGCCCGCCCCCAGGCCGATCCACACCAACGTCCCGATTTTGATGGACAGGGCGGCCTGACCGTATAGCGTCGTCCCCGGGGCGTCGAAGTCCAGCTTCACCCGGGCGGTGCCATCCTTCACATGGAAGGCCCTGGTCAAAGGGTGCCACAGCGCCCCCAGGGCGGCGTTGGCCTGACCGTAGAGCATGGCCGCGTCCGCCGGGTCGCTGCCGCCGGCGGTGAGCTCCAGCTCCAGCACGTCCACCCGCAGGCCCCGCCACATGCCCTTTGCCGCCTCCAGCGCCACAGGGAGCAGGGCCTGGGCGTACTCCAGCGCCCCACCGATTTTTTCCGGGAGCGGAGTGGGGGGCTTCTCCTTCTTGGGCTTCTTCGGCTCTTTTTCCTTTTTTGGTTTCTTGGGCTTCCCGATTTTTTCTTCCTTCGGCCCGGCAGGGAGAATTTTCAGCTTAAATCTGCCCAGCCGTATCCAGAGGAAAAAGCCCTCCGCGCTGAACTCCGCCCGGCCGCCCACCCGGACCTGCCCCAGCAGGAGCAGAATCAGGACAAGCACGGCCAGGACAAACAAGGCCTTCATGGTCCCTCCGCCGGGGGCTCCGGCGGCGCTTCGGACTCCTCCAGCACCTCGGCCTCCCGGAGGCGGGCCAGGCTGGCCTCCAGCTCCAGGGTCATCTGGCTGCCCTCCTGGGACTGGTTGGGCAGCTCGGGCAGCTCCTCCAGACTGGACAGACCAAAGGAGCGCAGGAAATTTTTAGTGGTTTTAAACTGCACCGGCCGGCCGGGGACAGCCAGACGGCCCGCCTCCTCGATGAGCTCCCGCTCCAGAAGAAGGCCCATGGTGTAGGAGCTGTCCACTCCCCGCACCTGGTCCACATAGGCCCGGGTGACGGGCTGGTAGTAGGCAATGATGGCCAGCACCTCCAGCGCCGGCTGGGACAGCCGGGCAGGC
>OFGR01002842.1_pt1 | contig 10937 bp, 9 predicted proteins | sample 1521811 | NCBI WGS metagenome assembly OFGR01 (sample SAMEA3504098, study PRJEB24116) | mouse gut metagenome | biome: mouse gut; feature: mouse-associated habitat; material: faeces | place: Denmark | collected 2011
AAGGGGCTGTGCGGAAGCAGCCTGACACAGTTTTACTATCTTGCCAGAATGATACTGGTGAAAAGTGAAACGGAATTTGATAAATTTGATATGGCCTTTGAGGAGTGCTTCAAGGGCGTAAAGAGCGAAAATGAAGTCACGGCGCAGATGCTGCGCTGGCTCGATAAGTCTGATATGATGGAACTGGCGCACGAGGAGGCGAGGGCGCACCTGAACCAGATGGAGGACAATACCGTCATCGATAAGGAAGATGTGGAGCAGACCTTCAAGGACAGGCTGCGGGATCAGAACGAGGAGCACAACGGCGGCAGTCACTGGATCGGCACCATGGGTAAGACGTCCTTCGGTAATCTGGGCGGTAACATGGGCGGCATCCGGGTCGGCGGCACCACCGGCTACCAGTCTGCGTTTCAGGTGGTGGGAGCCAGGAAATACCGTGACTTCCGCAATGACAAGGTGCTGGACAACAGGCAGTTCCAGATGGCGCTGCGGAAGCTGCGGCAGTTTTCATCGAAGCTGGACATTCCGGAGACGGAGCTGGATATTAACGGCACGGTGGATGCCACCTGCAACAACGGCGGCTGCCTGCAGATCGTCATGCAGAAGCCCCGGAAAAATGCGGTGAAACTGCTTCTTCTGATGGATTCCGGCGGCACCATGATTCCGTTCAGCCATTTGCTGAATGATCTGTTTCAGGCGGTGCACAAATCCAATCATTATAAGGATGTAAAAACCTATTATTTCCACAATTGTATCTATTCCAAGCTCTACAAGACCCCGGAATGCGAAAATGGGGACTGGATTGATACGGAATGGATGTTCCGGAACCTGGACAGTGATTATAAGGTGATCGTGGTGGGGGACGCCGCCATGGCACCGGAGGAATTATACTCCACCAGCGGCAACTACCGGGGGCCTAATGGCGGCCTGGCAGGATGGGACTGGCTGCAGCTTTTGAAACGCCATTATAAGAAGGTGGTGTGGCTGAATCCCAAAATGGCTCCCGGCCATGCGCCCTGGCGGGAGGCGGAGACAGCCATCAAGGAGCTGTTTCCCATGTATAAGCTGACAGTGGACGGGCTCAACCAGGCCATGGTGAAGCTGATGTTGAATAAATAGTATGAAATTATTTAGTGGAAATGCTGGAACTTAAAATAATTTTCAAAAATTATGTTGAATATTCCGGAAAATTAGTATAAAGTAAATGAGGAAATATTTTTAATTGGCAGGAGGGCAAAATCAATAGATTTTTGCCTTTTTGCGTAAAATTTCAAGGAGGAGAAACATGAAAAAATTATTAAGTTTACTGGCGGCATCCGCTATGGCAGTTTCCCTGTGTGCCTGCGGCGGCGCTCCCAAGGAGGAAGCCCCCAAAGAGGACAGCAGCCAAAACACCCAGACACAAACCGATGCAGGGGAAGAGGCCGGGGCGGAAGCAGATACCCAGGCAGAAGGCGGAAATGACACAGCAGAAAGCGGCGGCACACAAGCGGCAGGGGCAGGCGTTATGCCCGCTATTGCCAAGGAAGATATCAAGGTAGGCGTTATCCATATCACTGACCCTGCAGAAGGCAGCGGATATACCTATACCCATGACCTTGGCATCCAGGGAATGCAGAAAAACTTAGGCCTTGATGATTCCCAGATTGTCCGTAAGAATAATGTAAATGATACAGACGCCACAGCCATTGAAAACGCCATCAGGGAATGTGTGGAGGATGGCTGTAATGTTATTTTTGCCACAAGCTGGGGCTTTATGGATACCTGTGAGGCACTGGCAGAGGAATTCCCGGAGGTGATCTTTTCCCATGGGACAGGCTATAAGTCAAACGGCGTAAACTTTAATAATTATTTCGGAAGGATTTATCAGGCAAGATACCTGGCAGGCGTTGCTGCAGGGCTTAAGACACAGAGCAATAAATTAGGCTATGTGGCAGCTATGGGGCAGGAAAATTCAGAGGTTACCGGAGGCGTTAACGCTTTTGCCATGGGTGCATATTCCGTAAATCCTGACTGTGAAGTATATGTAAAAGTTACCAATAGCTGGTTTGACCCCGAAGGGGAGACACAGGCTGCCCAGGCGCTGGTAGACCTTGGCTGTGATGTAATCGCCCAGCACTGTGATACCCCTAATCCCCAGACAGTGGCAGAGCAGAACGGCGTATGGGGCGTAGGGTATAATTCCGATATGTCCAAGGATGCTGCCGGTGCGGTTTTAACTTCCGTTATGTGGGACTGGTCTGTCTATTACACCCAGGCAGTACAGTCTGTAATTGACGGGACCTGGAGCGGGGAAAATTACTTTGGCGGCATGGCTGACGGGCTTGTTGACATTGCGCCCCTTTCAGATATCTGTGCGGAGGGAACTGCGGAGGCAGTAGAAGCGGCAAGGGAGCAGATTACCAAGGACGGCTTTAATGTATTCGACGGCGTTATTGAGACTAACGACGGCAGTACCGTAGGCACAGAAGGCTCCACATTAAGCGACGCTGACATTACCGGGAATATGAACTGGTATTTTAAAAATGTTGTAGTAAAATAAAGCAGGGAAAATGCTGCCCCAGGCTGGAAGCGGGGCAGCAGAGTTTCATAGGGCGGCCAATGCAACCATATTGACCGCCCCTTTCAGTATCAGGATCAAAGAGGCTACGATGGGAGCGGAGGTAAGATGGCAGAGCAGGATAAGAAAGTCTGTGCCATAGAGTGCAGAAAAATTACAAAGGTTTTTGGGCAGGTAGTTGCCAATGACGGGATAGATTTAAAGGTGCAGTACGGGGAGATTCTCGCCCTTCTTGGAGAAAACGGTTCCGGCAAGACCACCCTGATGAATATGCTTTCCGGCATTTACCATCCTGACAGCGGGCAGATTTTTATCGGCGGAAAAGAAGTGAAGATCAATTCACCGGTTGACGCCATGGGCCTTGGCATCGGCATGATCCATCAGCATTTTAAGCTGGTGGAAGCCTTTCAGGCAATGGATAATATCATCCTTGGGGTGAAAGGAAAAAAAGAAAAAGGGAAAGTAACGGGGGAAAAAATCCGTGCCATCAGCCATGCATATGGCCTGGAAATTGAGCCTGAGAAGTATGTCTGTGATATGAGCGTTTCTGAAAAGCAGACGGTGGAAATTCTAAAGGTGCTCTACCGGGGGGCGCAAATACTGATCCTGGACGAGCCTACCGCAGTACTGACGCCCCAGGAAACAGAAAAACTCTTTGAAATCCTGCGGAAGATGAAGGACAAAGGCTGCGCCATCATTATCATCACCCATAAATTACAGGAAGTGCTTTCCATCAGCGACCGGGTGACCATCCTGCGCAAGGGCAAAAGCGTGGGAACGGTAAGGACGGCGGACTGCGATGCCAGGAAGCTTACCGAGCTTATGGTGGGCAGGCCGGTGAGTCTGGAAATCCAACGGCCGCCGGTGAAAAACTGTGAAACCATTCTGAAAGTGGTGGACCTTACGGTAGATAAAGCGGATGGAAGCCGGGCCATAGACGATATTTCCTTTGATATACGCAGGGGGGAAATCTTAGGCGTGGCAGGGGTGGCAGGCAGTGGGCAGAAGGAGCTTTGCGAGGCAATTGCGGGACTTCTCCATGCCTGTAAAGGAGCAATTTTATTTAATAAGGAAAACCTCCTTGGAAAAACCCCTTCTGAGATTATTGAAAAGGGCGTCAGCATGAGCTTTGTGCCGGAAGACCGCCTGGGCATGGGCCTTGTAGCTTCCATGGGCATGACGGACAATATGCTGCTGAAAAGCTACCACAAAGGAAAAGGGCCATTTATCAGGCGCAAGCCCGCCGGGGAACTGGCAAAGCGGCTGATTGAGAAGCTGGCAATCGCCACTCCCGGGCCGGAAACCCCGGTAAGGCTTCTTAGTGGGGGAAATGTGCAAAAGGTCCTGCTGGGAAGGGAAATTGAGTCTTCCCCCTCAGTGCTGATTACAGCTTATCCCGTAAGAGGGCTGGATATTAATTCTTCCTATACGGTATATGACCTGCTCAACGAACAAAAGAGCAAGAATGTTGCCGTTATGTATATTGGGGAGGATCTGGATGTGCTTCTGGAATTATCCGACCGTATTATGGTTTTGTGCCATGGAAAGATTACGGGCATAGTGGACGCCGCCAAAACCACCAAGGAAGAAATCGGCATGATGATGACAGGCGGGCATAAAGCGGCGGTATCGGAATAGGAGACTGGCATATGAAAACAGTGGAAAATACCTCAAATGAACCTTTGGTGCGGGTAGTAAAGCGCTCGGAGCTGCCCTATGGCAAAACAGTGCTGCTGCGCCTGGCGGCGGTAATCCTTTCCCTGGCAGCAGGGGGAATTTTTATTGCCTGTGTGGGACAGAATCCCTTTGTAATTTACAAAACAATACTCTCAGGGGCCTGCCGCAGTGTGATGGCGTTTCAGGGAACGGTGAAAATTATGATCCCTCTTTTAATTTCTTCCCTGGGAGTGACTCTTGCCTTTAAGATGAAATTCTGGAATATCGGGGCGGAAGGGCAAATTATCTTCGGGGCTACCTGCGCTACCTTTTTTGCCCTTTTCTGCTCAGGCTGGAACCATGTGGTACTTGTGGCTGTGATGTTTCTGGCAGGCATCATAGGCGGCGGGCTCTGGGGGCTGCTCCCGGCTTTCTTCAAGGTGAAGTACCATACCAACGAAACGCTCTTTACCCTGATGCTCAATTACATTGCCCTGCATCTGGTCTCTTACCTAAGGGACGGCCCCTGGATGGATCCCGGCTCTCAGGGCTTTCCCAAGATTGCAAGATTTGACAAGAACGCTTCCCTGGACAAGGTTTTGGGGATCCAGTTCGGATGGCTGATCGCCCTGGCCCTTGTGGCGGTGGTCTATATTTACATCCGCTATACCAAACAGGGATATGAGATCAGCGTGGTAGGGGAGAGCCAGGATACCGCAAGGTATGCAGGGATGAATGTAAGGAAAATCGTCCTCCGCACCATGTTTTTCAGCGGCGGTATCTGCGGCATGGCGGGTATGATACAGGCCACAGGTTCTGATATCACCCTCACAGCCTCTGTTGCCGGGGGCGTGGGATTTACCGCAATCATTGTGGCATGGCTTGCCCAGCTTAATCCCGTGTCCATATTGATCGTTTCCTTCCTGTTCAGCGTGCTGGAAAAGGGGAGCAGCGTAGTACAGTCGGATTTTGGGCTATCCACCGACTGCGCCGATGTACTTCAGGGAATTATTCTCTTTTTTATACTTGGCTGTGAGTTCTTTGTGAGATATAAGTTCCAGAGGGCAAAAAGCGCTTCCAAAAAACAAACCCAGTAAACCTACGGCAGGGACGCTCTGCCGTCCCAGGCGGGAAAGGAAGGAAACTATGGATATCATTATTAAATTTCTTGTGGCGGCAGTGGGCGCTGGGACGCCCCTTTTATTCGGTACAGTAGGGGAAATCCTTACAGAAAAGACCGGGCATCTGAACCTTGGGGTAGAAGGGATGATGGCCATCGGTGCCTGTATAGGCTTTATGGCGGGGTATTATACCGATAACTTTCTTATTGCCATATTGGCGGGGGCGGCGGCAGGCGCTTTGGCAGCGCTGATCTACGCAGTGCTTACAGTAACCTTCATGGCAAACCAGAACGTAACGGGCCTTACCCTTACCATATTTGGCATTGGCTTTGCCAATTTTATCGGGATTTTTGTGCTCAGCAAAAGCCCGGAGGGGACTTTAAAGCTGCCGGAGGGGATAACGGCGGTGATGCGGGGAGGAGCCCTCCCTGGCCTTGGGGGGCTGCCTATTTTAGGAGAACTGCTGTTTTCCTATAGCCCCTTTGTGTATATTGGGATCATGATTGCCCTTGTGGGCGGATGGTATTTAAACAAAACCAAGGCGGGGCTTAACCTGAAAGCCGTGGGGGAAAATCCCGGAGCGGCGGATGCCGCGGGGATTAAGGTAACCCGTGTAAAGTATCTGAATATTATCCTGGGCGGGGCAATCTGTGGCATTGGCGGCGTATATTGTTCCATGATCATAAATGGCGGCGTGTGGATCAGCAACAATGTGGGGGGCCTGGGGTGGATTGCCGTTGCGCTGGTGATTTTTGCCAACTGGCAGCCTTCGGCGGCAATTTTGGGTTCCTTTGTTTTCGGTGCCCTGCGGGTGCTGAAATATTATATTCCCCAGAGTATCCTGCCTTTTCCCGTTGCTTTTTATGACATGCTGCCTTTTCTGATGACAGCCCTGGTGCTGGTGGCCAGTTCTATGCGCAAGTCAGGAAGGATCAACCTGCCGGCGGCGCTGGGGCTTAACTATTTCAGGGAGGAACGTTAAGGCCGGAAATAGGAAATTTCATTTTTTGAAAGGAAGATAGTGATGACAATTTTTGACGAATTAAAAGCCAGAGGCCTGCTGGCACAGCTTACAGATGAAGAGGAAATCAAGGAATTGGTGAATCAAGGAAAAGCCACCTTTTATATTGGCTTTGACCCTACGGCGGATTCCCTCCATGTGGGGCATTTTATGGCGCTTTGCCTGATGAAACGCCTCCAGATGGCGGGCAATAAGCCTATTGCCCTGTTAGGTGGCGGCACCGGCATGGTGGGTGATCCCTCCGGGAGAAGCGACATGCGCAATATGATGTCCAAAGAAACAATTGAACACAACTGTGAGTGTTTTAAAAAGCAGATGAGCCGCTTTATTGACTTTTCAGAAGGAAAGGCTTTGATGGTAAACAATGCGGAATGGCTGCTGGATTTAAATTATATAGAATTCCTCCGGGAGATTGGCCCCCATTTTTCCGTTAACAGAATGCTTACTGCGGAATGCTATAAGCAGAGGATGGAGAAAGGCCTGAGCTTTCTGGAGTTTAACTATATGCTGATGCAGAGCTATGATTTCTATGAATTGTTCCAGAGATACGGCTGTAATATGCAGTTTGGCGGTGACGACCAGTGGAGCAATATGTTAGGGGGGACGGAACTGATCCGCCGGAAGCTGGGGAAAGATGCCTATGCCATGACCATTACCCTGCTGCTTAATTCCGAGGGAAACAAGATGGGCAAAACCCAGAAGGGTGCCGTATGGCTGGATCCCCAGAAGACCAGCCCCTTTGAATTTTATCAGTACTGGCGTAATGTGGCAGATGCGGATGTGCTAAAATTTATCCGTATGCTTACCTTCCTGCCTTTAGGGCAGATTGAGGAAATGGATTCCTGGGAGGGCAGCCAGTTAAACCAGGCCAAGGAAGTGCTGGCCTATGAGCTGACCCAACTGGTCCATGGGGAGGAAGAGGCTGTAAAGGCGCAGGAAAGCGCAAGGGCGCTTTTTTCCACAGGAGCCGCTGCCCAGATGCCTACCACAGAGCTTACAGAGGAAGATTTTACAGAGGGTGCCATTGATATGATTTCCGTACTTTGCAAGTCCGGCCTGGCTGCCAGCCGCTCTGAAGGGCGCCGCGCTATTGAACAGGGGGGCGTTGTCCTTGAGGGAGAGAAGGTGACGGACGTCAAAGCGGCTTTTGGGAAGGATACCTTTTCAGGGGAAGGTGCCATTGTTAAGCGGGGAAAGAAAAACTTCCGCCGGGTAATCTTAAAGTAATTGGAGAACTTAAAATGCAGTATCAGCTAATCAGGAGTAAAAGAAAAACCATTGCCATCTCTTTTGACAGAGATGGCAATCTTTGGGTAAAGGCTCCTTTGTGGGTGAAAGACCATGAAATCGAGGATTTTGTGGCTTCACGGAGGGAATGGATTGCTTCCACAGCCCGGAGGCTGGAACATGCACGGGAAGAAGAGCGCTCCCGGCAGGTCAGGCTGGAAAACGGGGATACCCTCTTTTACCTTGGGGAGAAATGCACGCTTACCGTTCTCCGGGAGGAGAGACGCCGGGGGAAGGTGAAAAAGGTCTCAGGCCGCCTGGTCCTTTCCGTTCCCTACCAGGCGGATTATGGATACAAAAAAGATGAGATGGAAAAATGGTACCGCAGGGAGGCGCTCAGGGTTATTTCCCACAAGGCGGAAATGTTTGCAAAGATGCTGCAGGTAACCTTTGCCAATATCCGCATCAAGGACCAGAAAAGCCGCTGGGGGAGCTGCAGCAGTAAGGGAAACCTGAATTTTAACTGGCGGATATTAATGGCGCCGGAGCCGGTATGCGATTATGTGGTTATTCATGAACTGTGCCATCTGATCCATATGGACCATTCTGAGGCCTTCTGGCAACAGGTAAAAGAGGCCTGCCCCGGGTATCTGCAGTACCGGGGATGGCTGCGGCAAAATGGAAATCTCCTTTATCCCTTTTGAGGGACAGGGGAAGAAGAAGGGTGTAATAAACTTCCTCCCCGCCACATACACTTAACTAAGTATGGAAGGGCAATGGAGGATTGTATGGACTTGAATGGAAAGAAAGAATATGATTTATACAAAGACATTCAGTTAAGATGCGGGGGAGAAATTTACATAGGCGTGGTGGGGCCGGTGAGAACCGGGAAGTCCACTTTTATCAAGCGATTTATGGATCTGATGGTCCTGCCCAATATGACAGAATCTTATGAAAAGGAGCGGGTGGTGGATGAGCTTCCCCAGAGCGCCGGGGGAAAGACCATTACCACTACAGAACCGAAATTTATTCCCAAGGAGGCGGCGAAGCTTTCCTTAGGGGATGGAATTGAGGCCAGGGTACGGCTGATAGACTGTGTGGGCTATATGGTGGACGGTGCCAGCGGCCATATGGAGGACAACACCGAGCGTATGGTGAAGACTCCCTGGTTTGCAGAGGAGATTCCCTTTACCAAGGCGGCGGAGATTGGCACCAGGAAAGTCATCACCGACCATTCCACCATAGGGATTGTGATCACCTGCGACGGCAGCTTTGGGGATATCTCCAGGGAAAGCTATGTGGCAGCGGAAGAGCGGACCATCAGGGAATTGAAAAAACTGAAAAAACCTTTTGTGGTACTGTTAAATACGGCAAAACCCTATGGCGATGAGGCAGCCAAATTAGCGGAGGAGATCGGCGGCAAATATGGCGTGTCTGTTATGCCGGTTAACTGCGAGCAGCTAAAGAAGGAGGATATTAACCAGATACTGGAAAATATCCTGTATGAATTCCCTCTTACCATGATTGAATTTTATATGCCCAAATGGGTGGAAATGCTTCCGGCAAACCACAAGATGAAGGTGGATCTGATTGGGCGTGTGAAAGAAATCATGAAGCAGTATAATTGTATCCGGGACGTGAAGAACAACCCAGTGAGCCTGGAAGGACCCTTCATCAAAAAATGCAAAATGGAGGGCATTGATATGGCGGATGGCTGCATCCGTATCTGGCTGGATGTGGACGACGCATATTATTACGAAATGCTCAGCGAGATGGTAGGGGAAAAGATAGATAATGAGTACCACCTGCTGTCAGTGCTTAAGGAAATGTCCCAAATGAAGAAGGAATATGTAAAGGTGCTCCATGCCATTGACGCTGTCCGCCAGAAGGGCTATGGGGTGGTAACACCGGAGCGCCATGAGATCAAGCTGGATAAGCCGGAAGTGATCAAGCATGGGAATAAATTTGGGGTAAAGATCCGGGCGGAGAGCCCCAGTATCCATTTGATCCGGGCAAATATTGAGACAGAGATTTCCCCTATTGTGGGTTCTGAGGAGCAGGCCCAGGATCTGATCCGGTTTATTTCCGAGTCCAGCCAGAGCGAAGCCGGTATCTGGGAAACAAATATTTTCGGGAAATCGGTGGAACAGCTTGTAAATGACGGCATTACCAGCAAGATCACTATGATCGGGGATGAAAGCCAGTTGAAATTACAGGAGACCATGCAGAAAATCGTCAACGATTCTAACGGGGGGATGGTCTGCATTATCATTTAGCTGCCCCTGTGGGGGAGATGAGATGGCAGGGTTTTGCCCTGGAGGGAATCCAGAAATAGAGCCCCGGGCAAACCCCTGGCAGAAACCTCCTGCCTGAAAACAGATCCGGGGCTTTGGGAAAAATATTGCGGATAAGGGTTTTCTGTGCTACTATAAATGAAAGAATGATTACCAAATCAATTTCACTCAGGAGGTCATGATGAACCAGGTATACGAAAAACTGTTAAAATGTTATGAAAGCATAAAGGACAGGCTTCCCCTTACACCCAAAGCCGCTCTGGTGCTGGGATCCGGCCTTGGTGATTATGCGGACACCATTGAGGTAAAAGGAGAGATTTCCTATAGCGAAATCCAGGACTTCCCGGTTTCCACAGTGCCGGGGCACGAGGGAAAATTTATTTTCGGCTATGTAAAAGGCGTGCCTGTGGTCTGTATGAAAGGACGGGTGCATTATTATGAAGGTTATCCTATCACAGACGTGGTGCTTCCGGCCCGCCTGATGAAAATGATGGGAGCGGAAATACTGTTTTTGACAAATGCCTCCGGGGGCATCAATCCCTCTTTCACAGCAGGAGACTTTATGCTGATTACGGACCATATTTCCTGCTTTGCCCCTAATCCCCTGATTGGGGCAAACATTGATGAGCTGGGATGCCGTTTCCCGGATATGAGCACTGTTTATGACAGGGGGCTGCAGGAAATTATCAGGGAAAAGGCAAAGGAGCTGAATATTCCCTTGAAAGAAGGGATTTATGTCCAGCTTACAGGTCCTTCTTTCGAATCCCCGGCGGAAATCAAAATGCTCCGCGGCCTGGGTGCGGACGCTGTAGGAATGAGCACTGTGGTGGAAGCCATTGCGGCAAACCATATGGGCATGAGGATCTGCGGTATTTCCTGCGTGGCTAACCTTGCGGCGGGCATGACAGACAATCCTCTGACCCATGAGGAAGTACAGGAGGCATCAAAGAATGCGGCGCCCCTGTTCCGGCAGCTTATCACAGAGTCTATTGGTGCATTTTAGTATTAGCTAAATATTTTAACAAAACAGTAGGCCGGGAACCTGTTTCAGGTTCCCG
>OFGR01002852.1_pt1 | contig 10916 bp, 9 predicted proteins | sample 1521811 | NCBI WGS metagenome assembly OFGR01 (sample SAMEA3504098, study PRJEB24116) | mouse gut metagenome | biome: mouse gut; feature: mouse-associated habitat; material: faeces | place: Denmark | collected 2011
TGGGCTTTGATGTGAGCTACTGTAACATGCTCATTAACGTGGGCAGCCACGTGGGCCAGAACTATGGTAACGCTTCAGGCGAATGCAACGAGATGAACGAGGCCCGTGAGCGTGGCATGCGCACGGTGGTCATCGACCCGCGCTGCACCGTGGAGGCGAGCCAGGGAGAGTGGATTCCCATCAAGCCCGGCGGCGACTATGCGTTCTTGCTCGCCTTCGATAACGTGCTGTTCTACGAGATCGAGAAGTACGACGAGGACTTCCTGAAGAACCGCTCGAACTGCTCGTACCTGGTGGGTGACGACGGTTGGTTCATCCGCGATGAGGCCACCGATAAGCCGCTCATCTGGGATTTGTCTGACAGCACGGCGAAGACCTACGATGATCCCACCATTGCGGATGCCGCGCTGACCGGCACCTACACGGTGAATGGCAAAACGGCTACGCCGTCTTTTGTGAAGGTGCGCGAGGCCTTCAAGGACTTCACGCCCGAGTGGGCCGAGGAGAAGTGCACCATTCCCGCTGCTACCATTCGCCAGCTGGCCAACGACTTCGTGGAGGCGGCCTGCATTGGTCAGACTATCGTGGTGGGCGGAGAGGAGATGCCCTACCGTCCCGTGGCGCTGATGCCCAACCGCGGTGTGATGAACCACGAGCAGGGTGCCTACGGCGACATGGCCGCCCGCATTGCCTGCGGCTTGGTGGGCGCTATGGACGTGCCCGGCGGCTTGCAGTCCAACAGCCGCGGTTCTAATCCCCCCGACAAGGACGGCGTGGTTAAGCAGGCCAAAGAGCTGGATCCCAAGACCACCACAGTGGAGGAGCTGGGCCTCTATATGGCCGGCGCCAAGCGGAACACGGGGAAGGAGGCCAGCGCATCGTGAAAAAGGATAGAACCCTCTGGAACGACGGGACCAAGACCGTGGTGGCCTCCCTGCTGTCCATCCTCATGGGCGTGATCTTCGGCGGCGTGCTGCTGTTCGTGGTGGCCCTGTGCCTGAAGATGCCCCTGTCCTCCGCCTGGGAGGGCTTCCGGATTGTGCTGGGGGGCGTGTTCAACACGGGCCGGGACTACGACGCCGGCAGCGTGCTCACCTTCGGCATCAACGCCCGGCTTATCGGGGACATGCTCTTCCGGGCCACGCCCCTCATCATGACGGGCCTGTCCGTGGCCCTGGCCTACAAGACGGGCCTCTTCAACATCGGCGCGCCTGGCCAGTACCTCATGGGCACGGCCGTGTCCATCATCGTGGCCCTGGCCATTGACACCAGCGTGGTCCCCGCCTTCCTGGTGTGGATCCTGGCCTTTCTGGCGGCCATCGCCGCGGGGGCGCTGTGGGGCTGCATCCCGGGCCTCTTCAAGGCCTATCTCAACGTCAACGAGGTCATCACCTCCATCATGACCAACTGGATTGCCGCCAATCTGGTGACCCTCCTCTTTGACGGCAGCAATTTCATCAACAACGTGGACTTCGGCAAGACCGGCTACACCCTCAAGACCGCCACCAACGGCGTGGCCACGGCCAAGCTGGGGCTGAACTTCGGCGGCGGCAACGCCAACGCGGGCTTCCTCATCGCCATTGTCTTTGCGGCGGCGGCCTATGTGGTCATCAACAAGACCACCTTTGGCTATGAGCTCCGGGCCTGCGGCAGCAACAAGAACGCGGCCCGCTACGCGGGCATGAACGAGAAGCGGAACATTGTCCTCTCCATGGCCATCGCCGGGGGCCTGTCGGCGGCCGGCGCGGCGCTGTACTACCTGCAGGGGGACGTGGAGTTCTACTGGCACACCTCCATGGCCCTGCCCGCCACCGGCTTCAACGGCATCCCGGTGGCCCTGCTGGCCAGCTGCAGCCCCATCGGGTGCATCTTCTCCGGGATGTTCATGGCCTATCTGACCATCTCCGGCAGCCAGCTGAGCACCTTCACGGCCTATAACGAGTACATCGCCAACATCATTATCGCGGTGATCGTGTATCTGAGCGCCTTCACCCTGTTCTTCAAGGGCCTGATGAGCGCGAAGAAGAAGACCATCACCGTGAAGAGCGAGGTCGCCAAAAACAAGGCGGGAGAGGAGATGAAGCGGAAATGACGTTTCTTTTGCAGCAGACTGTCATCTACACGGTGCCTCTGATCCTGGTGGCCCTGGCCGGCGTGTTTGCCGAGCGCAGCGGCATCATCAATCTGGCCCTGGAGGGTATTATGATTATCGGGGCCTTTGTGGGGGCCTGGTTTGTGCGCATCATGCAGGAGGGCGGCTGGAACGAGGACGCGGCCCAGGGCCTGCTCCTGCTGGCGCTGGTGGTGACGGCGGCGGCGGGGGCGCTGTTCTCCCTGCTGCTGAGCTTCTCGGCGGTGAAGATGAAGGCGGACCAGACCATCGGCGGCACGGCCCTGAACCTGCTGGCCCCGGCCACTGTGCTGTTCCTGGTGAACATCGTCTTCCAGCAGAACACTCTGAACCTGCGCTACGACGCGCCCAGCTGGTTCATGCTCTTCCAGACGGACTTTGGCTTTGAGCGCAAGGCCAAGCTGGGTCTGGTGGGGGACCTGCTGCTCAACAAGACCTATCTGACCACCTACATCGGGCTTCTCATCTATGTTGTCCTGGCGGTCATCCTCTACAAGACCCGCTTCGGCCTGCGCCTGCGGGCCTGCGGCGAGCACCCCCAGGCGGCGGACTCGGTGGGCATCAACGTGTATAGAATGCGCTATCTGGGCACGTCCATCAGCGGAGCCCTGGCGGGCATGGGCGGGTTCATCTACGCCCTGACCACCTCCAACGGCGCGGCCAACGGCGACGTGGCGGGCTTTGGCTTCCTGGCCCTGGCGGTGATGATCTTCGGCAACTGGAAGCCGCTGAACATCGCCATTGTGGGCTTCCTCTTCGGCCTGCTCAAGTGCATCTCCGCCTGCTCCGGCACCCTGGACATCAACGGCGACGGCGTGTACCTGCTGGCCCAGATCGGCGTGAGCATCTATGTATACAACATGCTGCCCTACGTGATTACCCTGGTGGTGCTGGCCTTCACCTCCAAGAAGTCCCGCGCCCCCAAGGCGGAGGGCGTGCCCTACGACAAGGGCCAGCGGTAATCAAAACGCATAAACCGCCCCCGCGCCGCGTAGGGTGGTACGGGGGCGGCTTGCCCCGGGAGGGATAGAACATGGAACACATTTACACATCCGCCGATCAGCTCATCGGCCGCACCCCCCTGCTGGAGCTGGCGCGGCTGGCCCGGGCGGAGGGACTGGAGGCCCGCCTGCTGGCCAAGCTGGAGTGCTTTAACCCGGCGGGCAGCGTGAAGGACCGGGTGGCCCGGGCCATGATCGGCGACGGGGAGGCCCGGGGCCTGCTGAAGCCCGGCGGCACCATCATCGAGCCCACCTCCGGCAATACGGGGATCGGGCTGGCGGCGGTGGCGGCGGCCCGGGGCTACCGGGTGATCATCGTCATGCCGGACACCATGAGCGTGGAACGCCGCCGCTTGATGGCGGCCTACGGAGCGGAGCTGGTGCTCACCCCCGGGGCCCAGGGCATGGCGGGGGCCATCCAAAGGGCGGAGGAGCTGGCCCGGGAGATCCCCGGCAGCTTCCTCCCCGGCCAGTTCGTCAACCCCGCCAACCCCGCCGCCCACCGGGCCTCCACCGGCCCGGAGATCTGGGCGGACACCGAGGGCCGGGTGGACGTATTTGTGGCGGGCGTGGGCACCGGCGGCACCATCACCGGCGTGGGCCAGTACCTGAAAGAGCAGAACCCGGCAGTGAAGGTGGTAGCAGTGGAGCCCAAGGACTCTCCCGTTCTCAGTGAGGGCCGCGCTGGATCTCACAAGATCCAAGGGATTGGTGCAGGCTTTGTCCCGGAGGTGCTGGACACCGCCGTCTACGACGAAGTTATTCCTGTGTCCAACGACGATGCCTTTGCCGCCGGGCAGCTGATGGGCCGCAAGGAGGGTGTGCTGGTGGGCATTTCCTCCGGGGCGGCGCTCCACGCGGCAATCCAACTGGCAACACGTCCGGAAAATGCAGGGAAGACCATTGTGGTTCTGTTCCCGGATACCGGCGACCGCTACCTGTCCACCCCGCTGTTTGCTGAATAAAGATAGAGCGAACACGCCGGTGAAAGCGCCGGCGTGTTCCCGTTCGGAAAGGATTTCTATGATTTACGCAGACAATGCGGCCACCACCCAAATGAGCGGGGCTGCGATCAACGCCATGACCGCCTGTATGCGGGACACTTGGGGCAACCCCTCCAGTCTGTACGGGCTGGGACAGCGGGCCAGGGAGGCTCTGGAGGACGCCCGGGAGCGGATTGCCGCCTGCATCGGGGCGTCTTCAAAGGAGATTACCTTCACCTCCGGGGGCAGCGAGGCGGACAACCAGGCCATCCGCTCCGCCGCCCTGCTGGGGTCCCGAAAAGGAAAGCGGCACATCATCTCCACCGCCTTTGAGCACCACGCCGTCCTGCATACCCTGAAAAAGCTGGAGGGCGAGGGCTTTGAGGTGGAGCTGCTCCCCGTGGGAGAGCTGGGAACTGTCACAGCGGACCAGGTGGCAGAGGCCATCCGGGAGGACACCGCCCTAGTTACGATTATGTATGCCAACAACGAGATCGGCTCCGTCCTGCCTGTTCCGGAAATCGGCGCGGTGTGCCGGGAGCGGAGAGTTATCTTCCATACCGATGCGGTTCAGGCGGCGGGACACCTGCCCATTGACGTAAAGGTGCAGAACATCGACCTGCTGTCCCTCTCTGCCCACAAGTTCCACGGCCCTAAGGGGATCGGCGTACTCTATGCCCGGCAGGGGATACCGCTGTCCAACCTCATTGAGGGCGGGGCTCAGGAGCGGGGCAAACGGGCAGGAACGGAGAATGTCCCGGCCATTGTGGGCATGGCGGCGGCCCTGGAAGAGTCCTGCGGTCATCTGGAAGAGAACGCCATCAGGGTCTCCGCCCTGCGGGACCTGCTCATTGGAGGACTCTCCCAAATTCCCCACTCCGCCCTCAACGGCGACCCGGTAAACCGTCTCCCCGGCAATGTCAACTTCTGTTTTGAGGGCATTGAGGGGGAAAGTCTGCTCCTGCTGCTGGACGACCGGGGCATCTGCGCCTCCTCCGGCTCGGCCTGCACCTCCGGCTCCCTGGACCCCAGCCATGTCCTGCTGGCCATCGGGCGGCCTCATGAGGTGGCTCACGGCTCCCTGAGGCTGTCCCTGTGCGAGGAGAACACCGAGGCCGATGTGGACGCGATTTTGAAGGCCGTCCCGGAGATCGTGGCCTATCTGCGCAATATGTCGCCACTGTGGAAGGACAAGGTCAGCGGAAAGAAAGAATTTGTCCTGTAAGGAGGAGTTTATTATGGCACTCTACAGCGAAACGGTCATGGACCACTTCCGGAATCCCCGGAACGTGGGTGTGCTCGAGGACGCGGACGGTGTGGGCGAGGTGGGCAACGCCCTCTGCGGGGATATTATGAAGATTTACCTCAAAATTGAGGATGGCATTGTGTCCGACGTAAAGTTTGAGACCTTCGGCTGCGGCTCCGCCATTGCCTCCAGCTCCATGGCCACCGAGCTTATCAAGGGCAAGCCCCTCTCCGAAGCTCTTCAGCTCACCAATCAGGCGGTCACCAAGGCGCTGGACGGCCTGCCCGCCCACAAGCTCCACTGCTCCGTCCTGGCGGAGGAGGCTATCCGGGCGGCGGTGAAGGACTACTATGACCGGCAGGGGATCGCCTATGACCCGAAGGACTTCCCTGACTGCGGCTCCTGCGAAGGCTGTCATGGGTAAGAAAGCGTTGATTGCCATGAGCGGCGGCGTGGATTCTTCCGTCGCCGCCTTTTTGACCAAGCAGGCGGGCTATGACTGTATCGGTGTTACCATGAAGCTGTTTCAAAACGAGGATATTGGAGTCAGCAGAGCAAAGACCTGCTGTTCTCTGGACGATGTGGAGGGTGCCGGAAGCGTGGCCCGACGCCTGGGCATCCCTTACTATGTGTTCAACTTTTCCAGAGACTTCAAGGTTCAGGTGATCGACCGATTCGCTGCCGCATATGAGAGCGGAGCGACCCCGAACCCCTGTATCGACTGTAACCGCTATCTGAAATTTGAACGCCTCTTTCAGCGGGCTAGGGAGCTGGGCTGTGAGGCCATTGTCACCGGGCACTATGCCCGGATTGAGAAACAGAATGGCCGGTATATCTTGAAAAAAGCCCTGGATAAAAGCAAAGATCAAAGTTATGTGCTGTATATGCTGACGCAGGAGCAGTTGGCCCATATCCGCTTTCCCCTGGGAGCGTTGAGCAAATCAGAAGTTCGGAGAATTGCGGAAGCGCAAGGATTTTGCAATTCTGAAAAACCGGACAGTCAGGACATTTGCTTTATCTCAGACGGAGATTATGTTGCTTTTTTTGAGCAGTATACAGGCAAACCCTATCCAACTGGCGATATCCTTGATCTGTCTGGTCAAGTAATTGGGCAGCACCGGGGCGCTGTTCGATATACGGCGGGACAAAGGAAAGGACTGGGCCTTGCCTTGAACAAACCGGTCTATGTCTGCCGCAAGGATATGACAGCAAATACCGTAACGGTTGGCCCAGAGCAATCACTGTACAGCCAGGAATTATGGGCAGATGACGTGAACTGGATTGCAACCGATCATCTGTCTGGGCCAATGCGGGTTTATGCGAAAATTCGGTATCGGCAAACTGAGCAGCCGTCCACAGTATATCCTGATAAAAGCGGGAAAATTCGGCTTTTATTTGATAAACCTCAGCGGGCTGTCACAGCAGGACAGGCGGCCGTGCTATATAATGGTGATATAGTTGTAGGTGGTGGAACGATTTTGAAAACGGTGCAATTTTAATGGAGTATATAGGAGCTGTTTTCCAAATCTGTTTCAAACGGTATCAGCGTTTATCAAGTCCTGCCGCTGTTCGACAATCATCTTTCTTCGCAGACTTCATATGCTTATATGATACCGCTCCATCCAGGTGTTTACCTGTACCAGGTATGCCAGAAGCTGAGGGCTTGCCGTAAACAAGGGCTATAGGTCTTGGGGTAAGGGCTCTTCTTCCGATGGAGCAGGGCCTGGGGCAAAAGTCCGCCAAAGGCGTTCCAAAGCAGCACCTTCTCCTCCCCCTCTGTCAGTTCGGAGCGATAGAACCAGGAGTAGCCTCCGAATATCTCATCAGCGCACTCGCCGGTAAGGGCAACTTTGTTGTGCTCCTTAACCAAGCGGCAGAAGTAGAGCAGAGACGCATCCACATCCGCCATACCCGGCAAGTCCCTGGCGTCCACAGCATTGTCCAGCAAGTGGGCCAAACACTCCTCGCCGCACTCCAAAAAGGTGTGATACAACTCCGGGTGGGCGGACAGCATGATTTCCACATGCGCCCGGTCCCGTTCCGGTTGGAAAGCATTGGGTTGGAAATATTGATCGTTACCAGGCGAGATGTGTTCCTATATCGGGAAATACAATCGAAATATCAGTTCCCTCCCCGATAGTGCTATGCAGATCGAGACCGGCGTGATGATACTGCGCAATATGCTTGACGATCGACAGCCCCAGCCCGGTGCCGCCGGAGGCCTTGGAACGGCTCTTGTCCACCCGGAAAAACCGTTCAAACACCCTTGCCTGATACTCCGGGGGAATCCCGATTCCAGTGTCTTTCACGGTAACTGTTGTGCCGGCGTCACTTGGTATCTTTTTTGAGGACGACAACATGGAGCATATGGCCTTTTCGGTGGTTGGGAGATGGGGCGAAAAAGGTGCCACGATTATCCGTATTTCGGAGTTTAACAAATTACAGCAAATCAGAGGCATCACATGAAAGCCGATTTTTGGACGAAACTATGAGTTTTTGAAAATGTCATGGTGAACAAAGCAAAGCGAAAAATATATGTTGGTCTTGGACTTCAATCAGTCATAATGCACTGTTAATTGAACACAGGATCAGTCATGGTGAAATCAGGCTAGAGAGGGGTTCTGCGAGGAGCTTCTGTGGGAACAGAAGTGACGAGCAGAACAAGGTTAGGAGCGGAAAGAGGTCTTGCGTCGGTATCGACGCAAGACCTCTTTCCACATAGGTTGAAGAGCGAGAATAGGTTTTGCATCAGTGCTGATGTAAAACCTATTCTCGCTTAGAATTAATGTTATAGATTTAGCGAGACAGGTTGATAATCTACATATCTAAAAGACAAAGCTGTCCGAACAGAGGGAAATAAAAATGAACCGTTTCCCAATTTCATAGTTCTTTCACCTGAGATTTATTATATAGCTATTATATTGTAAGTTAACAGTGCTTGCTTGTCAAGCAGAGTGAACTCCAGTCCCTTTTAGCTGTATTTGAGAACTCCGCTGTTTACTACACACTATTTTTACACGAATTTTTCAAAACCATGGTAGCAAATATTACATCCGGAGATTATGCTGGATTTGTCCCAGGCGGACAAACACCATTCTTTAGGAGGAAACAAGTGAATATGAAAAAAATCTTAGCAATCGCCCTGGCGTTCGCTTTGACGGCCGCTCTGTTTTCCGGCTGCTCCGCTACCGTCAAAAACGGTGGCACCGGCCCTGTTCAGACAAACGCGGGAGCGGTCAACACACTGGCGAGCCAGACCACCCCTGACCAGACCATCCAGGCTCCCAAGTATGTGTTCCTGTTCATCGGTGACGGCATGAGCTTCCCGCAGTTCCAGTCCGCGGCGGACTATCTTGGAGCCATGGCCGACAGCGACTATATGCAGGCCGTTCCCAGCCTGGACGACAACCAGGGCGCGGTGCTGGACGGCCCTAAGCCGCTGAACTTCATGGGCTTTGAGACGGTCGGTTCCGTTGTGACCTACGATTCCAACAGCTTCGCCCCCGACTCCGCTTCCACCGCTACCTCTATTGCCACCGGCTACAAGACTTACTCCGGCTCCATCAATGTGGACGAAACAGCCACCAGGGTTTACGAGACCATCACCGAGAAGGTCCACGACCAGCTGGGCATGAAAGTTGGCGTTATCTCCTCCGTCAACCTGAATCACGCCACGCCCGCTGCCTTCTACGCCCATCAGGCCAGCCGCTCCAGCTATTACGAAATCGGTCTGGAGCTGATCGACTCCGGCTTTGAGTATTTCGCGGGCGGCGGCCTGCTGAAGCCCACCGGCTCCGACAAGGACAAGGAGGACCTCTACGACCTGGCAAAGAAGGCTGGCTACACGGTGACCAAGACCCAGGCCGAGGCCGAGAAGATTACCTCCGGTCCCGTGATCCTGATCGACGAGCATCTGGCCGACGGCTCCGCCATGGCTTATGAGCTGGACAGGACCGAGAAATTCTGGTCCCTGGCCGATTATGTGGAGAAGGGCGTTCAGGTTCTGGACAACGATAAGGGTTTCTTCCTTATGTGCGAGGGCGGCAAGATCGACTGGGCCTGCCACGCCAACGATGCCGCCTCTACCATTCACGACACCCTGGCTTTGGCGGACGCTGTACAGGTCGCCATCGACTTTGCCAGGACCCACGCCGACGAGACGCTGATCCTGGTTACCGGCGACCATGAGACCGGCGGTCTGACCATCGGCTTTGCCGGAACCAACTATGATACCTACATCTCCCTGCTGGACAGCCAGAAAATCTCCTACGCCAAGTTCGACAGCGACTATGTCAAGGGCTATAAAGAGGCCAAGACTCCCTTCGAGACGGTTTTGAGCGACATTGAGGCGTTGTTCGGATTGAAGGTTAATGGAGACAAGGGCGATAAGCTGGTGATGACGGACTACGAGCTGGGTTTGCTGAAAACCGCCTACGAAAAAAGCATCAACGAGAAGGATACCGGTATGGTCAAGCAGGCGGAGTATGTGGCTTACGGCACCTATGAGCCTCTCACCGTGACCATCACACACATTCTCAACAACAAGTCCGGCGTCGCCTTCACCTCTTATAGCCACACCGGACTGCCGGTGGCCATGTTCGCCAGCGGCGTGAACGCAGAGCAGTTTGACGGCTACTACGACAACACGGACATCTATGTCAAGCTGGCAGGGATGCTGGCCGTGAAGTGAGCGATTACTCTCTCTTTCACATAAAGGGGCCGCCTCCGTCTGTGACGGGGGCGGCCTCACCCCTGTCGGGAAAGGAAATCAAAAATGAAATTGCTGAAACATGGCTTTGTCCGCTACAATGCTCCGGTTTGGGCTTGCCTGGCGTTGATCGCGCTGCTGCTTGTGCTTCCCACCGGCTTTGAAGGAAACCGCGTCTTTCAGGAATCGGACATACGCCCCGCGCTGGTTCTCTCTACGGATGAGTCCACGGTGATCGACACCGGGCTGGTTCGTTCCGGGGAGCAGCGGTGCCAGCTGGAAGTATTGAGCGGTCCGTTCCGTGGGAAGCGCGCCGAAGGACGGAATATGCTCAACGGCTCTCTGGAGCAGGACAAGCTCTTTGCCCCCGGCGATAAGGCCCTGGTGCGCATCAACTATCAGAACGGAGAAATCCTGAACATCTCCATGATCGACCACTACCGCGCCCCATGGGAGCTGCTGCTTGCGGCACTGTTTATCCTTCTGCTGGTTGCTTTCGCGGGGTGGACCGGTCTGCGGGCGGTACTTTCCTTCATCTTGTCCGTGCTGATGATCTGGAAGGTGCTTGTTCCACTCTATTTGAAGGGGTGGAATCCCATTTGGGTGGGACTGGGAATCACTCTGGCGCTGACGGTCTTGATCGTCAGCCTGGTATATGGTTTCGACCGCCGCTGCGCCGCCGCAGTCTCCGGTTCCTTCCTGGGCATCCTGGTCACTTGCATGATGGGCGTGGTTTTTACAAATCTTTTCCAGATCCACGGAGCGGTTATGTCTTACTCGGAGAGCCTGCTCTATGCCGGATACCAGCATCTGAACCTGACACAGATTTTTATGGCCTCAATTTTTA
>OFGR01002858.1_pt1 | contig 10894 bp, 9 predicted proteins | sample 1521811 | NCBI WGS metagenome assembly OFGR01 (sample SAMEA3504098, study PRJEB24116) | mouse gut metagenome | biome: mouse gut; feature: mouse-associated habitat; material: faeces | place: Denmark | collected 2011
CCGCAGGCCGATGCCCTGGCGCAGCTCGGTCATGGCGTCGATGTGGTCCATCCAGAACTCGTCCACCACCCGCAGCAGGATCACCCGCTCCAGCTCCCGCATGGCGGACTTGCCCGGCTCCATCCGGCCCTCCATGGCCTGGTTAATCATCTGCTCCCGCTGGGCGTAATTGCTCCGGGCGGTGTCCATCAGCTCGCCGGACAGCTGCTCCGGGGCGGTATTGGCCGCCTGGGCCTGGAACTGCTCCAGCTGCCGGGGGGTGTAGGGGATCTTCTTCTGGTCCAAAAGCCGCATCACATTGGTTTTTTCTTCGGTCATAAAAGCACTTCCTTTTCCCTTTGCTCCATCATATCACAGGACGGGATATTTTGCACCTGTTTTTATATTATGTAAACTGAATGCAGATAAAAATCTTTCCCTCTCACTGGAAAAGGGCGGAGGATTGTGATATGATGGCCTCAACAACGATTCCAAAGGAGGAATTTCGTATGAAGTGGGATGTGACCCCTTACCGGGACACGGTGATGGATTACGCCAAAGTGCTGCTGGGGCAGGACAGCCCCAGCGGCTTTACCGCCGGAGCGGTGGACGCCGCCGAGGAGATCGCCCGGGGGCAGGGCTACGCCACCCGGCGGGACAACAAGGGAAACCTGACCATTCTGGTCCCCGGCCGGGACCACAGCAAGACGGTAGGCCTCTGTGCCCATGTGGACACCTTAGGCCTCATGGTCCGCTCGGTCACTGCCGACGGCCGGCTTCTGGTCACCCGCATCGGCGGGCCGCTGATGCCAACGTTGGACGGGGAATATTGCCGCATCTATACCCGTAACGGCAAGGTCTATACCGGCACCATCCTCTCCCTCTCCCCCGCCGCCCATGTGGAGGACGACGCCGCCACCCGGACCCGGGACGAGAAAAATATGGCGGTCCGCATTGACGAGGTGGTCCACTCCCGGGAGGAGGTCCACAAGCTGGGCATCTGCCCCGGGGACTATGTGTGCTATGACCCCAAGACCCAGGTGACCCCCTTTCTGAAATCCCGGTTCCTGGACGACAAGGCCAGTGCCGCCTGTCTTTTGACCACCCTGAAAATTCTCCGGGACAAGGGGCAGAGTCCCCGGTACGATACCGAGATCACCCTCACCGTCTACGAGGAGGTGGGTCACGGCGGCGCCACCTTCTCCGATCAGCTCACCGAGCTTCTGGCGGTGGATATGGGCTGTATCGGTGAGGAGCTGCAATGCACCGAGGAGCAGGTCTCCATCTGCGCCAAGGATTCGGCGGGGCCTTATGATTACGAGATGGTGGGCCGTCTGGTGTCTCTGGGCCAGGAAAACGGAGTGGATTTTGCCGTGGATGTATATCCCCACTACTCCTCCGACGCCACCGTGGCCTGGCGGTCGGGCAAGGATGTGAAGGCCGCCCTCATCGGCCCCGGGGTCCACGCCTCCCACGGCATGGAGCGGACCCACTGGCTGGGGCTGAAGGCCACCGTTGAACTCATCGGCCTTTATCTGGATGCGGAATAAGAGAGAATAAAAACGTCAGGTATTTTCACATTATGAAAATACCTGGCGTTTTGTCTCAGAGACTCCCGGCCCCAATTTGGTAGGCTTGGGTCAGGTCGGCGGGAAATTGGGTTTCCCGCATCATCTTCTTGTGCGCTTCGGAAAAGCCCGCCATATTGTACCTGCCGTAATCCTCCGCTTGCAGCGTGTCACACACCGGAATGATCCGGGTGGCCCCGTTCAGGAAATGGAGAGGCTGAAAATAGTCCTGAAATTTTGCTTCATACTGCTGCCGATACTGCTCTGACCCCACGTTCATAGTGAGGAAAATGTCCACATCCGTATGCCCTGTATAGATGGAAGAGTAGTCGTTATAGGACATGACCGGAAAGACAAGGCGCTCCAGAAAACAGCGAAGGACCCCGGTAGGCTCGCCATAGTAGATGGGGGAACCTAAAATCAACCGGTCGGCCTTCCAGACCTGTTCCAGCAAAGAAGTGAGGTCATCCTGCCAGTAGCACCTGCAGGGGTCCGGAATGTCCTTTCGCTTACAGGCGAGGCAGCTGCGGCATCCGGTGAAATTAAGGTCATAGAGGTCAAAATACTCCACCACCTGCCCCGCATCCTCCGCCCCCCTTCGGGCTTCCTGCAGCAGCTGGGCGGTATTCCAGTTTTTTCTGGGGCTTCCGTTGAGAATGATGGTTTTCATAATAAAAGGTCCTCCGGTCAATGAGTGGGGTGAAAGAGGGGAGCTGTGATGGCTTGATTTTTTAATTATATCATAAAGCGGCCCGGATCGTCAAAATGCCGAGGCTCTGGGGATTTGATACCCGACGGACGAAGATGCTGTGTTCTTTGGGACTTTGGGCCTGGGCGGCATGGCCCGGGGAGAGGGCCAAGACCATGCTTTCCAACACACAAACGGCGTTTTTATTCTTTCCTTTCCGTCAGTCCCAGAATATAGTCGGCGCTGACGTGGTAAAGCCGGCACAGGGCGATCAGATGGCGGATGGGCAGCTCGTTGGCGGAGCGCTCGTAACGGGCGTACATGGTCTGGGAGGTGCCCAGGATCTTGGCCACCTGCCGCTGGGACATATCATGGTCTTCCCGCAGGTCCCGGATTCGTTTTACATAGGCATACTCCATCGTTGGTCCTCCTCCTATCAGATGGTCCAACTATAGCAAACAAACATATTTACTATTGACTTTAGTAAATATATTTATTTCCGGGGGATTTGCCCATAATGACCAAATTTCGGAAAGACAGGACGGCCGACGGGGCCGGGATGCCGGTGGGACTCCGAATACAAATAAAAAAATTGCCCCAAAGGCAAAATTGTTCTTGCAAATCGCCGCTCACTCTGGTATGATACTGGCTAATGAGGAAAGGAGAGGTGGCTATGATGACCCGGCATCGTTATCGTTCGGTTCAGCGCCATGGCCTTCTTATTCCCTTTTTCACCGGGTTAAATTTTTGAGACAATCACCTATGTGATTGTCTCTTTTTTTGCCCGGAAACGCATTCCGCAGATAAAGGAGAGAATGGATCATGGCAGAAGTGAAAACTCAAACCGGACATACCGATGCGGACTACTCTTTGGAGGCGGTGCCCCAGACGGCACGAAAGAAGTTCTGGCCCATGTTCTTTATCATGCTGGGCTTTACCTTCTTCTCGGCCAGTATGTCGGTGGGCGCCAAGCTGGGCAACGGACTGGACTTTTCCGGCTTTGTGTGGGCGGTACTCATCGGCAGTGTGATTTTGAGCGTTTACACCGGCGGACTGGGGTATATCGGCAGCGCTACGGGTCTGTCCCTTGACCTGCTGGCCCAGCGGTCCTTTGGTACGGTGGGGTCCTTCCTGCCATCCGCCCTGATCAGCTTTACCCAGATCGGCTGGTTCGGCGTGGGCGTGGCTATGTTCGCTATCCCCGCCGCGGACCTTCTGCATATAAACCCGGTGATTTTGGTCGCCATAGCGGGCCTGTGCATGACGGCCTCCGCTTACTTCGGCATCAAGGCTCTTACCATCGTCAGCGCTATCTCCGTCCCGCTGATTGCGGTGCTGGGCGTATATTCCATGGTCCTGTCCACCCTGGAGGGCGGCGGACTCACCGCCATTTTCTCCAAATCCTCCGGCAGTCTGACGCTGCTGTCCGGCGTGGGGCTGGTCATTGGCTCCTTTGTCAGCGGCGGTACTGCCACCCCTAATTTTGTCCGCTTTGCCAAAAACAATTCCATCGCCGTGGCTACCACGGTCATCGCCTTTTTCCTCGGAAACTCCCTCATGTTCGCCTTTGGCGCGGTGGGCGGCGCGTTTACCGGAAAGGACGATATTTTCTATGTCATGATCGCCCAGGGATTGGCTGTCCCCGCTCTGGTCGTGCTGGGGGCCAACATCTGGACCACCAACAACAACGCTCTGTACACTGGCGGACTGGGCCTGACCAACATCACCGGCCTGCGGCAGAAGCCTATGACCCTGGTTTCCGGCCTGGTGGGGACTGCGGCGGCGATTTGGCTGTACAACAACTTTGTGGGCTGGCTCAACTTCCTCAACGCCACGCTGCCTCCGGTGGGCGCAATCGTGATGCTGGACTATGTCCTTCATCAGGCGGACTACCGGGCCCGGAAATCTCCGGCCCGCGCAGTCCACTGGGGCGCGATTGCCGGTGTGGTACTCGGCGCGGCGGCGGGTAATTTCATCACCGTGGGCATCGCCTCCATCAACGCCATGCTCGTGGCCTGCGCCTGCTATCTGCTGGCGGAAAAACTGATTTATGCGAAAGCGAACTGAAGCTTGCAATACTTGAAATAACTTGAAACAAAGGAGAGATGGTTTCATGCTGATTCAAAACGTTTTTCTGGAGAACCAAACCACCCCTACTGACATTCGTGTCACCAACGGCTTGTTTGAGGAGATCGGTCCCGGCCTCGCCCCCCGGCCGGGGGAGGAAACTCTGGACTGTACCGGAAAGCTGGCGCTGCCGCCCTTCATCGAGTCCCACGTCCATCTGGACACCTGCCTGACGGCGGGAGAGCCGGTCTGGAACCAGTCGGGCACCCTCTTTGAGGGTATCCACTGCTGGAGCCTGCGGAAAGAATCCCTGACCAAGCAGGACGTGAAGGACCGGGTCCACCGTGCGGTGCGGATGCAGGCCCAGAACGGCATACAGTTCGTGCGGACTCACGTAGATGTAACGGACCCCAAGCTCACCGCCATGGAGGCCCTTTTGGAGCTGCGGGAAGAGCTGCGGGACACCATCGACATCCAGGTCGTGGCCTTCCCCCAGGAGGGCATCGACTCCTTCCCCAACGGCCGCCAGCTCATGGAGGACGCGGTCAAAATGGGCGCGGACGCGGTGGGCGCTATCCCCCACTTTGAGTTTACCAGGGAATACGCCGTGGACTCCCTCAACTTCGCGATGAAGCTGGCGGAGCGCTACAACAAGCTGGTAGACGTACACTGTGACGAGATCGACGACGAGCAGAGCCGCGGGCTGGAGGTCCTGGCCGCACGGGCTTACGAGTCCGGCATGAAGGACCGGGTGACCGCCAGCCACACCACCGCCATGCACTCCTATAATAATGCTTATGTGGTCAAGCTCATGCGGCTTTTGAAGCTCTCGGAGATCAACTTTGTAGCCAACCCCCTGGTGAACACCCACTTGCAGGGCCGGATGGACACCTACCCCAAGCGCCGGGGCGTCACCCGCGTAAAAGAGCTGCTGGCGGAGGGCTGTAATGTTTCCTTCGGCCACGACGATATCTTTGACCCCTGGTATCCCCTGGGCACCGGCAATATGCGGGACGTGGTCTTTATGGGTCTGCATGTGTGCCAGATGATGGGGTATCAGGAGATTATGGACTCCTATAAGCTGGTGTCTGTCAACGCCGCCAAGACCCTCCACCTGGGGGACCGCTACGGTGTGGAGCCTGGCCGGCCGGCCAGCTTTATTATCCTGGATGCGGACAATTTCTACAATGCTCTGAATCAGAAGAGCGAGGTGCTGTATTCTTTTAAGAACGGACGGATGATCGTGAAGAGTGTTCCGGCTATGCGGGAGGTTCTGTTTTAAACGCGGCGCAGTTCTTGAGGGTGAGGCCAAAAGTCACCTCTACTCTACAAAAAAACCGGCGGACGGCACATGCCCTCCGCCGGTTTCCGGCTTTTCAGCCCAGCGCTACGTCCAGAATCATCATAATCAAAAATCCGGCCATCACGCCCCATGTACCTAAATGCGACATCTCCTCTAACTGTGCGCCGGGAATCAGCTCCTCCACCACCACGTAGAGCATAGCCCCCGCCGCGAAGGACAGAAGCCACGGCATCAGCGGTTGAATAGACCCGGCAATCAGCACAGTCAAAATACCGAACACCGGCTCCACCAGCCCGGACAGCGCCCCCATGACAAAGGACCGTCCCCGGCCCATCCCCTCCTGCCGCAGGGGCAGAGAGATCGCCGCGCCCTCCGGGAAGTTCTGAAGAGCGATGCCGATGGACAGGGCCAGCGTCGCCGCCGCCGTGATCGCCCCATTCCCGGCCATCCAGCCCGCCAGCACCACGCCTACCGCCATCCCCTCCGGGATGTTGTGGAGGGCGACGGCCAGTACCAGCATGGTGGTCCGCTTCAGCCGGGTATGGGGGCCTTCCGGCTGACTGCTGTTCTGGTGCAGGTGCGGAATCGTCCTGTCCAGAGCCAGCAGGAACAGAACGCCCAGCCAGAACCCGATGGCCGCAGGGAGAAACGCCCACCGGCCCATACTCTCCGCCTGTTCCATGGCAGGGATCAGCAGGCTCCATATGGAAGCCGCCACCATAACCCCCGCCGCAAAGCCGGTGAGCGCCCGCTGGACGGCAGGGCGCAGTCCGCTGCGCATGAAGAGTACGCACCCCGCCCCCGAAACGGTCCCCCAAAAGGGAATCAGAATCCCCTGTATTACTTCAGCCCGCATTTTAACCGCCTCCCCTGTTTGATGGGTGCATTTTTCCCCGAAGGGCGCCGCGCCATTCCCTCCCGGCCTGCCGCCGGGAGGGGAGGGCGATGGGGGGGGATACTCCTTGACATCGTGGCCAAAATGTACTATTGTTATTGTCGGCAAAAGCTGCCGCGCGCGGCCCCCGAATATGAATCAGGATACGGGCGGGTGGACAAAATGGTAAACCTTGTCATAATACTGGAATGTCTGGGCACATGCCTCATTTTTGTGGCCCTGATTCTCCTGCTCAACGGGGACGGGGCGCGGGAACAGAAGCTGCTGATTTTTATCATGTGCGGCTCGCTGGTGCAGAATGTAGGCTACCTGCTGGAGCTGACCGCTCCCACCGTGGAGGCCGCTGTGGCGGCGGTGACGATGGAAAACGTGGGCTCCGCCTTTGTGCCGCTGTGCTACTGCTGGTTTATCTACACCTATTGCTACGCCACTCCGCCCAAAAAGCTGCTGCGCGTGCTTGGGATTATCAATTTCTTGATTCTGCCCACGGTATTTTTCAACTGGAACGGCCTGTTTTACCGGGAGTTTGAGTGGCTGTCCACTGCGGACGGCTTCCACTATGTCAGCATTTCCTACGGGCCGCTGTATATGCTGTTCATGGTTACTCGCATCATCATCCCCTATGCGCTTTGTATTTTCACCCTGGTGCGGGCCATCCGCCTGCGCTCGGACCGGGAGGTCAGCCGCCAGTATCAGACGATCCTGGTCATCTCCACCCTGCCCGTCATTGTGCTGGTGGCCTATGTGTTCAAGCTGGCCAACGTGTTCGATCTGACGCCGGTGACACTGGCAATCGCCATGTCCATGGTGGTCATCGTGGTGTGGAGCCGCCGCAACTACGACTTCCGGCACCTGGCGGCGGAGAAGGTGCTGGAAAGCCTGGGGGACGGCGTGATCGCCCTGGACGACCACGACCGGCTGGTGAGTTACAACCGGGCGGCGGCCAACATTTTCGCCAGCCTGCCCGCCCACAAGCTGGGGGAGAATATCCGGGTGGTGGAGGATTTCCGGGAGGAGATGCTCAACGAGCACATTCCCTGGAGTTTTTCCATCAACGGGCAGAACTACGAGTGCCACAGCAAACAGATCATGGACGAAAACGGGCAGAAGCAGGGCTGCGTCATTTTGATCCTGGACATGACCGACATCAAGGCGTACATCAATGAGATCAAGCGGGTGCGCCAGCAGGCGGAAAAGGCCAACATTGCCAAGAGCGAGTTTTTGGCCAACATGTCCCATGAGATACGCACACCCATGAACGCTATCATCGGTCTCAACGATATCATTATGGAGGAGTGCCGGGACTCGGCCATCTATGCCCACGCCAAGGATGTGCAGTCCGCCGCCAAAAACCTGCTGGCCATCATCAACGACATCTTGGACCTGTCCAAGGTGGAGGCGGGAAAAATGGAGCTGGTGTACACTGACTACCACCTGAAAACCGTAGTGGGCGAGGTGGTAGGCATGATGGATATGGCGGCCTCCAAGCGCGGGATCATCATGAAGTACGAGTGCGACGACACAATCCCTTGCCGCTACAACGGCGACGAGGGGCGGATCAAGCAGATTTTGATTAATATCATCAACAACGCCATCAAGTTCACCAAGGAGGGCTATGTCCGGGCCTGTGTCACCGGCGAGCCGGGCCCTAACGGGGACGAGGAGCTGATTACCTTCCGGGTGGAGGATACCGGCTGCGGCATCCGGAAGGAGGATCTGAACAAAATCTTTGAGGACTTCCGCCAGGTGGACTCCAAGCGCAACCGAAGCGTGGAGGGCACCGGGCTCGGGCTGGCCATTGTCAAGCACCTGGTGGAGCTGATGGGCGGAACGATCCGTGTGGAGAGCGTCTACGGCGAGGGTACCACGGTTATTATCACGATCCCCCAGAAGATTGTGGACCGGCGCACCATTGCGGAGGTGCCGGAGGTGTCCCGGGCGGAGCTGGAACGGGCGGAGGCGTTTACCGCCCCTGGGGTGAAGGTGCTGGTGGTGGACGACAACGTCATCAACCGCAAAGTGGCCCGGGGCTTCTTGAAGAGCTACGCCTTTGACCTGGACGAGGCGGAGAGCGGGCCGGAGGCCATTGAGCTGGTGCGGCAAAAGCGCTACGACATCATTTTCATGGATCATATGATGCCCATGATGGATGGCATTGAGGCGGCGACGATCATCCGCCGGCAGTGCGGGGAGAATGGAAAGGCCCCGGCCATGATCGCCCTCACCGCCAACGCCATGGAGGGGATGCGGGAGAAGTTTTTGGACTGCGGCTTCCAGGACTTCATCGCCAAGCCCCTGGACCGAGGGGAGCTGGCCCAGCTGCTGGCCCGCTGGGTGCCGGAGGACCGGCGGCAGTCCGGGGACGGCGGGGAGGAGGGCCGCCCCGCCCTGAACCCGTCGGCCTTCCCCATCGTGGGGATCGATATGGACACGGCCACGCGCTATTACACCGGGGACGAGGCGGGCTTTGTGGAGCTGTTGGAGCTGTATTACATGGACGGCCGGCGCAAGACCGGGCTTTTGAAGGAACTGAAGGATTCCAACCTGCCGGATTACCGCACGCAGGTCCACGCGCTTAAAAGCGCCGCCGCCAATATCGGGGCCATGGAGGTGTCCAACCTGGCCCGGGCCCAGGAGAACGCCGCCGCCCAGGGCGACACCGCGTTTATCGCCCAGCACTTCCCCCGGCTGCTGGAGGCCCATGAGGCGCTGCTGGACCAGATCGGGCAGTTCCTGGAGGGGCGGAGGCAGAACGAGGCCCAGGGGGAAAAGCTCCCCCTCTCCCCCCAGGAGCTGCGGGAGCGGGTGGGCGCGGCCCTGGGCGAGCTTCAGGATTTCCGCTCAAGGGAGTGCGCCGGGATGGTGGAGGCCCTGCTGCGCTGCGCGCTGCCCCAGGACGCGGAGGACAGCCTGCGGGAGATCCAGGGGCAGCTGAAGCTGTATGAGGACGACAATGCCGAGGCGCTTTTGGGCGGGCTTCTGGGAAGGCTTGAAAAGGAGGAAGGGTGAACATGATAGAGACCGGCGCAAAGGACGGCAGGAAACGCATTTTGGCGGTGGATGACGCGGCTACCATTTTACTGCGGATAACGGATACCCTGGAGAAATACTATGATGTAATCACGGTGAATTCAGGGGTGCGGGCGCTGCGGTACCTGGAGCGGGTGAAGCCGGACCTGATCCTCCTGGACATTCGCATGACGCCCAAAAACGGCTTTGAGACCTTACGGGAGATCCGCGACATGAAGGACCGGGCGGATATCCCGGTGATTATGCTCACCGCCATGGAGGACAAGGATTCAGTGCTGGAGGGCATCACCCTGGGGATCAGCGATTATATTTTAAAGCCCTTTGCCCCGGACGACCTGCTCAGCCGCATCCGGCGGGTGCTGGATGGAGAAGGGCAAAAACAGGAGGCCCAGTTTGGACAGAACGGAGGGGGGGCTGGGGTATGAATACCGCCATGACCAGGGAGGAACTGGAGCGGATTTTGGACAAGGCCCTCCAGGATGTGACGGAGCGGACCGCCGGGGTGCGCCTGCACCAGGGGGAGCAGCCCCTGGGGGAGGACCTTTGCACCGTGCACATCACCTTTGACAAGGGCTTTTCCACCAGCCTGACCCTGTGCGCCGACACCAGCCTGCTGGCCCGCATGGCGGGCAACTCCTTCCATGAGGAGACGGTGACGGCGGAGGATCTGGAGGAGTTCAGCAAGGAGTATCTCAACGTGCTGTGCGGCAAGGTGGCGGGGGCCATGTTCCAGGCCACCCAGGTGTCTGCCCATTTCGGCACGCCCACATTTTACCACGGGCGCTATGAGCCGGAGGGGCAGGAGGCGCAATTTGTGCTCACCTATGCCGACGAGCACAGCAAGGGCGCGCATCTGATTCATCATGTGGCCTGCCCCCCAGGAGGACAGCGCCGCAGGGAAGGAGGATTTGGGATGAGCAAGCGGGTTATGGTGGTGGACGATTCCAGGCTGGTCAGAGTCCAGCTGGAGGACGTTTTGAAGGGGACGGACTATGAGGTGGCGGCATACTGCCGCAGCGGGGAAGAGGCCATTGAGCAGTATGGCGTGGTGAAGCCGGATCTTGTGACCATGGATATCATCATGCGGGGGATGGACGGGCTGGATGCGGCGGAAATGATCCTGAAAAGCGACCCGGACGCCAGGATTGTGATGATTTCCTCCCTGGCCTATGGCGACACCTTCGAGCGGGCCAAGGCAATCGGTACCAGGGGTTTTGTGGAAAAGCCCTTCCACCAGGAGCAGCTGGTGAAAGTGTTTGGCCAGGCGCTGTCGTAACGCGGCGGGGCGCCCTGTCCGCTGCGGGCGGCAAAAGACGCAGCAGACAGCGCACAGGAAAGCGGCCCTGCCGGACGTCGGCAGGGCC
>OFGR01002859.1_pt1 | contig 10891 bp, 11 predicted proteins | sample 1521811 | NCBI WGS metagenome assembly OFGR01 (sample SAMEA3504098, study PRJEB24116) | mouse gut metagenome | biome: mouse gut; feature: mouse-associated habitat; material: faeces | place: Denmark | collected 2011
TTAAGGGCATGGAAAACAGAGGATGCAAAATCATTAGCGCAATCTGCTAATAATCTGAATATTGCTAAAAATTTGCGGAATGCATTTCCTAATCCATACACATTAGAATCTGCAATTTGGTATATTAATGATAGTATTGCCAATGTAGGAAAGAAACAAATCAATTATGCCATTGTGGTTGGTGGACAGGCTGTTGGCAGTATTGGAATATTTGTAAAAGACGATGTATATGAAAAGTCTGCGGAACTTGGCTATTGGCTTTCAGAGGATTATTGGCGTAAAGGTATCATGTCAAAAGCAGTTCAGATAATTTGTAAAGAGGCGTTTGAAAGGTTTGATATTATCCGTATATTTGCCGAGCCATTTGCTGACAATGCAGGTTCAAGGAGGGTTTTGGAAAAAGTGGGATTTATCTGTGAGGGTACAATGCGGAACGGTGTTTATAAAAATGGAGAAATCCATTCCTACTGTATGTATTCCATTTTGCGGGAGGAATTTACTGTCTGATATGGGAAAAAAAGGAGCAAAAACAAAAGAAGCAATCCGTCGGCAGGCATACCGATTATTTGCAGAAAAAGGTTTCAAAGCAGTAACAATGACTGATATTTGTGAAAAAACAGGGTTAAGCAGAGGTGGACTTTATAGATATTATTCTGGGACAGAAGAGATTTTTTCGGAAATTCTTTCAGAGGAATATGTGATAGCAGACTGTATTGAAAAAAAGGAAAAGGCAGGCGCAATATTAGAAGATATGCTTGGAGCGATAAAGGCTGAAATTATGGATAAGGAGTTATCTTTAAGCCTTGCGATTTATGAATATGCTAATCTGGGAAATGAGGATTTTTTTGCCAATATCAATGACAGAGCCAAAAAACGATGGATGAGTCTGTTGGAGTATGGGATGGAAACAAAAGAGTTTAAGGCAGTTGATACCGAACAGATTTCTGATTTGATTTTGTATTATTATCAGGGTCTGAGAATGTGGTCGAGAGTTATTTTGTTTGACGAGAAAGTAGCGGAGCATTATGTAAGAACTGTGAAACAACTGCTGTTAAAGGAATAAAATCATAAATTTTTCAAACTGTCTCATTGCATATATTTTTTCATTGCATTATGCTTTCATGCAGGAGGTGCTTATTTATGGCTGATGAAAATAAAAAGGATTTTAATGCGATGCTGAACGATAGTAAGGATATGCCTAAGTTTCAAACTATTACGGATGAAAAAAGTATTAAGAAGTATGGTGGGGACAGAATGTATTTTGCTCCGCCGATTGAGTATGACAAAGTAATGAGGCTTGTGCCGTTTGGGAAGCTGCTTACAGTAGGTACAATAAGAGAATATTTTGCAAAGCAAAGCGGGGCTGATTTTACAGAGCCAATAACGGCAGGAATATTTGTCTCGATTGCCGCATGGGCGAGTTATCAGCGGGCAGATAATAAAACGCCATTTTGGAGAACGCTAAAAGAAAATGGGGAATTAAATGCAAAGTATCCCGGAGGTGTTGAAGAACAGAAGAAAATGCTTGAGAAAGAAGGGCATACAATTATTCAGAAAGGCAGGAAGAATATCAGATATTATGTAAAGGATTATGAAAAGTATTGTTTTCCTTTACTCTGTTGACGGTGTGTTTTTTGTGGAGCATGCAGTAAAGAAATGTGGAATACTCATGCTCCGTTCAAACACGCGCTAAGGATTATAGGACATTGTAAAATTGGTAGATCTCTTCAAGAGTTATCTTCCTTCCCAGTATGGAACAAATTTCTTGCTCCCTGGAGAGAAAAAGCTTAGAGATAAGCCTCTGCACATCCTCCTTTTTCCCATAATGGATCTGATTATGGCAGTTGCTGCAAAGAGAAAAGATATTCTGCTCTCGATCGAGACTGACGCCAAAATGATCCGTCTTTGCCATCGGGATCAGATGATGTGGTTCCATATACAAGTGGGATGAATTCTTGCGAAGGAATGATGTGTGGGATGTATCAATTTCACACCGATGTCCGGCACGAGCAAGCGCACGCCGTGAAACGGCGGGATCCCGTAAATAAGTATCCTTACTACATGAACGATTCGAGACGAGCCCTTTGGGGATCGGTTTATTTGAAAGGTTCGCCATAAGTTCATCCGGGGTATCATTATCCTTAGACAGCTGTTCTAACAAAATCTGGTCTGCCGTAAATTCCGGATGGATTTGTGTGTGGAAAAATTTTTGGTAGAAACTCGGAGTTAAATATGGCGTATCCTCCAAGGGGATACCGTCAAGCTTCTCACATAGCTTTGCAACATATTCTTTACCGTCTTCTGTAATTTTCCAAAGCCCATGCGCGCCGTTTTGCATATACCCATGTTCAACCAGATGTTGGCGTTCGTAGGAAAAATCATTTCGCCAGGCTTTTTCATTCCTGGTTGTTCGAGTGACATCATTTTGGTCATTTTTATGCCAGTATCCATTTTCCTGAATATGCTGCAAGACATTTTTTCTTTGACTTCCTCCGTCTAATTCGAGCAGAGAATAGAGCAGTACCAGCCATTTTTGTTCTTGTTGATTCATTTGCACGGATCACCACCTTCCTTCCATTGAAAGCATAAAATGGGATATGTAATATATTGTCGGATTAGAAAATACTCAAACTCTTCCAATAATCTTTTCTGTAACCTGTCAGAGCATTGTTCGCGATATTGGAAAACCTCAAGTACTATACTGCCAATTTTCTTCTGTGTTTCTATATCCGGGAAATAGACGGCGATTTTTGAAAGTTTCTTATTATCGATACTTGCGTATGTTGTATATACCGTAGAAACATTTTCAACTTCCCACCGGTAAATCTCACTGCGAAAATAGCAAGCGGCATAGAGGGGATCTATCGTTTGCGTGTTCCAAGGGCGCAGACGTTTTATAAAACCGCCGTAGACGGCATCCCGATCTTGCAATGCCACACAACAACAGGCTAGTTCCTGGGTTGTTTCGCTTGTCCTGTTTAAGAATACATCTCCATACTTTATTCCATATTTTAGCTTTTCAGCCTCTGTCACATCTACATACGATGATAAGTTATCCGGTATATAGGAAGAATAAATTATTGTTTTCACATCCAAGACCGGCGTCCCCTTGCCAAAAGAGTCTTTCTGTTTTGTCACTCCTCCGAATACATCATATAGATCAAATAAAGTTGCTTTTTCCCAACACTTTGCTAACTCTGCGTTCTTCCACAATAGGATGGAGGATAATAATGTTTCATTGACCGGCAACACGGAAAGTTCATCAATGATTTCGATCAGCTTTTCGCATTCTTTTTTCATTTCATATTCTTTAGGCAGGAAAGAGGCAGTATATAGATTTGGACTTAGTATGAAGTCCTTCTGCTCAATCTTTTTTATCGAGGCAACTCCATACCAGTCTGTACAAGAATGCAAAATCCCTTGCCGATGTTTAGTGATCAGTTCCGTCAGCTGCTTCATATGTGCGGATGTAACATTTCTTTTTATTTCAGGTTCCATACGTGCGGCATCAACGAAAAGTATGTCCCCGCTTCTGTCTTCATTATTTGTAAGTAACCAGATGCAGCAAGGAACTTTTGTTGAATAAAACAATCCTGGCGGAAGGGTGATCACTGCCTCGATCCATTTATCTTGTACTATAGATCTGCGAATGAAGGCTTCTCTGTGTGTTTGAGTGGTAAGCGTTCCATTCGGCAGAATGACAGCAGCACGGCCGTTTGACTCTAAATGGCTCAGAATATGCTGGAGCCACGCAAAATTGGCATTTGAACGAGGAGGAACACCGTATTGCCATCGCTCATCATAGAGGGGAGAATTGCCATCAAGCCAATCAGCGCTATTAAATGGCGGATTAGCAATAATATAATTGAATTTTTTGTTTTTATGTTGATCGTTTAACAATGCGCTGACAGCCGTTTCTCCTAAATCAGCATATATTCCGTGTAATATAAGATTTATTTGTGATAGTAAATAGGAACTCTCATCTTGAGCCTGACCATATGCTCCTAAGTTTTGTTCACTGTGTCTTTGAACTGCCAATAGTAAAGCGCCGCTTCCGCAGCAAGGATCATAGGCTGTTCCTCGGACCGGAGACAAGAATTTTGCCAGACATTGCGCAATACTTGTGGGAGTCATATGGTGCGCATGTTTTTTCCGCAGGTGATTTTTATAAATTACAGCATACAGCATATCATCTGTGGAAATATCGGATAATAGATGGATCAACTGCTCCAGAACGCTCTCTTCAACGGCTTGTCTCTCATTATGAACTATCAATATATGGACAAAAGGAAATAAGGGTTCAACTAAAGTAAGAGATTTTGTAATTGACGACATGTAATTGCCTTCCTGATTGGTCAAAACAATCTCCCAGAGATGCGGTCCTATTTGTTTTGCATCGTCGTTGGTCAAGAAGGGGGGAAGAGAATCATTGTGCGATAAATGCCGAAGCAGCAATAGGCTGACAAGTATGCTGTTTTCCATATGCACACAAAGATGTTGGATCTTCTTTTGAATGGTGTTGTATATAGCTTTCATTGTATGGCTCCTGTTCAGAAATCAAAAGGCGGACTAATAATTATACAGATATAATTATATACTGAATATGGTATTTCTGCAATTTTTTATTCAATATCTGCCGGATTCATCAGCTTCAGATAATTTTTTAGATAATCCATAAATGTTACGGCAGCCGCCGGGCAAAAGCGGAGGTCATTTTTGGCAATGACCAGTGTCCGGTAATAGTGCTCCTTAAAGGGGCGGATGCATATGTCGGCAAAAGCCTTAGTTGCATCCAACAGATACTTGGTGGATACGCTGACGCCAAACCCTGCTTCGATCAACTTATGGGAAACCAGTTCATCCGTCAGTTTAAAAGAAACTGTCGGCGTGATCCTGACGGTATCAAATATTTCTCCAATCTCAAAATCGAATTTTTCACCGGAAGGAATATAAGGAACGCCCTCCAGATCATGGATGGACAAAGCCATTTTCTTTGAAAGAGGATGATCCATAGGTATGACAGCCATGAATTCATCCTGAAACAGCTCGATCTGAGTAAAACCTTTGGCGCCGTATTTGGAAGTGAAAGCCAGATCGATCTCGCCGTTGGAGAGCTTCGTGTGTATTTCGTCATATTCCCCGCAGAAAATATCAAAATTAATATCCGGGTATACGGCATGGAATTCTTTCAATATATTGGGAAGAAGATTTACGGCAATGCTGAATATTGTGCCGATCCGGATCAGTCCGGAGTCAGCTTTTGTCAGGGAATCGGATATTTCTTTCAAGTGCTTTTGTTCGGCAGTGATGACTTCTAGCGAGTCAATGACTTCCCGTGCTGCCGGAAGAAGTTCCACCCCGGATTTTTTACGTTTGAATATAGGAAATCCCATCTCTGCTTCGAAGGATTTCACGGTCTGGCTGACGGCTGCCTGCGAATAGTTCAGTCGATGGGCGGTTTTTGTAAAGCTTCCGGTTTTACACACATCTATGATAATCTCGTATTTTTTCATCAATAAAATCCCCCATGATATAAAAAATTGTGTTTGCATCGATCGTAATTCGTTATGATACATAAAAAATAGATCTAAAATACATCTGTTTTGTGCAATATAAATAATGGTGATCGCTGCGATCAGCTTTTGCCGTTTTTTTATTCGTCAAAATTAATATAAAATAATATTAACAACAACACAGAAGAATGTCAAACATCATTCGGAAAAGAGAGGAGAAACAGACAGAATGAAACCAGAGATTGTAATTATGCTGACACATAACGATCTGACCGTGAAGAATGCGATGGAGGTATTTGAGTTTTGTAAGGATCTGCCGGTTAAGAACTGGGGATTCAAGGATGTGGGTATTCCGGTGGAAGAGATGGTCGAGCTTAACAAAGCGATGAAAGCGGCGGGTAAAACCACTTTTCTGGAAGTCGTTACTTATACGGAGGAAGAATGTCTGCAGGGGGCGCAGTTAGCGATTGATTGTGGATTCGACTACCTTACAGGAACGGTGTTCTTCCCGTCAATCGTGGAGAAGATGAAGGGAACTGGAATCGAGTATCATCCGTTCGGCGGCAAGGTCGGGGGCAGCCCGGTGAAGCTGACTGGAAGCATAGATGAGATCGTGGCAGACTGCAGGCGGATCATGGCACAGGGAGCGGACGGAATTGATCTTACTGCTTATCGTTATGCAGACGGCGATCCTTTAGAGCTTACGAAGGCGGTAGCAGAAGCGATTGGTTATGAGAAGGTTATGATGGCAGGAAGCATTGGTTCAAAGGAAAGGATCAGGATCATGGAGGAGCTGGGATTGTCCGGGTACACCATGGGAAGCGCATTGTTTAATTCGGCTTTTGTTGAGAACGGGACATTTAGAGAGAATTTAGAGTATGTACTGGCTTACAAGAAAGAGTGCGGAAAATAGAAACAAAATTAAAATTAAAATGATCAAGAAGAAGGAGACAAAATCATGAAAGAGACAACAAAAAACACATTTGCACAGGTATTCCCAGCTATGGTAACTCCAATGCATGAGGATGGAAGCTTTAATTACGAGACGGCGAAGAAACACATGGACTGGATGATTGACGAAGGCATCGGCGGCATGGGAATCCTGATGGCGTCCAGAGAGTATCAGAGCATGTCGCTAGAAGAGCACAAGGCATATGTCAATGAGATGGTCCCATATGCGAAGAAACGCGGTGCGTCGGTAATCGTGGGCGCTTCCAGGGAGCGTGTAGAAGACGTGGTAGAGCTGATGGAAAATGCCCGGGAGGCAGGAGCAGACGCCGCTATGGTACTGCCATCCTTCTATTACAACCAGGGACAGAATGAGATCTATGATCACTACAAATACATCAACGACCATTCCGGACTTGATATCATGGTATATAACAATCCTAATGTGACCTCCGGGATCACGACCGAGACCATGAAGGAATTATATAAGCTTGACCATGTTAAGATCGTAAAAGACGCGTCTATGGTGATCGATGTGATGACAGACTATATCTTTGAGGCAGAAAAAGCAGAGGATGCGGGAGTGCTCTGTGGATGTGATTATCTTCTGTATCCTGCATATGCAACGGGTGCGATCGGCTGGATCAGTATGACGGCTAATATTTTGCCAAGGCTGTCCGCCGAGTTCCACAAGGCAATGATCGTGGAGAAGGATTATCAGAAGGGGCTTGAACTCTATAAGAAGCTCTATCCGGTGGTAAATATGACAGAGCGTTTCCCGAAGCCAACCCAGGCAGTTAAGTATGTATTGGAAGAGGTATATGGATTTGAAGAGGGTATCTGCCGCCGTCCGCGTCGGGGCCTTAATGAGGAAGAGAAGAAACTGGTACTTGAGATGAGTGATATTGTAAGATTGTCCAAGGAATAAGAAGGAGGCATTTTACATGAAACAGACAGATTATTTGATCATAGGAGCAGGGATCGTTGGGTGTACGGCGGCGTATTTTCTGACGAAAGAAGGGAAAAAGGTATTGGTGGTCGACCGTTCCTTTCCCTGCAACGAGGCGTCGGGGGTAAATGCCGGAGGCTTAGAACTTCTCCAGCAGCCCCCAAAGTCCCTTCCGTTACATAAAGAGGCGGCTGACCTCTGGGATAAGCTGCAGAATGAAGACGGGATTGATGTAGGATATCAGCGGACAGGCGGTATCTACGCTATCCTCAGGGAAGAGGATCTGCATATGTTAGACGAGCAGGAGGAACGTTTTGCAAAGAACGGCATGGAGTGCCGCCGTCTGACGATAGATGAGATCCGTTCGATGATCCCGTGGGTATCCCATGATGTGATCGCGGCAAATTTCAGTCCTATGTCCGGCTATTCAAACCCGTTGAAGGCAGGGAGAAATGTACTTGCGGCGGCAAAGAAACTTGGAGCGGGATTTATGGCGCATCAGACGATCCGGAAAATAGAGCCGGCAGAGGCGGGCGGCTATAACGTATATGCCGAAGAGGAAGCATTCCATGCAGATAAGGTATTGGTTGCATGTGGGATACGTTCTCCAAAACTTCTGGATCCGTTAGGCGCACGTATTGAGCTTCAGGAGCAGCACAATATGATCACGGTAACGGAGAAAGCGCCGCATTTCCTTGACTACACATTTACGACGCCGACTTTGACGATGAAACAGACCGCGGAGGGATCGATCCTGATCGGAGGCGGAAGAGAAGGATACGGGGAACTGGAAGCAAATACGAAGGACGTATCCATCAATAATCTTTGCTTTAATGTGCGGGAGGCGCTTGAGATGGTGCCGTCGATCAAGAAGCTTAATATCTTGAGAAGCTGGTCGGGATTTGAAGGATTTACGCCGGAGAGACTGCCGTATATCGGCGAGGTAGAGGACTATCCGGGCATATATTACGCAGTGACAGGCTTCTGCGGATATGCGATCGGACCGGCTGTCGGGATGCATGCCTGCAGGATGATGACAGGACAGGGCGAGCCGGGAGGACTCAGGGCAGAGAGAATATAGGACATATGAGCAGGAATACAATGATGAATTTATAATTTGGGAGGATATAAGATGTCCAGAATAGAGAATCATATTATCTTGGGTGAGCTGGAAGAAAAGAAAGAGGTCTGGATCACCGTAGACGGTAAGAAGATTCCCGCGAGGGAAGGAGAACCGATCCTGTCAGCGCTTCTGGCAAATGGGATCAAGGTTCAGAATATCAGCGCCAAGAAGCACGAGCCGAGAGGATATTTCTGCGGGATCGGCCGCTGCACGAACTGTGTCATGACGGTAAACGGCGATCCGAATGTCCGCACTTGTGTGACTCTTGTGGAAGATGGAATGGTAGTAGAGACGCAGGACGGTCTTGGAAAATGGGAGGGGCAGGAATGAATAAAGACATAGAGATACTGGTCATCGGTGCAGGACCGGCAGGGCTTTCGGCAGCGATCGAGGCGGCAAGATACGGCGCGGAGGTACTTGTAGTAGATGAAAACGACAAACCAGGCGGACAGTTATTTAAGCAGATCCACAAATTCTTCGGTTCCAGGCGCCACCAGGCAGGGGTCAGAGGAATTGATATCGGTACGGAGCTGTTAAACGAAGTACAGGAATTAGGCGTTGAAGTCATGCTCAACACGGTAGCCTATGGAATCTACCCCAACGATGAAGGTGTTGCGTTATGCGTGGATGGGGAAAACGGTATGATCGTACATCCGCAGAAGATCATCATGGCGACGGGGGCGTCAGAGAATCCACTGGCATTTCCGGGATGGACGCTGCCGGGAGTTGTAGGTGCAGGCGCAATCCAGACTATGATCAATGTACACAGAGTTCCGGTTGGCAAGCGGGTTCTGATGATCGGCTCCGGAAATGTAGGTTTGATCGTTACTTATCAGCTGCTGCAGTCTGGTGCGGAAGTGGCGGGAATCCTTGAGGCGGCACCGGCATTGGGCGGATATGGCGTGCATTCTGCCAAGGTAAGGAGAGCCGGAGTTCCGATCTATACAGGGCATACGATTCTTGAAGCCGTACCGAATGAAAACCTTAGCGGGATCAGGGGTGCGATCATAGCAAAGGTAGATGAGAGATTCCAGCCGATCAAAGGAACAGAGCAGTTTATTGAAGCGGACTGCATCGGGATCGCGGTAGGGCTGACGCCGGATATTGCGCTCCCCTCTATGGCAAGAGTTGGATTTACAAATGGCGGAAGGCTGGGGACACAGGTTCCGCTGCATGACAGAAATATGATGACAACAAAGGATGGAATCTATGTTGCCGGAGATTCTTCCGGTGTAGAGGAGGCGTCCACTGCCATTGAGGAAGGAAAGCTTGCGGGTATCGCAGCGGCAGAGGCGCTGGGTAAGATGGATGCAAAGGCAGCAGCAGGAGCAAAGGCTAAAGTGTGGGAGTCCATGAACCAGTTGAGAACAGGTCCGTTTGGGGACGGACGTGCGCAAGCCAAAGAAGAGATCATAAGAAAGATGGATGAATGGAAGGTGGAGAACAATGCTTGCTAGAGATGGTTATTTGGAAATTGATGAGATAAGAGATATTCCGGGATATCCGGGAACTGACGTCCTCTCTCGGAAGAAATGTGTAGTCGTAGAATGCTCGCAGAATATTCCATGTAATCCATGCGAAGCAGCCTGTCCTCATGGTGCGATCATCGTAGGCGAACCGATTACGAATCTTCCGGTGGTAGATACGGATAAATGCATCGGCTGTGGATTATGTGTTGCAAAATGCCCGGGGCAGGCAATCTTCCTGGTAGATCAGACATCAGAAGAATATGATACGGTCACACTGCCCTATGAATACTACCCCTTGCCGGAGAAGGAGCAGGAGGTGTATTGTTTAAGCAGAGCAGGAAAGCTTCTGATAAAAGGAAATGTGGCAAGGATCGTGATGGCGAAGGTCAATGACAGGACGGCTGTGGTAGAAGTGAAGGTTCCGAAGGGATACGGTATGGATGTACGCGGCATTTCCACAGACGGAAGACGCATGGCATCAGAAAAAGAACTTGAAAAACCAGAAAGTACGGCGATAGATGCCATTGACGAAGAGAATATGTATGTATGCCGCTGTGAGGAGATCACAAAGGCGGAGGTGATCGAGGCGATCCATAACGGAGCGACCAGTGTAAATGAAGTAAAACGTGTTTTAAGACCGGGTATGGGACTGTGCCAGGGACGGAATTGTGCGAAGACAATAGAGAGGATCATTGCGCAGGAGATGCATATATCTCCGGCAGAGGTCGGGCAGGCAACGAAGAGAGGACCGGTCCGTCCGATCAAGGTGAAAGGCTATACGACTTTAGAAGTAGAGGCAGGAGAAGGATTCTTTGAACACGATTGGTAGATTAAATAACTTCTCGGAATCTCAATGAATGAGATTCCAACTGAAAATTGACAACTGAAT
>OFGR01002861.1_pt1 | contig 10875 bp, 10 predicted proteins | sample 1521811 | NCBI WGS metagenome assembly OFGR01 (sample SAMEA3504098, study PRJEB24116) | mouse gut metagenome | biome: mouse gut; feature: mouse-associated habitat; material: faeces | place: Denmark | collected 2011
TCGGGAAATACAATTTCCCGACAGCCCCTTGTTTGTTCTACATTTCCAAATTATTCTTTATTTGTTCTTCTGCGGCATCAAGCTGCGTTTCAAATTCACCAAGGTCATAATTTTCCATCTGTGGCCACATCTCTTCCATGAGAAATGCATTCCAGTACTCCGTAACTGTCTCACAGACTGTATTTCCAATTTTATCCTTTCCATGCCGAAACTCTTCATATTTTGCATTGTACAGCCTGTCAGCCGCTCTGCTCATAGCAATGCTTTCCTTTTGTTTTTCAAGAGATTCCTCAAAGCTTAGTCCCTGTGCTAAATATTGTTCCTTAATCTCGTTATAATTTTCTGCGCGCTTTGCCTGATCTATTTCTTTCTGCAAAGCCTCCTGCTTTTCCTGTTCTGTCAGACCATAGCCTTCTTTTAATGCATACTGATACAGCACCATCTCTGTTTTCACGGATTGCCTCGCATCATCTATGGCCTCTTCCAATGTCATAGCGCCCTCATTGATATTATAATAGACCTTTTGCTTAAACCAAAAGGAGATATCAAACTTTTCGGTTTCCTTTTCTAGTTCTAACTGCCACTCATATGGTTCACGGATATGAACGGATTGTACTTCAAGTTCTTCCGAGGATTCGATAATACCTGTGATGAAATCTGCATTTTGGTAAACACTGCCTTCTGGTGTTTCCAGGTACCATTTATCGTCTTGATGAAAGAAGTAAAAAATATCCTTTGAACCATCCCCATAAATAATAGATACAACATCATAATCGTCAGATTTTTGTATGGTATCTGTCTTATTTTGGGGTACTACCGTCTGCTCTAATCCATCTGTAATTTTTTGAAAACTGCTCTTTCTGTCTTTTATCCGAGATACATTAAGCTGTATTGCGAAAATATTTTCTTTGTCTATCGAAAAATTATTATCTTCCATAGCAGTTTCACTTTCCAATTCTTTTTGTATGTCTATTTTTGTATCCACTACTGTAGCTTTGGGAGTTTCTGCCGCCCCACAGCCTGTAAACAAAAGCGTTATACCCATTAAACCAACACAAAACTGTTTTTTCATTTGAATGCACCTCCATTCATTCTTCAGGAAATTTATTCAGGTTAATATAAAATCATTCAAAATATTCAACGCTACAAATTTTTTCTCATAATGTCTCTAATTCTAAAATTATCATTTATCTCCATCCGCTGAATGTACATTAGAAACAAATAAATATCCTGTCTCTGTTTTTTGCAAAGTGACTATCCAGAGCCCCTCCTCATACTCTTTTTCGTACTCCATTTCAAGCATATTATCATCTATCCAGGTTCCAGATACAACCATACACCATGCAAAATTGGTATCACCATGCACTAAATAATAGGAGTCATACTCCTCTAAATAATAAAAGCTGTCCAAACCTGTCTTCTGTGTTTGTTCTAAACCAATACCCATGTTCTTCTGCAAAAAAGTATCCATTTCTTCCGCAGTAACTTTCATAATATCCAAATAAGGCGCATCCTCACATAGTTCTGTCAAAGCTGCCAGTTCCGCCTCTGAAATCTGCGCATACGCACCTCTCATGCCATTATAAAATAGCTCAAACAAATTAATTTCTTCTGGTCTGCTATATTCACTGGACAGAAGCATATTATTCATGTTGTCTGTTCCGCCATTAAAAAACTCTGTATTAAACACCTCAACTTCACTTTCAGAAAGCACCTCTGGCTCTGACTGGCATCCAGAGATTATGAGAAGCAAAAAAACAAACATTGTAAAGAAGCGAATAATGTTGGTAACTTTTTTCATCAAATCATTCTCCTTCATATATTACTTAATTTATATTCCCATTATACTTTACATTGTGCCTTTTTTCAACCAACCTTGATTATTCTTGTACGTTTTACACCCTTTTTATTTATAAAATAAATCCCTATGCATGTCAGCATCAAAGACATGACTTCTACCAAAATACAAACCATAAAAACTTTCTTCAGAAACAGAGCGGAAAAAAGAATTCCTAAAATAGCTGCAATCCCATTGGGAACTATTACATAAATCAATAGAAATAATTAATCCAAAACAGAAAAATATCTCTTTTTCTGTTTTTCTATTTATAATATTACCTTTCATCCCCCAACGGTATCACCCCCTGACCTATCACACGCTTATTGCCCTCCCAATAATTTCTTTAGCCATTCACAAAAGTCATATCCTGATCCATAAACCATGCTTCTCCTCCTTCATTTCTATTATAGTCATTCTACATCTGCTCTTATACCTGTTTCAACAAGAAAGGAATAACCGGTCATTTTGAAAAATAACCGGTTATTCCTTTCACTTAAGACTCCTGATAAAAACTGACACGTACAGAGAAAATGCCATTATTTATTTGAAAATCAATCTCTCCATCATACTTTTGTACTGTTTTTCTGATATTACATATTCCATAGCCATGATTTTCTTTCTCTTTTTTTGATGTATACTTCCCTAATTGCTCTAAAGGAAATGGGGTCAAAATCGGATTTTCTATCTGAATTAATAATTTATCCAATACATTCTTTATCTCAATTCGAATAACTTTATCCTTTGTTTGTAGTCTCCCACATTCCTCAACTGCATTAGAAAGCAAATTTGAAAATATAACACATAAATCAAAGTCAGAAATAAAGGATTTATTGGGTAGCCATCCTTCGAATATAACTATCGTCTCCGAATCCGCTCTCTGCAGCTCATGTTCCAAAATAGCATTTACCAACTCATTCCCAACATTTATGGTATTCCTGTTCTGTAATTCTTCATTCCTCTTAATCTCTGTTAAATAACTTTTGGCCTCTTCCCACTTTTCTTTCTGAATAAAATTCTCTAAAACAGCGATATGCGCTTGCATATCATGCTTGATACTCCTGATTTCACGCATATGTGCTGCAATGCCATTATAATGTTGCTGCACCATTTTCAAGTACTCACTTTTGAGAGCGCTTTCCCTAAAATACTGTTCTTTTAAAATATTTGCAAATGCCAATGCTGCCCCTAATGCATAAATACATAAATATAAAACGTTCATTAATGTTCCCCAGAAAATCATGCTTTTTGTATTTAGCTGTGCAATTTCATCTGCTATATAGTAATGAACCCCATCTGCGCAAAAGCCGCAAAACAGCCCCACTACATAGTACTTCATTTGGATATTGCGAATGTTTATAATCCAATTTTTATGTTTTTGTATCAGCCATATAAATACCAAGAGAATACCTATTGTCAATCCATTTCTGATTTCCTCTTCCATATTATGTATCCAGGCAAATCCGTCAATCACAGCCAATGCTTCTGTAAACAGGCATACAGGCTGAAAAATAATTCCCAAATAAAAAAAACTAAACCAGTATTTTATGAATCGTTCAATTCCTCTGCCATTCAACAAAAAAATGATAATTACCATATTACATAGCAATTTGATAAAAAATGATTTTGATTCCTCAAAACCTGCACCAAATACTACTGTTATTTCTAAAAGCCACATTATCAATGCTATCAGCCATTTCTTCCAGTCCTTTGTCAGTTCTACCTGGCAAATTCCCCACAGCCATAGAAGAATTTCAATGTTTTTCAGCAAATCTATGAATATTTCTCTCAATAGTGCTTCCATATTTACTACTCCTGCCTTGCTTTGTACCACAGATATTCTTTATACTGCTCCTTGCACGCTTTCTGCATTCTTCGACTCATAGGAACTCGTGTGCCATCTTTCAATAAAATATCTTCTTTAATTGACTTTATATGGTAGAAATTTACAAGATAACTTTTATGGCATAGAGAAAAACCTTCTATTTCTAACTCTTTTCTCCAAGAACTGATGCTATGCTCAGAAAATACTGGTAATGACTCCTTTTCAAGAAACATCTGTGAAAACTTCCCATACGCCTGTATATATTGAACTTGATTCAGATAAACTTTTTTTATACCAGATGCATTTTCAACTATGACAAACTTCTCATAATGCTTTATATCCTCAACAATCCTATTCATTTTTTTCTGAAATAACTGATACTTCACTGGTTTTTTTAGGAAACCAAATACATGGCTTCCAAAAGCTTCTGTTATGACTTCTTCATGACTTGTAACAAACAAAATTCTGATTTCACTTCGTTCCTCTTGCATAGCATCCTTAAGTTGGATTCCATCTACTGCTTTCATCTCAATATCCAATAGCAGTATGTCTGTCAGGCACCCCCCCTGTCCTTTGCTCCTAATCAGTTCTCCCTGCATCTCCTCTCCCGAAGCATATTCTTTCAACTGATACTCCAAATGGGCTTCCTCAAAATATTTTTCACAATATTTTCGCAGCTCTTCTCTGTACCATGCTTCATCATCACATATCGCCACTCTAATCATTTGTACTGTCTCCCTTAAATCGTTTCTTATATTGTACTATTATTTGACAATACTGTAAACTTTATCTAAGAAAAATATCAGGTAAATACAAACAATTTACGCACTTTTGCTCTTATGCGTATTCTCCTAAAACGCTACCACATACAGATTTTCTTTCATCAGTTCTTGTTCTCCACCTTGATAGAACCTGATAAATAACAATGCATCTACTTCAGCGAGATCATGCAGCATTTAAATTGATATCCGCTTTGATTTGGGCTATAATTTTTCTGTAAGTTAATGTGTTTAGTCATACATTAATTTTACACCAATTGCTGTATACTTTCGAGGTCTTGCAGTTATTTTTTGCATATAAAAGGAGCTGCGCACTAATTACTTAGCGCGACAGCCCCCCTTAACAGAGTTATTATTTAGTTCTCAAGACCTTCGGAATTTACTTTTATTTCCGAAAATATTAAATGTAATCTATTTGATTTTTCCCATGTTTTACATATAATTCCAATCTCTAATGGTTTTCCATCTAGAGAAAAAGCTGTATGTTCTTGTTTATATACCACTCCATTTATAGAATATGCTAGTAAAAGTTTTTCTTCCCTATAGTTAAATTTTAAATAAACAGTCTTTTCTGAATCAAATTTTTCATATATATTAGGATCAACACCTGTTTTTTCAAACAAAAGTGACAATCCACAATTAGATCCCCATATATAGAAAGAACTATTATCTGTTCTTATGAATATTCCAGCAAAAAACTTGTCTCCGAGCTCATATTCTTTCAATTCCAATTTTACATGAAAACTAAAACATATATCTGAATCATTGACTTTATAAAAAATCATTTTAGGTGCTTTGTCCTGCTGCCAATAATTATAAGTCTTTTCTCCGCAAAACCTAAAATGAACTTCTTCATTCTCACATGTTGTAATTATATCATCTCGGTTATTCTCCATAATCCATTTATTTATTGTGTTTACCTCATTATGCTCGTGATTAACTTCTACAAAAATTTCTTTTAAAACATTTTCTGTATTCTTTTCTTTTTCTAATAAATCCTGTAATAAAAACTCAATATTACATACGCTATTTTTATAAAGTAAATATACTATCTTATGACAGACTGCTTTATTGGTATGCAATAAAACCTGAATACTATTCCTGTATTTCTCATAATAGTTCCTCTCCACTCCACATGCCAAAAGAAGCTTCCCCAATTCATAAAACAAAACTTCTTTTTCATGATAGCATTTTAATAATATTTTACTAAATTCAATTGATTGTTCCTTATTAATTATCTTTTTAACAATATCAGATTCTACATAAGGCTGTTCCTCTTTCTGAAATAAAAACTCCTTTAGAAATTCTTTTAAAAACTTATATGGATTATCTTCTATATCCGCCTGCACACAATCCATAAACAATATGTCTTTATTATTGTTTATGCTGTACATATCACACATTATCTGATATGGTATGACAAACTCCTGATAATTTTGAACATCATTTTCTCGGAATTGTGTACTATCCATTATATAAAACAAACTTCTTTCAGAACTATACTTTGTTATAAGAAAAAGATGCATCCAATCATTTTTCATATAATGTTCAGAATAATAAAGTGCTCTCAAATTACCAAATACAAAAACAAATTTTTGTTCATCAATCAGCTTCTCTATTGTTTCTATTAATTTGAGAGACTTCACACGGAGTAAATTAAGTCCAAGCGATCTTTTTAACACCTCCTCAATTTCCTGTATCATAGAATAATCCTTTTCAATTTCTCCTCTATACTGTACTAAACGATAGCAGTGTTTTAATTTCAAATAGAGTAAAAACATCATCCCTATATATTTTCCATAACATTCACAGGCTACTTCGATCGGTCTTTCGATACAATTCACCTGTTCAAATGTATATAGGCAATTTTGTTCCTCAATGTCTTTTTTCATAGACCTCTCCAATCTTGTACCAAATATACGCTATCCTATGCTATACTGATCTGCCTGCATTTGATACATTTTTGTATAAATCCCATTCTGTGCCATCAATTCTTCATGCGTTCCGACTTCCGCTGCTTTTCCATCTTGAATAACAATGATCTCGTCACATGTTTTTGCCAGTGCAAGCCGATGCGATATATAAACTACTGTCTGATCCTTTATCAGTTTGTCAAATCCCATATAAATATCGCGCTCCGCTTTAGGGTCCAGCATCGCAGTAGGTTCGTCCAATATTATAACCGGCGCATTTTTTAAAAATGCCCGCGCAATACCAATTTTCTGTCCTTCACCGCCGGAAAACTCCATACCACGCTCATCAAATAATTTGAAAACCTGTGTATCCAATTTCCGTTCCATAGTATTTAGTTTCTTAGAAAATCCAATCTTCTCTAAAATCATTTCAATGACCTGATCTTGCGTACCTACTGCATTAGCTAGTACAATGTTTTCTCTAAGTGAAAAAGCATAAAGCATATAATCCTGATATGCTGCTGAAAAAAGTTTCCTATATTCAGATATATTAAATTCCTTAATATTTATGCCGTTCAATCTGATCTCGCCCTCATAGATGGAATACAGCCCCATCATTAGTTTGACCAATGTTGTTTTTCCCTCGCCGTTTTTTCCTATGACTGCAGTCCTTTTATTTGCATGAAAAACCGCTGAAAAATCCCTTAATATATACTCGTCCCGCCCTGGATAACGGAAACTGACATTGCAAAACGCAATCTCGCAATCTTTCAAGTTGTCTGTCTTATAATTCCCCCATTGTGTCTCTGGTAAATTTGTGTAGTTATCAAATGCCTCATAATAAGCTTTATACCGCGAGACATCCATAATTCCCATAATAACCTTATTGATAGAATCATTAAACATAACCACCACACTAAGCAACATGGTAAATTCGCCGACTGTAACTGTTCCATGCACTACTGCATAAAACAAATATCCATATATAACCACAAGTTTCAACGTATCCGTAATCCCCATAATAAACTGCATTCGAAAATTACAGCCATATATCTTTGATGTAATAAGCGAAAATTTTTCCATATAACTGCGATATTCTTCCAAAATCCAACCTGAAAGTCCGTTTATTCTAATTTCCTTTGCATAAGGTATATTCTGTGTAAGATTCTCATAATATTTTTTCCTGCGTATCACTGATGGCATTTCATTCATTTGCATCTGTGTACTTTTCTTTTTATAATATGAGCCCACATAATTATTGCATGCAAACAACAGCAAAAAAATCAACACCACCTCGATCCTTAATTTCAACAATAAGAAAAGCATACCAGACAAGACAATAATATTTCCAAAAAGCTCAAATACTATATCCAGTTGCTTTCCAAACTCTCCCCACTGTCCTCCAATATAATATCCAGCCTTTTCCTTCTGTTCAAGGAAATGAGGTGATTCAATTCTTTCATAATCACACAAGCCCAATTTTTTATAAAGAAATAGTTCAAACTCCTTTTGCAGTTCATTTTTTTCATTCGTTGAAAACAGATAAAATATATTTCTAAGCACCTGCAATACTAGATTTATACTCCCAAACAAAATTACGTAATACACTGCCTGATTCAACTGATGCCACACAAACAATGCATCAAGAATTCTCCGTGCAAATATTAGATTAAATATGACATTCAAAGAACTACATATCTGAACAATACAGGAAAAAAACAGAAATTTAGGGCAATGTCTTAAACTAAACTTTACAAAATAAGCAGCGCTTTTAGTCATATAATCCCTCCGTATGATATAATCCGACCTGTGCCTGATACAATTCATAATATTTTCCCTTTTCAGTCATCAACGCCTCATGATCGCCGTCCTCCACGATGCGCCCACCTTCAAACACCAGAATACGTCCGCACTTTTTTGCACTTGCAAGACGGTGTGATATAAAAAGAGCTAGTTTGCCCTGTGACATAATATCAAACTGTCTAAGCTGATCCGCCTCCGAAATCGGGTCAAGCGCAGAAGACGGCTCATCCAAAAGCAAAATTGGAGCATCCTTGTAAAGCGCCCTCGCAAGCGCAATCTTCTGACGCTCTCCTCCAGAAAATTCTATACCCTGTTCATCAAACATTTTGGATACTGACACATTCGCATCCCTCTCTCTTTGCTCCAAAACAGTATCTACGCCTGACTGCTTTATTGCTTTTTCTAGCTTACCCCCACTACTGGCAGTATCATTCAAAATAATATTGTTGCGTACACTGTCCGAGAACAATTGAAAATCCTGAAACAATACAGCAAAAATTTTCATATAATCTTCATATCTGATTTTTTGTATATTAACGCCATTGAGCCGTATTTCCCCCTCGTTTGTATGATACAGTCGAAGAAGCAGCTTAAGCAATGTTGTTTTTCCTGCGCCATTCTCACCGACAATGCATATTTTCTCACCAGAAGACATTTCCAAGTTTATATTTTTTAATGCGTACTGTTCCTGTCCTGGGTATCGAAAAGAAACATTGCAAAATTCAATCATATACTTCATTTCTGAATAGAGCTCACATCCATTCTGTTCATTAAATTCCAAATAAGTATCAAATTGCTTAAACTTTGAGAAGTACATGTCATATTGTTTTAAGTCTGTAATAGAATTAAAAACTTCAAGTATCAGATGGTTAAATGTGATAATGCCTGACAGATACATAGTAAAATTTCCAACAGACACTTCTCCGGTCATAGTACAATAAATAAGATAGCCATATGTAATAATCTGCTGCAGCAGACCAAAAAGTGTATATGCCATTTTGTTTTTACATAAAAAACGATTTTTTTTCTTTTCGTATCCGTTTACCTGTTGAGCCGCTTTTCTATACTTATCCAGAAGCCAGTTCACCATGGAAAATGTCCTCATCTCTTTTGCATACTGTGGTGTTTCAAATATCTCTTTTATGTAAGCTCTTCTGCGTTCTGCTTCTGTTTTACTCAGATCCTCTTTAATTATTTTTTTCTTATTGTAAACATTAAACAACAGATTCAAAAACGATAATAGTAAATAAATCAGGAAAATCCGATAGTCATAAACGATAATAACAGAAACAAGCATCATTACTGATACCAAACGTCCAATGTTCATGGTTGACACTGGAATGATACCTGCAAAACCATACGCATTTATATATTTCTCAGCTTTTTCACGCAGATCCAGAAACTGTGGGTCCTCCAACTTTTCGTATGAACATTTTAATAATTTTCTTCCCTGCCAAATACTGTATTTCGTATAAAGAGAATCCCTGCTTTTTTCTGATTGGTATTTCGTATATGCAGCTGCAATATTCATGGTTGCACTCACTACTGTATACAATATCATATATACGACAGCCATTCTATACGACCTCTCTGCCCCAAACAGAAAATCCAAAATATATTTAGGAAACAGAATATTGGACAGAACAAGCACCACCTGAAACAACTCCATTAACAGCAATGCAACAATATATTTTTTCTCCAGTTTGTAAACAATACGAAACAAATACTGAATGCCCTGAAACATATCCCAAATCACTCCTGTTTTTTCACTTTTTTAATCCTTCGATAAAAAGTCAACACATAAGCTGGCTAATTCTCTGATTTCTTTTGTACCAATTATATAAGCTTTTAAATTAAGCAGTTCCTCCACCATATTTCTAAAAAATTCTAATTCCTCCATACTGGCAATACTTTTTCTATTATTAATTTGGTTCCATGGTGATTTTGTCTGGGCTTCCTTTTCAAGTTCTAACTGCCATTCATACGACTCGCGAATGTGAACAGAATTAATCTCAAGTCCCTCTGTAGATTCAATAATACCTGTAATGTTTTTTCATTTGAATGTACCCCTTTTTGTACGTTTTACACCCTTTTTATTTATAAAATAAATCCCTATGTATGTCAGCACCAAAGACATGACTTCTACCAAAATACAAACCATAAAAACTTTCTTCAGAAACAGAGCGGAAAAAAGAATTCCTAAAATAGCTGCAATCCCATTGGGAACTATTACATAAAATAGAAAAAACGCTTTATATCTCCTCTTAATATTTCTTGAACCACTGTATTTTAGAATACGCGAAAATATCCCCGTTCCTATAGCACTGACAACAACAAACAGGCCCAGCAACGCCAAAATAATGACTCCCCGATAGTCTTGTGCAAGCAACAATAATTGTATATTTTGAAGCTGGAAATTTTCAATTCCAACCAATGCAAAGTCAGTAAATCCTGTCCCGTCTGCTATTTCTTTTACTTCTTTCAATAAGCTAATTTCATCTACATGCGGCAAAATATAACAGTTTACCATTGCAAAATATAGAATTCCTTCAAACATAAAATCATTCTTTACGTTCCATAGCTTTTTCGGATATGGAATAATTATGTAACTATCTAAATTTAATTTTGATATATTTCTATATTCTATAGAAAAATTTTATCAAAAAATGGTTGATTATCTCAAAAAAGCCTTGATTTACGGGCATACAAGCAGGATTT
>OFGR01002865.1_pt1 | contig 10853 bp, 10 predicted proteins | sample 1521811 | NCBI WGS metagenome assembly OFGR01 (sample SAMEA3504098, study PRJEB24116) | mouse gut metagenome | biome: mouse gut; feature: mouse-associated habitat; material: faeces | place: Denmark | collected 2011
TGCAAAAAGGAAGCTGTCGTTTCACGATTTATTAATCGTTAAAGCGACAGCCCCACTTATGGTGGATATCATGTGGATATTAAATATTTTTTCTTTTCCTTTCTTAATAATCCTCATATTTTCATTGTTATAACATTATCCACATAGAAATTCAATTGCCTAAATAACGAATTTGATGTAAAATATAAGGAAGTCTTAGAAAGAGCAGGAAAAAGTTTATGAATATCGTGAAAGAAAAATGGTCCGAAATAATTGAATATTTAAGAGTGGAACATGAGTTATCCAATGTTTCATTCTCTACCTGGATACAGCCTTTAAAAGTATATGAAGTTATCAATGATACCGTATATATTATGGTAAATATGAACGCCAGCGTTGAATATATCGAAAAAAAATACCATCTCCCTCTTAAAGTCTGCATTTCCGAAATTACAGGAACAGATTTTGATGTAGTATTTATAACTGAAGACGATGATCGCCTGAGTGAAATCCATGACATGTCTTCCGAATCAGGACAGAAAACACGAACCAGATCTGTCTCTGAAAAAGCAGGGCTTAACCCCAAATATACATTTGATACTTTTGTCGTAGGCAACAATAATAATTTTGCACATGCAGCATCGCTTGCCGTCTCCGAATCCCCGGGAGAAGTCTATAATCCTCTTTTCCTTTATGGGGGCGTAGGACTTGGTAAAACACATTTGATGCATTCAATTGCACATTTCATTCTGGAAAAAAATCCGAAAAAACAAGTTCTCTATGTTACAAGCGAGACTTTTACCAACGAACTTATTGAAGCCTTAAAAAAAGGAAAATCTGCGGGAGACGAGTCGGAAATGTCGAAATTCCGGAATAAGTACAGAAATAATGACGTTCTTCTGATTGACGATATTCAATTTATCATTGGAAAAGAGAGTACGCAGGAAGAATTTTTCCACACATTTAATCATCTTCATACATCCGGCAAGCAGATCATCATCTCCAGCGATAAGCCTCCAAGAGATATCGAAACTTTGGAGGCAAGGCTCCGCACCAGATTCGACTGGGGATTGATTGCTGATATTTCTGCTCCGAATTATGAGACAAGAATGGCTATCCTTCAGAAGAAGATTGAGCTTGACCATCTGGAGAGATACCATATTCCCCATGATGTATTAGACTATATCGCTGTTAATGTAAAATCAAATATACGGGAACTTGAAGGGTCTCTTAACAAACTGATAGCTCTCTATAAGCTGAACCACTATGAGAGCCCTATCAACATTTCTCTCGCAGCAGAAGCACTTAAGGACATCATCTCATCTGAAAATAACAGAAAGATAACCCCGGAACTAATCATGGACATCGTAGCGGAACATTTTAATATTACGATATCAGACTTAAAGAGCAATAAGAGAAACTCCGAAATAGCCTATCCAAGACAGATTGCAATGTATTTTATAAGAAATATGACGGAAAACTCATTAAAAACCGTAGGCGTCTATCTTGGAGGAAAAGACCACTCAACAGTGAAATACGGCATTGAAAAGATAGAAAACGAAGCACGTGAGAGTGAATCCCTTTCAAACACTCTTTCTATAATAAAGAAAAAAATAAATCCTGTTTAATATAAAGGACAGTCCTGTGGGGAAAAAACTGTGGACAAACAGGTAATTATATTATTATAATTATGATTCCAGGCTGTATTATAAATCTACATGACTTTTATCCCAATTTTATCCTGATAAAAACACTATGTGCATCCACCTGTTTTTCAAATCATCAAAATTAGGTAAATTGAGGGTTTCATGTACTTTTCCACTTTTCCACAGCCCCTAATAAGAATAAGGAGAATAATTATTATTTATTTATATATGTGAATTTTCGAAAGGAGTTTTACACATGAAAATTATCTGCAGCAAATCTGACCTTGTAAAAGGAGTAGGCATTGTATCAAAGGCAGTTTCTTCTAAAACAACAATGCCTATATTAGAATGTATTTTAATTGATGCGACGACTGATATAATAAAATTAACAGCAAATGATATGGAACTGGGAATACAGACTATCATTGAAGGAGACATAAGAGAAAGAGGCATGATTGCTATTAATGCAAAGACATTCTCGGAATTTGTCCGCAAGCTTCCGGATAACGATGTTACAATAGAAACAGACGACAACCTTCAGATGAAGATTACCTGTGAAAAGGTTGTCTTGAACATATCAGGAAAACCTGGGGAGGAATTTTCTTATCTTCCCGTCATAGAAAAACAAAATTCAATAGAGATATCTCAATTCACTTTAAAAGAAGTCATAAGGCAGACAATATTCTCCATTTCAGACAGCGAGAATAATAAACTTATGACAGGAGAGTTGTTTGAGATTAAAGACGGGATGCTCAGAGTCGTGTCTTTGGACGGACACAGAATATCTATCAGAAGAATCCCTCTTCATGATGAGGTTGAGGATAAAAAAATGATTGTACCTGGAAAGACATTAATGGAGATAAGCAAGATACTTTCCGGTGAAGCAGAAAATATGGTGCATATTTTCTACACCAGCAATCATGTCCTGTTTGAGTTTGACAATACAATCGTCGTATCAAGGCTGATCGAAGGAGAATATTTTAAGATAGACCAGATGCTTTCCAGTGATTATGAGACAAAGGTAAGGGTTAACAAAAAAGAGCTGCTGAATTGTATTGACAGATCTACTCTTCTCATAAAAGAAGGAGATAAAAAACCGATTATCATTGATATCAGCGACGAGATGATGGATCTTAAGATTAAATCCCAGATAGGTTCCATGGATGAAAATATCTATGCAAGCAAAGAGGGAAAGGATCTTATGATAGGGTTCAATCCGAAATTTTTGATAGACGCATTAAGAAATATTGATGAAGAAGAAGTCACTCTTTATCTGATGAATGCAAAAGCACCCTGTTTTATAAAAGATGAAGAGGAAAGCTATATATATCTGATACTTCCTGTTAATTTTAATGCCATATGATGTAATTGAGAAAAGAGAGAGATTATGATAAATATTAAGTTGAGAGATGAATTTATAAAACTGGGGCAGGCTCTTAAGGCGGCAAATCTTGTAAGCTCAGGGGTTGAAGCAAAAGACGTTATAAATGACGGTTTGGTAAAAGTGAACGGGGAGACGGAGACGCGCCGCGGGAAAAAACTTTATGCAGGGGATATAGCAGAGTTTAACGGAGAGCAGATAAAAATTGAAGATTAAGTCTTTGAAAATAAAGAATTTCAGGAATTATGATTTGCTGAATCTGGATTTTGACGGCAGCGCCAATATATTTTACGGAGATAATGCCCAGGGTAAGACAAACATACTTGAGGCTCTTTATATTACAGGAACGACTAAATCCCACAGGGGAGCAAAGGACAGAGATCTGATACAGTTTGAAAAAGATGAGGCTCATATAGAAACAGTAATTGAAAAAAGAAAAATATGTTATCAGATTGATATGCACCTGAAAAAAAACAGTCCGAAAGGAATCGCAATAAATAAGATTCCTATCCGCAAAGCAGGAGAATTATTTGGAATTGTAAATTTTGTGTTTTTCTCGCCTGAGGACTTAAATATCATAAAAAACGGGCCGGCGGAACGAAGAAGGTTTATTGATCTGGAACTCTCTCAGCTTGATAAGATATATTTCAATAATCTTTCAAATTATAACAGGATAGTAAATCAAAGAAATCATCTGCTAAAAGAAATAGGGATTGAAAATAAAAAAAATTTGATGGAAACTCTTGAAATATGGGATTTACAATTGATAGAATATGGAAACAGGCTTATTGAAAGAAGGAAACAGTTCATACAGGATATGAATGAGATCGTCTCTTCCGTACATAGAAAACTGACAGGAAACAAGGAGAATATAAAAATAATATACGAACCCTGCAATGGAAATATTCCTCTTGAGCAGACAATTAAGAAAAACAGGGAAAGAGACCTCAGGATGAAGAGCACTTCCTCGGGCCCGCACAGAGATGATATATGCATTATGCATGACAGGATGGATATACGCAAGTTCGGCTCCCAGGGCCAGCAGAGGACGGCTGCGCTCTCATTGAAACTGGCAGAGATAGAGCTTGTAAAAAATACGATAGGAGACACCCCTGTGCTATTACTTGACGATGTACTGTCTGAACTTGACAAACACAGGCAAAACTATTTATTGGACAGCATCAGTGATATACAGACGCTTATTACATGTACAGGTGTTGAGGATTTCGTAAATCACAGGTTTTCAATTAATAAAATTTTCCACGTCCAGGACGGACAAGTGTTGAGAGAGAATTAGGAGGATTTGAATGAGTACAGAAAAAGTACAGCACGAATATGGAGCAGATGAGATTCAGATACTGGAAGGCCTTGAAGCCGTAAGAAAGCGCCCGGGCATGTATATCGGCAGCACTTCGCTCAGAGGGCTTCATCATCTGGTTTATGAGATAGTGGATAACTCCGTGGATGAGGCGTTGGCTGGCTTTTGCGATACAATCACCGTAACAATTAATAAAGATAATTCTGTTACCGTAACGGATAACGGACGTGGAATACCGGTAGGAATCAACCACAAGGCAGGCCTTCCAGCAGTCGAAGTCGTATTTACCGTACTGCATGCGGGCGGAAAGTTCGGCGGAGGGGGATACAAAGTATCAGGAGGCCTTCACGGAGTGGGCGCTTCCGTAGTAAATGCCTTGTCAAACTGGCTGGAAGTAGAGATAAAAAGTGAAGGAAAAATCTATAAACAGCGCTATGAACGTGGAAAAGTGGTTGAAAAACTTAACGTCATAGGGGAATGTGAAAAAGAAAAAAGCGGAACAAAAGTAACTTTTATGCCGGATGATACGATATTTGAAGACACTGTCTTTGATTATGACGTATTAAAGCAGAGATTCCGGGAAATGGCATTTCTTACGAGAGGGTTAAAGATTATTATAAGAGATGACCGTCCGGAAGAAAAACCGATAGAAAAGACATTTCATTATGAGGGAGGGATTAAGGAGTTTGTCCAATATCTCAACCGCAGCAAAACGGCTCTCTACGAAGATATAATATACTGTGAAGGGATAATGAACGATGTTGTTGTAGAAGTCGCGATGCAGCACAATGATTCCTACAGTGACAATACCTATGGGTTTGTCAATAACATTACGACTCCGGAGGGAGGAACCCATGTAGTAGGGTTCCGAAATGCCCTTACGAAAACATTCAATGATTATGCAAGAAAGAACAAGCTTCTAAAAGAAAGCGAGCCGAATCTTTCAGGAGAAGATATAAGGGAAGGACTTACGGCAATTATAAGTGTTAAGATAGAGGATCCTCAGTTTGAAGGACAGACAAAGCAGAAACTTGGAAACAGTGAGGCCAGGGGTGCGGTTGACAGCATCGTGAGCAGGCAGCTGGGCGTTTATCTGGAGCAGAATCCTGCAGTTGCCAGGATGACGGTTGAAAAGTCTGTCATGGCTCAGAGGGCAAGAGAGGCAGCCAGGAAGGCAAGAGACCTGACAAGGAGGAAATCTGCACTTGACAGCATGGCTCTTCCCGGAAAGCTTGCAGACTGCTCAGACAAGAATCCGGAAAACTGTGAGATTTATATCGTAGAGGGAGATTCTGCGGGAGGTTCGGCTAAGACAGCAAGAGACAGGGCTACCCAGGCTATTTTACCGCTGAGGGGGAAGATTCTGAACGTTGAAAAGGCGAGGCTTGATAAAATATATGGAAATGCCGAGATTAAGGCTATGATTACTGCGTTCGGAACAGGAATTCATGATGATTTCGACATATCAAAGCTGCGCTATCACAAGATAATCATCATGACAGATGCCGACGTGGACGGAGCGCATATCAGCACGCTTCTCCTGACGTTCTTGTATAGATTCATGCCGGAGCTTATTAAAGAAGGATATGTATATCTTGCACAGCCGCCTCTTTATAAGCTGGAGAAAAATAAAAAGGTATGGTATGCGTACAGTGATGAAGAACTGGACGGCATACTGAAAGAAGTAGGGCGTGATACGAACAATAAAATTCAGCGTTACAAAGGCCTTGGAGAGATGGATGCAGAGCAGCTCTGGGATACGACGATGGATCCGGAGCACAGGATTCTTTTGCGAGTGACGATGGATGAAGAGTCGACATCTGAGCTTGACCTTACCTTTACGACCCTTATGGGAGATAAGGTGGAGCCAAGGAAGGAATTTATAGAAGAAAATGCAAAATATGTTAAGAATCTTGATGTATAGAAAGATGTAAGAGAAAGGAAAAAATATGGAAGACAATATATTTGACAAAGTCCATGAAGTGGATCTGAAAAAGACAATGGAAACCTCTTACATCGATTATGCCATGAGCGTTATCGCATCGAGGGCGCTTCCGGATGTAAGGGACGGCCTGAAACCGGTTCAGAGAAGAATACTCTATTCTATGATAGAGCTTAATAACGGACCGGACAAGCCTCACAGGAAATGCGCTCGTATTGTGGGTGATACCATGGGTAAATACCATCCCCACGGAGACAGTTCCATATATGGAGCTCTGGTAAATATGGCGCAGGAGTGGTCAACAAGATACCCTCTCGTTGACGGTCATGGGAATTTTGGCTCTGTTGACGGCGATGGGGCTGCTGCCATGCGTTATACGGAGGCGCGCTTAAGTAAGATTTCCATGGAGCTTACTGCTGATATCAATAAAGATACGGTAGATTTTGCGCCGAACTTCGATGAGACGGAAAAAGAACCGGTAGTGCTTCCGGCAAGGTTTCCAAATCTTTTAGTAAACGGAACTTCCGGCATTGCCGTCGGCATGGCGACAAACATCCCTCCGCATAACCTGAAAGAAGTAATCAATGCGGTAGTGAAGATTATTGACAATCAAATTGCAGATAAAGAAGAGACAACAGTAGAAGAAATACTTGAGATAGTAAAAGGCCCTGATTTTCCTACAGGAGGCATGATACTTGGCACCAGGGGAATTGAGGAGGCATACAGGACAGGACGCGGGAAGATCCGCGTGCGCGCGATAACAGATATCGAATCAATGGCCAATGGAAAGAGCCGTATTGTTGTAACGGAACTTCCTTACATGGTAAATAAAGCAAGGCTGATTGAAAAAATAGCGGAAATGGTGCGGGATAAGCGGATTGACGGAATTACGGACTTGAGCGACCAGTCAAGCCGCGAAGGGATGAGGATCGTTATAGAATTGCGGCGTGATGTAAATGCTAATGTTATCCTGAACCAGCTGTTCAAACATACGCAGCTTCAGGATACTTTTGGGGTAATAATGCTGGCTCTTGTAAATAATGAGCCGAAGGTCATGAATATTCTGGACATGCTTACTTATTACCTTCAGCATCAGGAAGAGGTCGTAACCCGGCGTACAAAGTATGAGCTTAATAAGGCAAAAGAAAGAGCGCATATTTTAGAGGGCCTGCTTATAGCGCTTGATAATATTGATGAGGTAATCCGCATTATCAGAGGCTCCCAGACGGTACAGGCGGCAAAGACAGAATTGATGAGCCGTTTTGGGCTGACAGATGTACAGGCGCAGGCAATCGTAGATATGCGTTTGCGGGCGCTTACCGGCCTGGAGAGAGAGAAACTGGAGGCTGAGTATAATGAGCTGATGAAACAGATTGAGAGGTTAGAGGCTATCCTTGCCGACCGGAAACTTCTCCTGGGCGTTATCCGTAAAGAAATCATCATTATCCGGGACAAGTATGGGGATGAGAGAAGGACTTCTATCGGATTTGATGAATTTGACATATCCATGGAAGATTTGATACCGAAAGAAGATGTTGTGATCACCATGACAAAACTCGGATATATCAAACGGATGTCACATGATACGTTTAAAGCCCAGAACAGGGGAGGAAAGGGCATTAAGGGAATGCAGACCCTTGATGAGGATTATGTGGAAGAGCTTTTTATGTCGCATACCCATCATTACCTTATGTTCTTTACCAATACCGGACGGGTATACAGAATGAAAGCTTATGAGATACCGGAGGCAAGCCGTACTTCCAGAGGAACGGCAATAGTAAATCTTTTACAGCTGATGCCTGGCGAGAAAATAAGCGCCGTTATAGAAATTGACGGATACAGAGACGGTGAATATCTGTTTATGGCGACAAAGAAAGGCCTTGTAAAGAAAACGCCGATTAAGGAATATGCAAATGTAAGAAAGACAGGGCTTGCAGCAATTACTCTTAGGGAAGACGATGAGCTGATCGAAGTAAAATATACAGACAGTGATGCGGAAATCTTCCTTGTGACAAAATACGGACAGTGTATCCGCTTTGATGAAAAGGATGTGCGTCCGACAGGAAGGACATCCATGGGCGTGCGCGGAATGAATCTTTCTGACAGAGATGAGATTATCGGCATGCAGCTTAATATTCAGGGAGAAGAGCTTTTAATCGTGTCTGAAAAAGGTATGGGAAAACGCACTGATCTATCCGAATTTACCTGCCAGAATAGAGGCGGCAAAGGCGTGAAATGCTATAAGATTACCGAAAAGACAGGAAATGTCATGGGAGTAAAGGCCGTTCATAAAGATGATGAGATTATGATCATCAATACGGAAGGAATCGTTATTCGCATGAAATGTGAAGGAATCTCGGTACTTGGAAGAATCACGTCCGGTGTCAAGCTCATAAATCTGAAAGAAGGCGACATCGTAGCCAGCATTGCGAAGGCAAGAAAAGAGGCTGAGGCAGAGGAAGAGGACGCAGAGACATCTGAAACGCAGCAGGAAGACATGAAAGAAGACAAATAATAATAAAAGGTACAACCGTTTTATCCTTTTCAAAGCGGTTGTACCTTTTTTATTGCTAATAATGATTATTCTGATATGTTATCCTTTTCAATCTCCCGGATCAAAATTTCAGAGAGCTTTGTGACAGCGGAATCAACGATATCAGCGCAGTGCGCCTTTCTTTCAGGAGATTTTTTTTCCATTCCTCTCGTAAGGACGCGACAGCATGTTCCGCCGCATGTTTCTTTAAAGTAGTCATGGAATTCATGGGTCAGCTTAAAACATCTGTCTATTTTCGGGTCTCCCGGAACTGTGGCCAAATAAAAAACCGATGCACATTGCAGATCCTGCCAGCGCGCCGCAGATGCAGCCGCCTCCGCCGAGACCCCACGGAAAACCGGAACTCATAGCTATGGCATCGTCAGACATATCAAGTTCAAAATTTTTTCTTATGGCATAGATTACGGATTCAGAACAGGTGAAACCTGAATGGAAGGCATCCTGGGCATCCTTTTTTAGCTGTTCTGCATTTATATTTGTTGTCATGGCAAAGCCTCCTTATAAATGATATTATTAATATTTATGATAGCATATATGGGGAAATTTTGCATTAGAGGGCAGAATAATAATTGAATAATTTTTATCAATAATTTAAAATTAAATGATATTGGAAAAGTCGCGGAACTCACAGGCTTTTCAATAGATATGGTGCAGAAAGTGCTGAAATAAAAAGGAAAATATTGAACATAATTATACGTCTTCTGGAATCTGAAAGTTTCCGGAAGATGTTTTTTATTATTGAAGTGAATTTTATTGATTATCAAGATATATTTATTGAAAAACAATAAAAGAATATTGAAATTCAATAATTAATGTGATATATTATAAATCAGGAACAAGACCAATATAGTGAAAGGATGTTGATGATATTGAATTTAAAATTTGTGAGATTTACAAAACTTATACTTGACGTGATGTACTTCGGCGGATTTTTTGTTTTTTTTACACTCCCAATCAGTTTGAAACTGCTTGGAAAATATTATTCAGAGCGGATAGAAGAAAATTTTATGTTCATGCTGGTTTCCCTGGCAATCTGCGGAGTGCTTGCGATTCTTATTATAGCGGAGCTTAGATGTATGATGGGGACGGTGGCCGATGGGAACTGTTTCGTATATATGAATGTGTCAAGTCTTCGGAAAATGGCGGTATTCAGCATTGTAATCGCAGCTGTGACGCTCGTTAAGCTTTTTCTGGTTCCAACGCCTGCGACAGCAGTAGTGGTTCTTGTATTTTTTATTGCGGCTCTTTTTAGCCAGGTGCTTTCATATGTGTTTGAAAAAGCTGTCAGCTATAAGGAAGAAAACGACCTTACAATATAGGGGGGAACTTGAATGGGAATAAAGATTAATCTGGATGTCCTGATGGCACAGAAGAAGATCGGGCTGGTAGAACTTGCAAAGCGGGTGGACATCACCCCGGCGAATCTGTCGATCTTAAAAAATAATAAGGCTAAGGCAATCCGTTTCTCAACGTTGGAGGCAATTTGCAGGGAGCTTGGCTGCCAGCCGGGAGAAATTATTGAGTATGAAGATGAAAAGCAAAAAGATGAAATGATATTAAAAGAAAAGGAGAGATGAATATGAATATAGGGAATAATGGATATCAGTATGTGGAGGAACCCATAAAGAAAAAACAGCAAATGCCGCCGCTGGTAAGGAGGATAGCAGATGATTACAGATTTTTTGGAGGCTTGAGCGCGGCATACGGAGCTGTGTTTGCATTCTGCCTATATAAGAACCTTCACGGAATCACATTTCCGCTCTGTATAGCGGCTACGATTGGCTTTGCCTATGTTTTTATGAAAAAAATAGAATTCAGGCTGCAAAAAGGTTCCGGTTTTTATATTGCGGGGATGATACTTTTGGGCATATCTACGGCGTATACTTCTTCTTTTTTCTTTCATTTCTTCTCTCTTGTAACCCCAGCTGGCCTCAGACTCACTATGTAGTTGAAGCTGACCTTAAGCGCTGACCTGCTCCTCCTGCCCTTAGCTCCTGAGTGGGGACTAGAATTACATGTTTGCCCCCACCTCA
>OFGR01002866.1_pt1 | contig 10846 bp, 9 predicted proteins | sample 1521811 | NCBI WGS metagenome assembly OFGR01 (sample SAMEA3504098, study PRJEB24116) | mouse gut metagenome | biome: mouse gut; feature: mouse-associated habitat; material: faeces | place: Denmark | collected 2011
GGGAAACTTTCTTTAGAAAGTTTCCCCTCCCCCTCCCCAATAGTATTACCCTCTTCCTCTAAACTGCCGCTTGTCGCCCACGCGGATGGTGACGCGCTCGCGGTCGAAGTGTTCGAGCAGCGGGATAACGTACTTGCGCGAAAGCCCACCGGAAAGCTCCTTGAATCCGGCGGGATCGAGATCGTCGTGCGAGGCGAACCACGCCTGCATCCGGGTTTTGAGTTCCTGAATGACTGGGCCGTGGAAGTAGAGACCATCCTTGACCTTCACCAGATTCCCTTCCTCGCAGAGCAGCTTGAGCACCGGGGCGGCGGCTTTGGCGTCCACGCCAAGCTCTTCAAGCACGTCCTTGAGATTGGGAGGCGTGAAGCCCGCCTCCGCGTGCGCCTTGAGCAGCGCGTCGCGCAACCCGGCCTGATCGGATTTCAGAGAGACGGTGTGGGAGGCCGTGCGGATTACGTCGCCTTCGGATACGAGGGCGCCCGAGCGCAGGAGCCGATCCACGATGAAGAAAGCGAGCTTCGGCGGGAGGCCGCGATTCCAGGCGTCGCGGGCCGTGCCGCCGGAAAGGAGCGTCCCCCGGGCCATGCCCTGCTTGAGCGGTTCCTTTTTATGGAAGGCTTCGGCCACGGCGAGGCAGCGGGCGGAAAGCGCGGCGGCGGTTTCCGAGGCGACATAGGCCTTGTCTTCCCGGTCGAAACAGAAAATGCTCCCTTTGCCCGAAAGGGATTGCAAAACCTTGTCGAGACGCTTTGAGTCAAGGTTGGTGAGCACGGAGAGCTGCGCCAGCGTCGCGCCCCGCCCTTCGGACATGGCGATCTGGGCGCGGACGCGGTCCTCGTCCGAAGCATCGGGCAGGCTGAGGAGCAGGGAAACGCGCTCGGGCGTGGCTTCCTTGCGGCGCAGGCCCGCGCTCAGGGGATCGAGCACGGTCCCGCCCGCCACGGTACGCAGGGGCGAGAAGGCGCGCACGACGCAGTGATCCCCGAACACGCCCACCAGCGGCTCTTCCAACCGGACTTCACAGAGGGCGGTTTCGCCGGGAGCCAGACGGTCGCGGTCGAGGAAATAGAGCCGGGCCGGAGTCTCGCGGGCCTCATGATGGAAGTGCACTTCCGTGCGGTGGCGCAGGGCGCGGGGCGAGGAGGCAAGGCAGGTCAGCTTCACCAGCCAGCGGTCGGAAGGGAAAAGGGTTCCCGGCAGGGCCAGCACGTCGCCGCGCTGCACGTCGGCAACCTCCAGCCCCTGCACGTTGACGGCGGTACGGTGCCCGGATTCCGCGACTTCTACCGTTTCACCGTGGCTTTGCAGGCTGCGCGCACGGGTGGGGAGTTTTTTGGGCAGCAATTCCAGCGCGTCTCCAACCTTGACGGAACCCGAGATCATGGTCCCGGTGACGATGGTGCCGTGGCCCTTCAGCGTGAACACGCGGTCCACGGGCAGGCGGAAAAGGTCTGTGCGGCGGCGCGGCGCGAGTTCCTTTTCCTGCCGGATGACGTAGTCGCGCAGCTTGTCGATGCCTTCGCCCGTCTGCGACGAAACCGGGAAGAGCGGTGCGCCTTCAAGAAAGGTGCCCTTCAGAAAGTCGGAAATGTCCTCGACGGCCAGTTCCAGCAATTCCGGGTCCACCATGTCGATTTTGGTGACGGCCACAAGGCCGTGCCTGATCCCGAGCAGGGAACAGATTTCGAGATGCTCCCGCGTCTGCGGCATGACCCCTTCGTCGGCGGCCACCACCAGCATGACGAAATCGATCCCCGCTGCTCCGGCCACCATGTTCTTGACGAATTTTTCATGGCCGGGCACGTCGACGATGCCCAGACGCCCGCCGCCGGGCAGGTCGCAGTAGGCGAAGCCCAGTTCGATGGTGATCCCGCGCCGTTTTTCCTCTTCGAGGCGGTCGCAGTCGATGCCGGTCAGACGGCGGACGAGGGAGGTCTTGCCGTGATCGATATGTCCCGCCGTTCCCATTACGATTGCCATAAGAAATGCCTCCGGCGGCAAGGGGCGCCGCCCCTTGACCCCGCCGGGGGGAATGATTCCCCCCGGACCCCTTCGGATCGGGGGCCGCGGTGAAACGTCGTTTCGCCGCCGATCCCGATGTCGTTTCCGGGGCTGTCGGGTTTTGCCGTATGTAGGGGTGAAAAGAACAGGCCGCGCCGGGAAACCGTCGCTGGAAAAATGCTGCGCCGCCCCGCCCCGTAGCTCGCCGTGTTTGCGAATGTCTTGGGAGAGGAGGGGGAGGGGAAACGTGGGGCTCCCTTCTTCAGAAAGGTTCTCCTCCCCCTCCCTAACGTTTTACCGGCTCAACACGTTGCCGATGTCAAGGAGGGTGGCCTCGTCGAAGTCCCTGCCGATGATCTGCATCCCGACGGGGAGGCCCTCGGCCTCGCCCACCGGGAAGGACAGACCGGGCAGACCCGCAAGATTCAGGGATACGGTATAGATGTCCATGAGGTACATCTTGAGCGGATCGTCGATGATGGAGCCGAGTTTCCACGCCGTGACCGGGGAGACGGGCCCGAAGAGGGCGTCGCAGGAGCCGAGGGCGGCGAGGTAGTCCTCCCGGATGAGGCGGCGGACCTGCGCGGCCTTCTTGTAGTAGGCGTCGTAGTAGCCGGCGGAGAGGACGTAGGTGCCGAGCAGGATACGGCGTTGCACCTCCTGCCCGAAACCTTCGCTGCGCGAGCGGCAGTAGAGATCGTCGAGGTTTGCGGCATCGGCGGCGCGGTAGCCGTAGCGCACGCCGTCGAAACGGGAAAGGTTGGAGCTGGCTTCGGCCATCGCCACAATATAATAGGCGGCGATGGCGTGGCGGGTGGCGTGGGGCAGGGAAACGTCGACGAGTTCGGCCCCGAGGTCGCGGGCGCGGTCAAGGGCGTCGCGGCAGGCCGCGGCCACCGGACCGTCGAGCCCTTCGGCCATGAACTCGCGCGGCACGCCGAGGCGCACGCCCTTGAGGTCGCTCCGGGAAAGGGCGTAGGCGTCCACCGGACGCGGGGAAGAGGTGGAATCGCGCTTGTCATGCCCGGCGATGACCGAAAGCATGATCGCGGCGTCCTCCACGGTGCGGGTCAGCGGGCCGACCTGATCGAGAGAGGAGCCGTAGGCAATGACCCCATAGCGGGAAACGCGCCCATAGGTGGGCTTGAGTCCCACGCAGCCGCAGAGGGCGGCGGGCTGACGGATGGAGCCGCCCGTATCCGTGCCGAGCGAGGCGTAGCACTGGCAGGCCGCGACGCTGGCCGCCGAGCCGCCGCTGGAGCCGCCCGGGATACGCTCGGGATCGCGCGGGTTGCGGGTGGGGCCGAAGGCGGAGTTTTCCGTGGACGAGCCCATGGCGAATTCGTCCATGTTGTTCTTGCCCACGATGACGGCCCCGGCCGCCTTGAGCTTTTCGACCACGAAGGCGTCGTAGAAGGGCGTGAAATCTCCAAGGATTTTTGATCCGGCGGTGGTGCGCAGGCCCTTGGTGGCGATGGCGTCCTTGACCGTGACCGGCACGCCCCAGAGGGGTTTTGAGGGATCGGGGCCTTGCGCGTCGAGGGCGCGGGCCCCTTCGAGCGCCTGCCCGTGCACGGTGATCAGGGCGTGAATAGTGGGTTCGCTAGCCGCGATGCGCTCAAGGCTGGCCTTGACGACCGCTTCGGCGGAGACTTCGCGGCGGGCGAGTTTGCCGCGCACCTCAGAGAGGGAGGCTTGGAGAAGATCGGTCATGGCTGCCTCCTAGACGATGCGGGGCACGATGAAGAACTGCCCGTCGGTTTCCGGGGCGTTGGCGAGAACGTCCGCGTGCAGGCCCTTGGCCACCGGCTCGTCGGCGCGGTAGGGCGTGGCGTGCCCTATCGGGCTGTACAGCGGCTCGACCGCTTCCGTGTCCACTTCGGCCAGAATATCCATATACGCGATGATGTCGGCGCACTGTTCTCCGAATTTGGCGAGCGTGCCTTCTTCGGGGGCGAGGCGGGCAAGTCTCGCGAGATGCGCCATGCGATCCGTGGTGAGCATGTGGAGAACCTTGTCGGCTAGAAGTTGCAAAAAGGAAAAAGTATCACCCGCTCTTGCGGATGGTCAAGACGCAGGGGGCCGCACCGCCCCTGGAAGACGTGACAATGCCTGCGATCTACGGTAGTTGGAATACGTACGAAGAAAAAGGAGAAAAGGCCATGCGTCCCGTCCGCCCTTTGAACGGCTTTACGCTGATTGAAATCATTTCGGTGCTGGTCATCCTCGGCATTCTGGCCGCCGTGGCCATCCCCAAATACTATGATCTTCAGGAACGGGCGCACATCCAGTCCGCCCTCGTCGCCGTGCAGGAGGCGCAGGCGCGCATCAATCTGCTTTTTGCCCAGCAGGTCCTGCAAGGCAACCTCCCCGACTGCTCCAAATTCACCGTGTCGACCATCAACGGTTCCTCCCATGTGGGGAGCAATTACGCCTTTTCAATCACCGACGGCGACCTCAAGGAACAGGGAACGGTCGGTAGCTGGCGCATTTACCTTGAGAATGGATTCAAGAACGACAGCAAGAGAAGGCGGGATTACGTCAACGCCCTCATCCCTCCCGAGGACACGTGGTATGTGACCAGCGGAAAGGGAAACAACCTCGTGCCCACGGGGGGAAAGACAGCCTACACCATTCCGCAGAATATGAGGGAGCTTTTTACCCTGTCCCTGCCCGCCTGCGAGTAGAGCCGGAAAAGGCCGGGCCTGTCCTCCCCAGCCGTGGCGGTCATTCGGGGCCTTTCCGTTTTTTGGGCTTTTTTCAGTATCAGCGGGGCAGGAAGCCCTCGGCGTACCTTTCGGGAACGTTTCCTCACAAGATGCGGAGGCTCGCGGATGCCCCATGCGGCGTCGAAGGGGGGCCGCAGGTGTGCAGGGTAGTCGGGGAGTGCGCTTGTGGAGGGCAGCAGATCGCGTTTCCCTGTGCAGGTATGGAAGGCGGAGCGGACCGTTATTCGGTGCGCACCTTCCGGCCCTGCCGCCACCATGCGGCAAGGGAAGCCGAACCGGCCAGCGTCAGCCCCAGGGCCGCCCAGAAGAGGAAACGCACGTTATGTCGGATAAGGAAACCCCACAGGCCCGTGTAGCGAGTGCCGTCCCAGTCGGTCAACTGGACGGGGTAGGCTACGGAAAGCGCCCAGAGGACGGCGAGACCGAGCAGGCCGGGGACGAGCAGTGCGGCGCTCGCCACGGCGAAGGGCAGGCGGGATGACGCCCGAACGGAGGGAGGCGGCGTTTCGGGTCCGGGAAGCGGTTCGGCATCCGGCGATTCCATGTCGGCGCGCAGCAGGTAATCGAGGCTCACGCCAAGCAGAACAGCCAGTTGGACAAGCCTGTCCAGATCAGGGGCGGACTGCCCCGTTTCCCATTTGGTGACGGACTGGCGGGAAACCCCGGTCCGTTGGGCCAGTTCTTCCTGCGAGAGCCCCATAGCCTTTCTGCGGCTTTGTATCTTGTTGCCTATGTTGAGATGCTTTCTGGGCATGGGGTACGGTATAGGGCAAAGGGGAACATAAGTGAACCGCGCACATCCGGCGCGGTTTTTCCGTATGAAGGCCGTAAAAGGGGGCGTGCCCGGTCATGGAGGCCGGGCGCGCCGCGTCCTATTTCAGCTTGGCGATGGCCTTGTCGTAGAAGGCGCACAGGGCGTCGATGTCCTGCTTTTGCTGCAACTGGGTCAATTCGGGCTGGAGTTCCTGCATGACCTGCGCATAGCCGTTCGGGTCCTTCTGCGCCTTGGTCTGGAGGACCTGCGAGAATTCCAGTGCCTTGGCCTGCGCCTCCTCGGGCGAGCAGGCCGCCAGCGCGAGCGAGGACATGCCGAAGGTCAGGGCCAGGGCCGTACCTGCGATCCACATTTTCATTGAAGGCTCCTTGTGGCTGAATGTGCGAAAGCGTCCCGGACGGACAACGCCTAGGGCGTTCCCGCAAGGCCGCGGCGGACGGGAAAGCCCCCGTCCGGCAGCCTCGTACCCTATCCGCGCCGCTGGTTGCATACTACCAACCAACAGTTGCAAAACAGCAACCAACGGTTGCATGTCCTCTCTTTGCCGTGCTTTAAGGGCAGATACGGAAGGGCTGAGGCAGGCGGGGGCAACGTCTCCGTGGTGTGTGCGCCGCACCCGCAGCATGGCTTTATGTGCGCTTCCCTCTTACGTGGGCCAAGGGGCTTTTCAAAGAAAACGGAAAGAGACGCGGGATGGAGCAGAGCTTCCCGAAGGGCTCCCCGGCATCTCGGGCATCGTGAACCCGCGACGCCGGAGGGGTAAAGGAGGCGCCCTTTTCACGGATGATGAGGGGACTGGAGATGACGGTACCACAAAAAAGCCGGCTCCTCTCCCCGGAAAGGCGCAGGCTGGCCTTGACGTTTTCGAGGGGAAGCCGGTTTTTCCGTGTAGGGAGAAAGCCGTGGCAAGCGAAGAGAGGCGTTACCCTTTGCGGTCTTCCTTGCGGGCGGCCTGAATGGTCGTTTTCGGCGTCTTGCGGGCGGCCTTGACTTTGGGTTTGCTCTTGGCCCGCGCCTGCTGCGCCGTTGTGACTTTTTTGGGCTTTTTCTGGGCGTACTGGACGTTTTTCTGTTTCGAGAGCGCGGAAGCGACGGAAATGCCCTTGGCCCGGGATTGGAACCCGGCCTCGACGAGGCGGCGGATTTCCCGGCTGCGGTCGGCGGGCGACTCCGCGCCGAGGATGACCGCGATGAGGCGGGTGTTGCCGCGCCGCACGGTGGAGATGATGTTGTAGCCGGAGGCCGACACCCAGCCCGTTTTCAGGCCGTCCGCGCCGGGGCAGACGCCGAGGAGCGGGTTTTTGTTGGTCGTGACCGCCCCCCGATGCTTGAGGACGCGCACGCGGTGGTATTGGAGCGCGGAGGGGTGGCGTTTCAGATAGGCGTAGCTCAAGCGCCCCATGTCGCGGGCCGTGGTGTACTGGCCCGGGGCGGGCAGGCCGTTGGGGGTCTTGAAGGTGCTTGAGCGCATCCCGACCTGCCGGGCTTTGGCGTTCATGAGCTTGACGAATTGTTTGCCGGACCCGGCCACGCGCTCGGCTACGGCCATTGACGCGTCGTTGCCGGAAGAGACGGCCATGCCCATGAGCAGGCGATTGATGCTGAGGCGCTCTCCGGCCCGCAGGCCCATGCGCGATCCGCCCTGATTGGCGGCGTGGCGGCTGACGCGCACGGTATCGGAGAGTTTGATCTTGCCCGCGCGCACGGCATCAAGCGTCACCATCATGGACAGGACTTTGGTCAGGGAGGCTGGTGGGATACGCTGATCGGGATTTTGAGCGAAAAGGACTTTTCCGGTTTTCGCATCCAGAAGTACGGCGGAGCGGACGTTGAGAGGCCCGCGTGGGGCCTGCCGCGCGGCGTTTTTAGTGGGGCGCGCCGAGCGGGCATCCGCGACCGGGGCGAGGACCAGAGCGAAAGCGACACACAGGAGACCGGCAAGAACCGAAATCCGTGTGCACATGCGGCCTATGCGGAAGATTGCTGCCATGCGCGACTCGTGAGGAATGAATGGAGAAAACAGATCGAAAGCTTATTCCAGCCGGATACGCTTGACAAGGGAAATAAGGGTGATTTTCCGCTGACCCGCGTCAGCGGAACGCGGCAAAAGACGTAATTGTAACTATTTGATATTGTATATTCTTACAGGGGGTTCCCACATTTCGGGCATGAGGGGTGTAAAAAAAATATCCTCCTGCCCACTGGACGAGCGGGAGGGATGCTTTATTTCTTTCGCATCAAACATGACATCATCACCTCTTTACAGGGTGTGAGTCCTCGAGGAGGAAAGCAGTATGGGCAAAATTATCGGAATTGACCTCGGCACGACGAATAGCTGTGTCTATGTTATGGAAGGCAAGGACCCGAAGTGCATCACCAATCCCAACGGTGGCCGCACTACGCCGTCTGTCGTCGCCTTCACCGACAAGGAACGTCTTGTTGGCGACGCGGCCAAGCGTCAGGCCGTGACCAACTCCAGCCGTACCATTTTTGCGGTCAAGCGTCTGATGGGACGCATGGCCAACTCTCCTGAAGTCGAGCATTGGAAGCAGCACGCCCCCTACAAAATCGTAGCGGGTGCCAACGGCGCGGCCGTGGTCGAGATCGACGGGCATCAGTACACCCCGCAGGAAGTTTCCGCGACGATTTTGAGCAAGCTCAAAGCCGACGCCGAAGCCTATCTCGGGGAAGCCGTCACCGAAGCGGTCATCACCGTCCCGGCCTACTTCAACGACGCCCAGCGTCAGGCGACCAAGGACGCCGGGCAGATTGCCGGTCTTGACGTCAAGCGCATCATCAACGAACCTACTGCGGCGTCGCTGGCCTACGGCTTCGACAAGAAGGCCAACGAGAAGATCGTGGTCTTCGACCTCGGCGGCGGCACCTTCGACGTGTCCATCCTCGAAGTGGGCGACAACGTTGTGGAAGTGCGCGCCACCAACGGCGATACCTTCCTCGGCGGCGAAGACTTCGACCAGCGCGTCATCAACTATCTGGTGGAAGAATTCAAAAAGGATCAGGGGATTGATCTTTCCAAGGACAGCATGGCCCTTCAGCGCCTGAAAGACGCCGCCGAAGCCGCCAAGAAGGAACTGTCCACCTCGATGGAGTCGGAAATCAACCTGCCCTTCATCACGGCGGACCAGACCGGGCCCAAGCACCTGCTCCTCAAGCTGACCCGTGCGAAGCTCGAACAGCTCGTTTCCGACCTTGTGGAAAAGACCCTCGAACCCTGCCGCAAGGCGCTGGCCGACGCCAACCTGAAGCCTTCCGACATCGACGAAGTGCTCCTCGTGGGCGGCATGACCCGTATGCCTCTGGTGCAGAAGACCGTGGCCGACTTCTTCGGCAAGGACCCCAACCGCTCCGTGAACCCCGATGAAGTCGTGGCCATGGGCGCGGCCATTCAGGGCGGCATCCTCGCTGGCGACGTGAAGGACGTGCTCCTCCTCGACGTGACCCCCCTGTCTCTGGGCATCGAAACGATGGGCGGCGTGTTCACCAAGCTTATCGACCGCAACACGACCATTCCGACCCGCAAGAGCCAGACCTTTACGACCGCCGCGGACAACCAGCCCTCCGTGTCCATCCACGTTTTGCAGGGCGAACGTCCGATGGCCGCCGACAACATGACGCTGGCCCGTTTCGACCTGACCGGGATTCCCCCGGCACCGCGCGGCGTGCCGCAGATTGAGGTGGCCTTCAACATCGACGCCAACGGCATCGTGAACGTGTCCGCCAAGGACCTCGGCACGGGTAAGGAGCAGTCCATTCAGATCACCGCTTCCTCCGGCCTTTCCGACACCGACATCGAAAAGCTGGTGAAGGAAGCCGAGGCGCACGCTGCCGAAGACAAGAAGAAGCAGGAGCTTATCAGCGCCCGCAATCAGGCCGACGGCCTCATCTACGGGACCGAAAAGTCCATCAAGGACCTCGGTGACAAGCTCGACGCCAGCCTCAAGAGCGACATCGAAGGCAAGATCGCCGCGCTCAAGAAGCTCATGGAAGGCGAAGACGTCGAAGCCATCAAGAAGTCGACGGAAGAGCTGGCGCAGGCTTCCCACAAGCTGGCCGAGCAGCTCTACTCCCAGGCTCAGGGTCAGGCCGGTGCGGAAGGCGCGGCTGGTGCCGCGGGCGCTCAGTCCAGCGCGGGAGCGGCTGGCGGCAAGAAGGCCGACGACGACGTGATCGACGCCGATTTCACGGAATCGAAGTAAGGATATAGAATGCCTCCGGCGGCAAGGGGCGCTGCCCCTTGACCCGCTTTCACCGCGCGTATGCACAGTGATAAATAAAGTTTGGGGCCAAGCCCTTTTCAAAGGGCCTCCAGGGCTTCCTTAGAAATCCATCTCCGCATACTGCGCGTTTTCCTCAATAAAAATCTTCCTCGGTTCCACAGCGTCGCCCATAAGCATACTGAAAATCTCATCTGCCAGCACAGCGTCGTCAATCGTGACCTTCTTCAGTATCCTGTGTTCCACCGCCATAGTCGTATCGCGGAGCTGGTCAAAGTCCATTTCACCCAAACCCTTATACCTCTGGATATCCTTTATCCCTGTCCGTCCAATTTCCTGATACAACGCTTCCAGCTGGATATCGTCATACACATAGTAATGCTGTTTATTCTTCTCCACGCGGTAAAGCGGCGGCTGGGCAATATAAACCTTGCCCTCTTCAATCAGCTGCGGCATATAGCGGTAGAAGAACGTCAGGAGCAGCGTGCGGATATGCGCGCCGTCCACGTCGGCGTCTGTCATGATGACGATTTTATGGTAACGCAGCTTTTCAATATCAAAATCCTCGGAAACACCCGTACCAAAGGCGGTAATCATATTCCGGATTTCCTCGCTGTTGAGTATCCTGTCCAGCCTTGCTTTCTCCACATTCAGGATCTTGCCCCTCAGCGGCAGTATCGCCTGTGTCCGCGGGTCGCGCGCCTTAATCGCAGAGCCGCCCGCAGAATTCCCCTCTACAATATAAATTTCACATTCACTTGCATCTTTTGAAGAACAATCTGCCAATTTACCAGGAAGCGATGTGATTTCCAATACATTTTTACGACGTGTCAATTCACGTGCTTTTTTTGCGGCAAGTCTTGCCTTTGAGGCCAATATAGCTTTATCAACGATGGCTCTTGCAGTATCAGGATGTTCCAAGAAAAAACGTTCCAGCTGCTCACCCAAGATACCGGAAACAATTTTTCTTACTTCACTGTTTCCCAATTTTGTCTTTGTCTGCCCTTCGTATTGTGGATCCGGATGCTTTATGGATATAATGGCTGTCAAACCTTCCCGTACATCATCACCTAACAATGATTCCTCTTTTTTTATCATATTGT
>OFGR01002867.1_pt1 | contig 10842 bp, 10 predicted proteins | sample 1521811 | NCBI WGS metagenome assembly OFGR01 (sample SAMEA3504098, study PRJEB24116) | mouse gut metagenome | biome: mouse gut; feature: mouse-associated habitat; material: faeces | place: Denmark | collected 2011
CCCGACTGCCGCACCCGGTGCAGCGGCTGCGGGGCCAACGCTGTGGAAGGGGGAGAATGCTATCATGGGTAAGCTGCGGCTGATCTTTACCAAGGAGGGCCGGGCGGTGTATATCTCCCACCTGGACCTGCTGCGGACCTTCCAGCGGGCGTTCCTCCGCCAGGGGCTGGTTCTGCGGCACTCCCAGGGGTTCCACCCCCACCCCATCCTCTCCTTTGCCCTGCCCCTGAGCGTGGGGCAGGCCAGCGACTGCGAGGTTCTGGACTTCGAGACGGACGGGGAGACGGACGGCTCCGGCCTGCCGGAGGCGCTGAACCGCTTCATGCCCGAGGGCGTCCGGGCCTCGGACTGCTACATCCCTGTCCAGCCCATTCGGGAGCTGGCGGCGCTGCGGTGCCGGGTGGAGCTGTTTTATGACGACGGCGTGCCCGAGGGGGCGGCGGAAGCGGTCCGCGGCCTGCTCACTGGCGAGAGCGTGGTCATCCAAAAGCGCACCAAGCGCAAGGCCATGGCGGACATCGATATCCGCCCCATGCTCCACAGCCTGGAGGTCGAGGAGGAGCCGGGTTCCCTGCGCCTGGACGCGGTGGTTTCCGCCCAGAATCCGGGATTGAACCCCGCCTTACTGGTTACGGCGGCGGAGGTCCATCTGCCCCGGCTGGCCCCTGATTTCGCGCAGGTGCGGCGGCTGGAGCTGCTGGACGCGGAGGGCGGCGTATTCCGGTAGCCCTATGGGAAACGCCGGAGCAGGAGATTTTCTCCAGGCTTGCTTTTCCGCCGCCGTTCCGTTATCGTATTCAGACTGTCAAAAAAGCCCTCCGCAGACGCGAATCAATATAAATCACTTTTTTGAGGGCGTGTACCTCGAAAAAGTACTCTGCGGGCCGAACCCGGCCCGGTCCCCTTTCTCAAAAAAGTGGCGCAGCCTCTTTTTTGAGATAAATCTGATGAAAAAGTGAGGACATCTCATATGAACCAAAAAGAGCTGGGCGAGCTGCGCCGCCGCCTCCGCCCGGAAAAATGCTCCGTCAAGTGCATCTACGGATGCTATGTCAATAGTAAGAAGGAGATTATCTCCTACCTGGACGAATCCCTGGGCCGCATGAACGAGCAGGAGGCGGAAAAATACCTGGGCCTGCTGAAGAAAACCATGTCCGGGACCTTGGGCAGGAACCTCATCGACGTGGTGTTCTCCACAGAACAGGTGATGGACAGCGACGAGTACCGCCTCCTCTCCGCCCTGCGGGAGTCGGAGCTGAAGAGCGGAGAGATCCGGGAGGAGTTCTACCGCAAGGTCATCGACTCCCTGGACATGGGGGACTTGAACTACGTCATCCTGTTGGCCTACGACGCCTACGACGTGCCCTCCCGGGGCCGGGAGGCGGAGTCCGACACGGTGTTCCGCTACATCCTCTGCGGCGTCTGCCCGGTGAAGGACGGCAAGATGGAGCTGGGGTACTTCGCGGGGGAAAACGAGTTCCACAGCTGCGCCCCGGAGCAGATCGTCTCCGCGCCGGAGCTGGGCTTCCTGTTCCCGGCCTTCGATGACCGGGCGGCCAATATCTATAACGCCCTCTTCTATACCCGCTCCGCCGGGGACCTCCACCAGGACTTCCTGGACGCGGTGTTCCACACCGAGCCGCCCATGTCCGCCGAGGAGCAGCGGGAGGCCTTCGAGTCCGCCCTGACGGAGGCCCTGGAGGGCGCCTGCCCCCTGGAGGTGGTCCAGGCCATCCACGAGCAGCTCCGGGAAAAGATCGAGGCCCGCAAGGAGGACAAGGACGCCGAGCCCCTGGCCGTCACCCCGGCTGAAGTGGCGGAGATTCTGGAGCGTCAGGGCGTCTCTCAGGACCAGGCGGCGTCCTTCCAGAAGGAGTGCGCCGAACGCTTCGGCGAAAACGCCGCGCTGAACCCGGAGAACCTGATCGACAGCAAGCGCTTCGAGGTCCGTGCCGGGGAGGCCAAGGTCACCGTGGACCCCTCCTGCAGCTACCTGGTGGAGACGCGGGTGATCGACGGCGTAAAATACCTTCTGATTCCGGCGGGAAGCGACGTGGAGGTCAACGGCCTGCCGGTACAGGTGGGCGGAACGCCGGAGGAGGCAGAGTAGGCCGCGCCCCGGCAGCCGCTGAAGCCTGGCGCTTCTCAATTAAGACATAAGGAACGTGATGAACATGCCACATCTGACCCAGGACGATTATGCTGTCAGCCGCTGGTCCGGCGGCGTCACCGTGCAGCTTGCCATCTTCCCGCCGGAGGCCGCCTACGGAGCGCGGGACTTCCTCTGGCGGGTCAGCTCGGCGGCGGTGGAGGATGAGCGGAGCGTCTTTACGCCCCTTCCGGACTATGACCGCCTCCTGATGACGCTGGACGGTTCGCTGGTCCTCCGCCATAACGGCGGAGAGCCCTTCCGGCTGGACCCATACCAGGTCCACGCCTTTGACGGCGGTGCGGCCACGGAGAGTTTAGGACGCTGCCGGGATTTCAACCTCATGCTTCGGAAGGGACGCTGCCGGGGCGCGCTGCGTCCCATGCGTTTTGCCGGCGCGGGCGAGGAGGTTTTCCGGCTGTCCCGCCCCGACGGCGGCTTCTCCCGCGGCACGGTCCTTCTTTATTGCGCCTCCGGATGCGGACAGGCGGCTCTTGGGGGAGCGGTCTGTCCGCTGGCGGAGGGCGAGAGCTTTCTGGCGGAGTGCGCCGGAGACGCCATGCTACGCCTGACCGCCTTTGGGACATCGGATTTTATAGCGGCAGAGATAGAGATATGGTATTGAGAAAACCCGTCCCCGGTGTTACCGGGGGCGGGTTCCTCTATCCCATGCTCTGCCGCAGTTTTTCGATGGCCCGCTTTTCCAGCCGGGATACCTGCACCTGGCTGACGCCCAGGATTTTTGCGCACTGCTGCTGGGTCAGTCCCTTATAGAACCGCAGGAGGATGGTCTGCTTCTCCCGCTCCGGCAGGCTGTCGATGGCGGCGCGCAGGGCAATATGCTCCAGCAGGCTCTCCTCCGTGGCGGGGGAGGCCAGGGTGGATTCCAGTGTCAGTCCGTCGGCGTTTTCCTGCTGGAGGCTGTCCGGCGGGGCGGCGGCCAGCTCCGCCACGGCGATCTCCTCCGCCGTCAGGCCCGTGGCCTCGCTCAGCTCCGACAGAGCCGGCTCCCGGCCCAGCTGGGAGCGCAGGCGTTCCCGGGCGGTGTAGATGGCGATGCTCTGCTCCCGGAGGCTCCGGCCTACCTTGATGAGGCCGTTGTCCCGGAGGTACCGGCGGATCTCCCCGGCGATCTTGGGTACGGCGTAGGTGGAAAACTGGGTGCCGTAGTCCGCGTCAAAGCCCCGGACCGCCTTGAGAAACCCCAGACAGCCCAGCTGGTACAGGTCGTCCGGCTCCACGCCCTTGCCGAAGTACCGGCGGACTACCGCCCAGATGAGGCCGCTGTTCTCCTCCAGCACCTTCGCCGCGGCGGCCTCGTCCCCCTGCTTGGCCAGGGCCAGGAGATCCAGGGTGCCGGCGGTCATTGGGCCGGACGCCGGGGCTGGATGCGCCGGCGCATGGTCACCCGGGTCCCCTTCCCCTCCTGGGACCGGACGGCGAGGCGGTCCATGAAGCTCTCCATGATTGTGAAGCCCATGCCGCTGCGCTCCTCGCCGCCGGTGGTGTAGAGGGGCTGGCGGGCCTTGTCCACGTCCGGGATGCCCCGGCCCCAGTCCCGAACGGTCAGCTCCAGCACGTTCCCCTCCAGAATCCGGGCCTTGATGGAGATCTTCCCCAGCTGATCCGGATAGGCGTGGACGATGGCGTTGGTCACCGCCTCGCTGACGGCGGTCTTGATGTCCCCCAGCTCCTCCAGGGTGGGGTCCAGCTGGGCGGCGAAGCAGGCCACCGCCCCCCGGGCGAAGCCCTCGTTGGCGCTGCGGCTGAGGAATTCCAGGGTTATGTAGTTGGCGCTTTTTGCTTTCATGACATGCCTCCTATGTTCATATGAGATCCACGTACCGTCCCAGTCCCGCCGTCTCCAGCACCCGGGACGCCTGCCGGGGAATGTTTACCACCACCAGGGTCCCCGCCAGGGCCTCCATGCGCCGTTTGGCCCGCAGCACCACCGCGATGCCGGAGCTGTCCATGAAGGTCAGTCCCGCCAGGTCCAGCAGAGTTTTGGCGGGCAGGTTCTGCTCGATACAGCGGTCGATGGAATCCATCAGGCTTTTGGCGGCGTGGTGGTCCAGCTCGCCGGTGAGGGTGATCGTCAGCTGCCGGTTCTCCGTTTTATACTTCATCTCCATAGCTTGTCTCCTTCGGGCGCAAAAAAATGACTGCAAGCAGTTGAAACCTTTGCTTGCAGTCATTATAAGTCGGTTCACTGTTGTATTTTTGTCGAAAACGGGAGGGGATTGAAAATATTGCAATCCATGCGGCGTTGAAGAAACCGGCGGCCTGTGGTAGAATAAAGGAGCGGGAGAGGATTTTTCAAGGGGATTTCACTAAAAGGCAAAATGCTCCTGATAAACCAGAATTTATGCTAATATCGCCAAAATAAAGCTTACTGTCGAAAAAAGATTGCATAGGCAATGAAAACATATGCTGATATATACATTCTTTTTCTTGTACGCCGCATACGCGGCTGGCGCAAACGCCAATATGCGAAACGCATTATTGAAAGGAAGCCAGAAGTGATACAATGAAAATAAAACCGTTATCATGGCTGGGGTAAACGGCGTTTGCTTTTCATAGTGCGACGTTAAGTATCCTCTAAAAAACAATTCCTCCGTTATCGGTCCAATTAACACATTGAAAATACCATAATAGGCGCAAGTGATCGTTAGTAAGGGTTTTGAAAAGGCTTTCAGATCCGCATAATCTGTCCAATCAAATCCCCTTGGCAAACAGTCAAGCGTCTCGCTTCTGATCCCTGCAAAAATCTGATTTTCAATGGGGGCAATAAAAGCGGACAGCAGACCCGCTATTCCGAAAAGCACGAACGCAATGATCAGGGCTTTCCAAATGGAACCCTTTTCCTGTCCTGCAAATGCACTTTGAAGAGAATACTTCCCGTATTCATCTTTACTCGCCTTTAAAATAATTCCTAACTCTACCGGCGCTAAAATCAATGTTCCTAAAATGCAAAATAATAAAATATGCGGTATACTGCAAAAGTGCCCTAATATCAAATAACTTGCGCTTAAAACGGTTGTAGGGATAAATATTCTCAATACAAGCCCTTTTGTATCTATTTTATTCATCATAAACTCCATGTTACATTCCGGCTTGTCAAATTGATACCAGTACACAGCAGAGAGGAGGCAGCATAAAATGAGTACATTTTTGAAAGGAATGGAGCTCTGTGAAAATTTTTTCGCTGACTGCGCCAAAACGGTCATTGAGACGCATTTTCCCGGTATGGCGTATTCCGCAGGACTGATCGGCTACGGTTCCGACGTTCTGGGCTATGACGACGCCGTCTCGACGGACCATATGTGGGGGCCGCGGTTCTATTTGTTCGTAAGCGAACAGGACGCCGCCCGGAAGGAGGACCTGTTTCGGACGCTGTCCGAAAACCTTCCTTACACCTATCGGGGCTACAGCGTGAACTATTCGGAGCCGGACCCCAACGACTGCGGCGTACGGCATCCGGAGCGGATCTGCAGCGGGACGGTCCATCCCCTGCTCTGGATTCAGACCTTCGACAGCTACCTGACGGAGCAGCTGGGCGTATGCGACCTGGACAGGATCAGCCCCTGCGAATGGCTTGCTTTTTCAGAACACAGGCTCCTCTCCCTGGTATCGGGAAAATTCTTCGTGGACGGCCTGGGCTGCGGGGAGCGCATCGCTAAAATCCAGTACTATCCGCCGGCAGTGCGGCAGTATCTGATCGCTTCCAATTGGGCAAATATCGCGGCGGAGCAGGCTTTCGTCAAACGATGCGGGGACTGCGGGGATGAAACCGGCTCAAGAATCATCTGCGCCAGGCTCTGCGAACGGCTGATGCGCCTCTGCTTTTTGTATAAAAGCGTCTACGCGCCCTACAGCAAGTGGTTCGGTACCGCCTTCCGCCGGCTTGACATCGACGGCAGGATCAAGCGGGCCATCGGCGGCGCGCTGTCCGCCAGCAGCCTTTTACAGCGGGAAACGCTATTAGTGGAGGCGCAGGCGGCGGTCGCGGAGCTGCACAACGCAAGCGGCGTGACGGAATTCGTCCCTTATCAGATAGAGGACTATTTCGGCAGGAATATTAAAGTGATCTTTGCGGAACGCTTCGCGGAAGCGGCCGCAAAAGGGCTTGCCGGCACCGCGCTGGAGAACGTCCCTCTGTTTGGCTCGCTCAGCCAGATCGGCGGCGTGGCCTCGATTGCCGATGAAGAGCGTTTTTACAAGCCGGTCATGGGACTGTACATGGGATAGCGAACCCTGCGCTACAGGGAGAACTGCACCGCGCAGAAGCCCGCGTAAATCGCCAGCAGCAGGATGCCCTGGACCCTGGACAGCTTCCCCCGGAGCAGCGCGGGAACCGTCAGCAGCAGCATCACCAGAAACATCACCGGCAGGTCCAGTGCCAGGGAGGCGTTCATGCCCCCGATCGACGCGTTCTGGGGCGCCTGGAAGGGCGACAGGGTCACCGATACGCCGGAAACCAGCACCAGATTGAACAGGTTCGCGCCCACTACGTTCCCCAGGGAAAGGCTGCCGTGTCCCTTCATCAGGGAGGTGACGGCGGTGACCAGCTCCGGCAGGGACGTGCCCAGCGCAATGAAGGTCAGGGCGATGACGGACTCCGGCACGCCCAGAGCCTGGGCGATGATGATGCCGTTGTCCACCAGGAGCTTGGCCCCCAGGGCGATCAGCGCCGCGCCTACCGCCAGCAGGCCCAGGTCCTTGGGGAGGCTTCCCTCAACGGCCTGCCCGCCGCCTCCGGCGGGAGCGGAGGCGCGCTTGATCTGGAGGATAGTGACCGCCATGTAAACCGCGAAGCCCGCCAGCAGGATGACGCCCGTCAAGCGGCTGAAATAGCCGGTGGTATAGGCAATGGCGGCGTAAAACACCGCCGCCGCAAAGAAGAAGAACACCGGCAGGCGCAGGGTTTTCGGGTCCAGCTTCCCGGGGCGCACGGCGATGGTGACGGCGGCAATCAGCGCCGCGTTGCAGATGACGGAGCCGATGGCGTTGCCGTAGGCGATCTCCCCGTGCCCTTCCAGCGCGGAGGTGGCGGAAACCATGACCTCCGGCAGGGTGGTGCCGATGGACACCACCGTCGCGCCCACGAGCAGCTCCGGCACGCCGAAGCGGTGAGCGATATTCACCGCGCCGTCCACAAACCAGTCGCCGCCCTTAATGAGACACACCAGCCCGATACAGAACAGAATAACCGGGATTACCATAGTATCTTTCCCCCATGTCAAAATTTGTCGGTACGGGAACACTCTAACACATCCGGTCCCGTCTGTCGAGGTCAATATTGCATTTTTCCGCAAAAGATTGCTTTTCATGCAGAGCGGACGCGCAAAAGAGGGACGCGCGGCTATCGCCGCGCGTCCTATCCTATTTATATGTACGGTTCTCTCTTACTTCCGCTTGCCCTTGACGGCGGTCTTTCTGCCGCCCTCCCACTTGGTAACGCACACCGAGCAGGCGATGTCGCCGGTGACGTTCAGGCAGGTGCGGCCCATATCGAACAGGCGGTCCACGCCGTAGATGATCATAATCAGGTTGACGTCGATGCCCATGGCGGTCAGCACCATGGCCAGCATAATCATACCCGCGCCGGATACGCCGGCGGTGCCGATGGAGGCCAGGGTGGCGGTGACCACGATGGTGACCATCTGTCCGATACTCAGGTTCACGCCTGCGCAGGAGGCCAGGAAGATGGTGGCCACGCACTGGTAGATGGCGGTGCCGTCCATGTTGATGGTGGAGCCCAGAGGCAGGACGAAGGAGGAGATATCATCCTCCGCGCCCAGCTCATCCGCACACTCCTTGGACACCGGCAGGGTGGCCGCGGAGGAGGTGGACGTGAAGGCAAACATCATGGCGGGGAACGCCGCCTTGAAGAACTTCAGCGGGCTCATGCCGGCAAAGACCTTGGCGGACATGGAGTACACCAGCACCGCGTGGACGATATAGCCCAGATAGGCGCACAGCAGCACCAGCGTCAGGGAGCCCAGGATCTTCGGGCCCTGGGTGGCGACCACCCACGCCATCATGGTGAACACGCCGATGGGAGAGAGGCTGATGATGAAGCCCATCAGCTTCTCGATCACCGCATAGGCGGAGGAGACGAAGTCGCGGCACAGCCGCCCCTTCTCCCTGGCAGCCATGATGGACCCGCCCAGAAGGAGGGCAATGACGATGACCTGCAGCATGTTGGCGCTGTGGAAGGAGGCCCACATGTTGTCGGGGAAGATGCCCTTCAGGGTGTCCATGAAGTTGGCGGAGGTGGCCTTTTCCCATACGGCCCCATCCTCCAGGGCCAGCTTCGGGAAGAGGCCGGCGGCATTGAAAATATTGGCGAACGCCAGGCCGATCACACAGGCGATGGCAGTGGTCACCAGGAAATAGGCCACGGTTTTCCAGCCCACGGCGCCAACCTTCTTCATGTCGTCCATGGACAGGATGCCGTCGATCATGCTCAGCAGCACCACGGGCACCACGATGAACTTCAGCAGGTTCACAAAGATGTCGCCGAAGGGCTTTAAGTAGCTGGTTGTAAACTCCGGACCGCCGGCGAAGGCCAGACAGGCCAGGCCCACCGCGATACCGGCGGCCAGCGCGATCAGAATCTGCACCGGCAAGCTTATTTTCTTCTTCATAATGCACTTCCCTCTCTCTTCCATCAAAAATGTTGGACGCTTTCTGCCCGGGCCGTCTCCTCCTTTTCCTCATGTACGCGGCCGCCGCCGTCCAGGCCGGCCCCGCGCCCGTTCTGTACCAGAACGCATAAGCAATTATAGCAAAACCGCCCAAAAAGCGCAAGGGTTTTTCTGGATTTTCTGGTAAAATTTTCAACACCCCCTCCGGAAGCGCAAAACAAACGCCGCGCTCCCTTGACAAGCCTCCGCGCCTTGGGTATGATAAGGGAGAACGATCCCTATTGTTTTGTCCCGCCCAGCCGGGCGGTGTGAAAAGGAGGTTTCCATGCAGAAAGACGTCGTGATTATCGGCGCGGGCCCCGCCGGCATCTTTACCGCGCTGGAGATGCTGAAAAAAGGCAGCCGGCAGAAAATCCTGATCGTGGAAAAGGGCCGGGCGGTGGAGGAGCGCCGCTGCCCCAAGGGCAAGGCCGGCAAGTGCGTGAACTGCAAGCCCTACTGCCATATTACCACCGGCTTCTCCGGGGCCGGCGCGTTTTCCGACGGCAAGCTGTCGCTGAGCTATGAGGTAGGCGGCGACCTGCCCACCCTGATCGGCGCGGACAAGGCCCAGGAAACCATCGGCTATGCCGACCAGATCTATCTGGAATTCGGCGCGGACTCCCATGTGGAGGGCCTGGGCAATACCGAGGAGGTCAAGGCCATCCGCAAGCGGGCCATCCGGGCGGGGCTGAAGCTGGTGGACTGCCCCATCCGCCACCTGGGCACCGAGAAGGCCCAGGAGCTGTACTACGCCATCGAGCGGCACCTGCTGCAAAACGGCGTGGAGATCCTCTTCGGCTATGAGTGCACCAACCTGATCCTGGAGGGCGCGGTCTGCCGGGGCGTGCAGATCACCAACGGGAAGGAGGAGCTGGAAATCCTCTCCGGCCGTACGGTCATCGCCACCGGCCGCCGGGGGGCGGACTGGCTGGAGAGCCTGTGCGCCGAGCATAACATCGCCCACCAGCCCGGCACCGTGGACATCGGCGTCCGGGTGGAGGTCCGCAACGAGGTCATGGAGACGGTGAACCGGGTGCTCTACGAATCCAAGCTGGTGGGCTATCCCAAGCCCTTCAAGAACAAGGTCCGCACCTTCTGCCAGAACCCCGGCGGCTTCGTCAGCCAGGAGAACTACGACAACGACCTGGCGGTGGTCAACGGCCACAGCTACAAGGAGCTGAAAAGCGACAACACCAACCTGGCCATCCTGTGCAGCCACAATTTCTCCTTTCCCTTCAACCAGCCCATCGCCTATGCCCAGAAGGTGGGTGAGCTGACCAACATGCTGGGGGCGGGCCACATTATGGTCCAGCGGTTCGGCGATATTCTGGACGGCAAGCGGACGTGGCAGAAGGAGCTGGCTTTCTCCAATGTGCGCCCCACCCTGCCTGACGCGGTGGCGGGAGACATCACCGCCGCCATGCCCTATCGGGCCATGATCAACATCATCAATTTCATCCAGGCCATGGACGAGGTGGTGCCCGGCTTCGCCTCCACTGAGACGCTGCTGTACTCCCCGGAGCTGAAATTCTACTCCAACCGGGTGAAGATGGACGAGGACCTGAGCACCAACATCCAGGGGCTCCACTGCCTGGGGGACTCCAGCGGCTGGACCCGGGGGCTGATGATGGCCTCCGTCATGGGCGTGCTCATGGGCCGCCGGCTGGCGGAGGAGGGCTGAGAACACGGCCCTGCCATGAACGGTCCGCGGCGTGTACTGCGATTTTGCAATGACCCCATCGAGGAGTCATGCAAAATTAAATTCTGCACGGCCACTCGATGTGACCGTGCAGAATCTTGGGAAAAACTCTCTGCACGGAGCGCAGCGAAGCACCTCTTTTGAATAAGCTTCGCTCCGCTCTGCGCCTCGGCAGATCGTGCGATAGCCGCATCAAGCGGCCGTGCGCGATTCAATTTTACACAGCCGGCAGGTTCTGTCCCTCGGCTGGACTGCCCGGAGGATGGTCCCAGGAAATAGGTTCGGCCCCGGAGGCGTACGCC
>OFGR01002872.1_pt1 | contig 10826 bp, 6 predicted proteins | sample 1521811 | NCBI WGS metagenome assembly OFGR01 (sample SAMEA3504098, study PRJEB24116) | mouse gut metagenome | biome: mouse gut; feature: mouse-associated habitat; material: faeces | place: Denmark | collected 2011
TTATTCATAAAGATAGAAAATATATACAGGTTAATTAATTTAATGAAAATGAGCTAGTGCGATGTTGTGCTAGCTCATTTTTTATATAGAAAACTTTTCACTTTTAATAGCTTTAGTTTTGACTAATATTGAATGAATATGAATGATTTTGACGAAAAATGATTGAATTTATATCTGAAAGCGTTTATCATATTAAATGAGGTGATGATGAACGATGCTGACCGAGGAACGTCAACAAGCTATAGCAACCTATATTAATAAACACAGTATCTGTCGTGTTAATGAATTGTGTAAGTTGACTAAGTCATCAGAGTCAACAATTCGCCGTGACCTCATTGAATTAGAAAAGCGTGGCGTGATTGTTCGTGTACACGGAGGAGCACGCTCACTGCAAGATTATTCACGTGATGTTGAACAACAAGTGAGATTTAATCTTAATGTTGACAATAAACGTGAGATTGCACGTTTTGCTGTGATAAATCATGTTACTAATGGAGATCATATTTTTCTTGATGCTGGAACGACAACTTATGAAATGGTGCCATTTTTGCGAGAAGTTAATGATTTACATGTAGTTACTAATGGCGTTGATGTTGCACTAGCATGTTTAGACAATGGAATTCATACTCGCTTGTTAGGGGGCGAGGCTAAGCTTGAAACGCATGCAGTCATAGGCAATACAGCTATGAAGCAGCTACAAGAAATGAATTTTACAGTTTCATTTATTGGAGCTAATGGTTTAACAGCAGATGGCCAATTTACTACGCCAGATCCAGCAGAAGCTGGGATAAAAAAAGCTGCAATTGAGCAGGCTAAAGAATCGTTTATTTTAATGGATAGTAGTAAGATTGGTGTAGCAAATTTTGCAAGTTTTGCACATATCAATGAGGCAATACTCATCACTAACAATTTAAGTACAGGTAAAGAAAATATCTTACCTGAACAAATCAGAGTTGAGGAGGCTCGGTCATGATTTATACTGTTACAGTTAATCCAGCATTAGACTATGTTATGCAATTAGAAAAGGTGGAAGCTGGTAGTGTTAACCGTTCAAATGATTGTCAATTTTTAGCTGGTGGTAAAGGAATTAATGTTTCTCAAATTTTGAACCAACTTGATGTTGATAACACTGCTTGGGGATTTGTTGGTGGTTTTACTGGCAAAGAATTAGTTCGCCAATTAAACGTTAAAAAAATTGAAAGTGATTTTGTAACTATTTCTGACGATACCCGTGTTAATGTGAAAATTCATGCTCAAAAAGAAACTGAAATTAATGCGGCTGGTCCAAAGATTGATGCACAAGAAATTACTGCTTTTAAGGCGCGTTTGGATGATCTTAATGAAGGCGATATTGTTGTATTAAGTGGTAGTTTAGCACCAAGTTTACCAACTGACTTCTATGAACAATTATTACCAACTATCAGAGAAGCTGGTGCTGAATTTGCAATTGATACTACTGGGGAAGCTTTACTTGCAACTTTGAAGTACCACCCATTAGTTATTAAGCCTAACCATCATGAATTAGCAGCTTTATTTGATACAAGCTTTGCTAATGATCAAGAAATGCTTGAAGCAGCTAAGAAACTTTTAGACATGGGTGCACAAAACGTCATGATTTCTATGGCTGGCGACGGTGCATACTTAGTAACTAAGGATCATGTTTACCATGCAAGTGCTGCTGTAGGTACTGCTGTTAACTCAGTTGGCGCTGGAGATTCAATGATTGCCGGCTTTGTAGGTACTTACTACAAGACTCATAATGTTGTTGAAGCATTGAAAGTCGGATCTGCTTGTGGTGGTGCTACTGCATTTACTGAAGATATTGCAGTTAAGAGTCAAATTGATGCTGTATTACCACAAATTACAGTTGAAGAAGTAAAGTAGTTAAACCTAAATAATACAGTTAGGATAGGGAGTTATTTTCATGAAAATTGAAGATCTTTTAAGTCCTGATTTAATGATTATGGATCTGAAGGCTACTACTCAAGAAGAAGCTATTAAAGAAATGGCTGATCTTGAAGTAAAGCAAGGTGTTGTAAATAACGAAGAGGAATTCATTAAATCAATCTGGGCTCGTGAAAAAGAATCAACAACTGGTATTGGTGAAGGAATCGCCATGCCACACGCAAGAAACAAGTACATTAATCGTGCCGCTGTTTTATTTGCAAAAAGTCCTAAAGGAATTGATTATAAAGCTCTTGATGGACAACCAGTTCATTTATTCTTTATGATTACTGCACCAGCCGGTGCTGATAACACACACTTACAAGCTTTAGCTAAGTTATCAAGTTTACTAATTAATCCAGATGTTGTTAATGCTTTAAAGGCAGCAACTACACCAGAAGAAGTTATTGATATCTTTAAAAAAGCAGAAGCTGAAAAGGATGCTCAGGACAAGGCCGATGCCGAAAAGAGAAAGGCCGAAGCTGCAAAAGAAGCATCTAAGCCTGCTAGCGAGCAAAAGCCTTTAATTGTTGGTGTTACTGCATGTATCAATGGTATTGCACACACTTACATGGCTCAAGAAGCTTTAATTAAGGCTGGTAAAAAATTAGGCGTTGATGTTCGTATTGAAACTAACGGTTCTGAAGGTGTAAAGGATAAGCTTACTCCAGAAGAAATTAAGCGAGCAAAAGGTGTCATCATTGCCTCTGATAAAAAAGTTGATATGCCACGTTTCAATGGTAAAGAACTTATTATGAAGCCTGTTGTAGATGGTATTAACCATCCAAAAGAGTTAATCGAGGATATCTTAGAAAATAAGGCTCCAATTTACCATGCTGATAGTAGTGCAAGTTCTAGTGCCGATAGTTCAAAAGAAAAGCAAGGGGTATGGGCTTCAATTTATAAGAACTTAATGAGTGGTATTAGCCACATGCTTCCATTCGTTATCGGTGGTGGTATCTTAATGGCCATCTCCTTCATAGTGGAAAACTATATGGCTGGTGGCGCTAAGAACCCTGCATTTATTTTCTTAAATAGTGCTGGTAACTTAGCCTTTGCATTTATGGTTCCTGTATTAGCCGCTTATATTGCTGAATCAATCGGCGACTTGCCTGCCTTGATGCCAGGGTTTGTTGGTGGATACATGGCAGCCATTGTTAACGGTACTAACGGCTTACAAGTTAACGCACAAGCACATGCTGTATCTCCAGCTGGATTCTTAGGTGGTATCGCTGCAGGTTTCATTGCTGGATATATGATGATTGGATTGAAGAAGTTATTTGCTAAACTTCCAAAATCAGTAGAAGGTATGAAGCCAATGTTGCTTTACCCAATTTTGGGCTTGCTTTTCATTGCTTTGATTATGTTCTACATCATCAACCCAATCTTTAGTTCAGTGAACTTCGCTATTACCCACTTCTTGAACAGTATGGGTACTGGTAACCTTGTAATTTTAACAATGATCTTAGCTGGTATGATGGCTATCGATATGGGTGGTCCTTTCAACAAGGCTGCTTATGTCTTTGCTTCAGGTGCATTTGCTAATGATCCGCATTCTGCCACTGCCGCTGTTATGATGGCTGCTGTTATGGTTGGTGGTATGGTTCCTCCATTTGCTACTGCAATTGGTACTACTTTCTTTAAGAACCGTTACACTAAAGAAGAACGTCGTGCTGGTGTATCAAACTGGATTTTAGGTTTCTCATTCATTACTGAAGGTGCTATTCCATTCGCTGCAGCTGACCCAGGTCGTGTAATTCCTTCCTGCGTAATTGGTTCAGCAGTTGGTGGTTTACTTGTTGGACTATGGCATATCCAAGTACCAGCTCCTCACGGAGGACTATGGGTATCTCCATTATCTAACCACATTTTACTTTACTTCGTAGCTACAATTGTTGGTTCAATTGTAGCTGGTCTAATTATGAGTTTCTGGAAGAAACCTGTTTCTGAAGACCCGGATGAATAAAAATAACTAATTAAAAAGTAAGATTCTGAAAAATTTAGAACCTTACTTTTTTGTTTAATAAATAATGTATATATACTATTAAATAGTATAGTATTTAATATTGCTGTTTAATGAAATCGCATTCTTATTGATATATAAACAAAATATAGACATAAATAAATTACAAATTCACATAAATATCATAAATTGTACATAATTAAATCATAGATTGTTCGTATACTTACTTAATGTAAAAAACAATTATTATAAAGGTGAAAGTAAGCGCTTTATATATGCTCTTTACTAGCAAGAAAGCTATAACTTAATACTCACCTAATACTAGAAGTATGAGGATAAAATTATGGTTTCCAAGAACAATTATAGTGAAAAAATGCGAAAAATTAGACCGCAAAAGCAACGCTTCTCTATTCGTAAGTTTACTGTAGGGGCTGCTTCTGTATTAATTGGTTTAACCTTTATGGGGGTTAATAATCAGGAAGCTCAAGCTGACACTACAGTTGCTCCAGAGGAAAGCGTAAAAGTAGAAAGTAGTACAGCTAGTGACATAACAGAAAAAATAGAGAGTGTAGTAAATTACTGAAGAACAAAGTGTGTCTACTACTGCAAATCAAACAGAAGCTATGTTAGTAGAAGAAAATAATGAAGTAGAAAATGATGTAACTGCTTCTGGTGAGACTGGTAATGAAGAAGTGAAAAATGATCAGTCTATTTCTTCTGTAGAAACAAATAATGTAGAAGAATCAGCAACTAACGAAGTAGTAACTTATAATGCTGCGTCAACTAATGAAGATACAGCAGTAAATAATCAAAATACTAATACAACTGAAACTAATTTAGTTGAAAATACTACTCCTGTAGAAGAAGCTCAAGCAGTTGAAGACGTAGAGAAAAATGCTGCTTCTGTAGATGTACAGCCAGTTGAAAGCGTAGAAAGCAATACAGTTTCCGTAGAAGAAACACAACCAGCTGAGAAGGTAGAAAACAATACTGTATCTGTAGAAGCAGATCAGCCTATTGAAGCTGAAACTAAGGTTGAAAATGAAGCTTCTCCAATTGAAGAATCAGTGGTTAAAGAAAATATAACTATTCAGTCGAATGCTAAGGAAGTTCAAAGTAAAGCTGCTGTAACTATTCTGGGAACAGATGCGGATAATTATCCGAAAAAAGCGGGAGATTTAATTGGTGATAATAGGTACATTTATCAAATTTTAAACTTGAATGGTACAAGTTTTGTGAGTAGTGATAACAAAAAGCTTATCTTGTCTGTAAATCGAAATAATCTATCCGATGACAATCTTTATGCATATGTAACTGACAATAGTTTTACTGAAATTTTGTCTACCCATACTATTCAAGCAGGCCATTTTAAGAATATTGAGGTAGTCAATGGGTGGCACACTGTAAAATTTTTAGTAGTTAACAGTGGTAAATCTAATATTTCTATTAATGGAAGTGAAACGCCTGTTGGAAACGCTAGTACAGTTGTGGGAAGTACAAGAATTGAATATTGTCTAGGCAATAGTACTAGCATAAATGCAAGTTCAATTGGTGAAATTATCCCCGTTTATACTGAACAGTCTGTGATTAAATACTATTACAATCAAAATGGCAATTTAATAGAAATTCCAGGCACTGATAAATATCCAAACGTTAACGTATCTGGTTGGACTGGGCAAGGATTTATTGTTGACAACGTTGATCAATACAAACAGCTAATTAATGGCTTTTACTTAGATGCTTCAAAACTTCCTACTGGTTCATTTACTGGAACACTTTCTCAATTTGGAGATGGTAGTTACTATAAGAAAGTATACTACAGTGCTGGAGATAAAAATGAAGGTACTATTGATCAGTTAACTGTAGATTTTACAGTAGTTTACCGTCAAATTGACGCTACTGGTAAGATGGAAGTTTTGATGTATGATGGCAAAGACATGACTAAGGTTATTGAAAGCCATACTGTAGAAGCTGGTAAATCAGTTAACTTCTCTCATAACAACTACACAGCTAGAAACCCATTCGTAACTGACTCAGCTCATGAAGTACAGTTTGTTTATAAAGAATTAGGTTCTTTAATTTTAGTTGATGAAAACGGGAAAGAAATTCATCCATCTGTAAAATTTAACAATGATAAAGATGATCCGACTAAGGCTGGTCTAACCTATACACCGGTTATTGAGGGATATATTGCTGATATTGAATTTGTAACTCCAGAAGATCCGGGTAAAGATATCAAGGTTGTATATCGTTTACGTGAGGATGCTAAAGCTACAATTACCATTGTTGATTTAGATAATTTAGAGAATAATGGTGGTAAAGTTGCAGAATTAAATGCAACTGGAAAAGTATATTCTGTAATTAATTTTGTTGACTTAAGTACTACACTCCAAGACTTGATTGATAGAGGATATGTAGTTATTAGCAATGATTTTAAACCAGGAACAAAATTTGATGTAAAAGATTTAGAATTTAAGATTGAGTTAAAGCATGGTCTTGAAGAAATTAATGAATCACAATCTGTAAATAAAATTATCAACTATGTAGATGGGGTTGGTAATAAGCTACATGATTCAGTTACACAAACAGCCATTTTCAAGACGAATGGTTATCGTGATAAAGTGACTGGAAAGATTGTAGAAGTAACAGAAGTTGAACACGATGATGGTTACTTAATTGCTATTGAAATTACCAATAAGGACGCTAGTTTACAGTGGACTTCTAAGACGGATGTCTTTGAATCGATCAAATCTCCAGATATTGTTGGTTACACTACTACACAAAAATGGAGTACTGCGGATAAAGTAGATCAGGATGTAAAGCATAGAGTAGAAAATATTGTTTATGATAAAAAAGCTCAAGTTGGTACAATTACTTTTTGGGATGAAACTTCTAACAAGCAACTTGGATCAACTATCAATATTGCGGGTAATTACCGGGAAGTAATTAACTATCAAATAATTGAAAATGTTTTAAATAGCATCAAAGACTATGAAAATAATAACTATATACTAGTAAGTAATCCTTTAACTTATGCCACAACATTTGGGGATGCAGAGTACAATCCTGGCTGTAATGATTTTAGGGTTATTTTAAAACATAAAATCGCTGAAAATACACAAAATAAAGAAGTAAACCGAGTGATTACTTATGTTTATGCAGATGGACCTAATAAAGACCAAGAAGCTGCAAATTCTGTTACTCAAAAAGTTACATTTATTGGAACGGGCCAATATGACTCTGTTGATAAAGCTTGGATTAGTGATATCGTTTGGACAACTGAAGCCGGCGATATGAACTATACTTTTGCTCCAGTAGAATCACCAAAGGTTACAGGGTATGGCGCAGATAGAGGAATTGTAGAAGCTAAGATAGTAAGTGGAAGCTCTGATAATATCACTGAAGAAGTTCTTTATTATGCAAATCAAACTGGAGCTAGCATCCAATACATTGATGACGTAACTGGACTAGTTATCGGTAGGGATGAAGTACAGGGTAAAGTGGATCATCAAATTAACTGGAAACAAAACCATGAAAATGTCCTTAACCTGTTTATAGAAAGTGGATACAAACTTGTAAGTAGTGACTATGAATTTGGTAAAGATTACTACTATTCTGCAGATGAAGCTAAGAATAACTTTACAATTCATTTAACTAGAGATTTGATCATTATTGATCCAACGAATCCCGATAGCCCAGCTTACGGATCAGAAGATTACATTAAAGAAGTAATTCAAGAGATTCAATATGTTTTTGAAAATGGCAGTACCGCAGCTGAAAGTAATAAGCAAAATATCAAATTTACAGCATACGGTGTTGTAGATAAAACAACTGGAAAATATGTAGTTCTTGATGAAAATGGCAAGATTGTTGTTGATGAAAATAAACAACCAATTGAAGGGACACTTACTTGGACAGCAGATGTAACAGATCCGAAATTTGCTGAAGTAATATCACCTACTCTAGCTGGTTATACAGCAGATAAAACTTGGGTTTCTGGAAGTTCTGTAACTGAAAATACTCCAAACAAGGTAATTGTGGTTACTTATACTGCAAATGCAGCTAATGCAGAAATTATCTATGTTGATGAGACTACCGGTAAGCAATTAGAAACTGCAGTAGTTGACGGTAAGTACAACGAAACAATTAACTACAGTACAGCCGATAAGATTAAATACTACGAAAGCTTAGGCTATGAATTAGTCAAAGATGGTTATGTTGGTGGAGAATTCGGTGAAGACACAAAGACTTTCTATGTAACGTTCAAGCATGGAACGGTAGTTGTAAATCCAGAAACTCCAGGCAAGCCAGATGAACCAATTAACCCAGACAATCCAGATGGACCAAAATACCCAGCTGATTCTGCTAACCTGAACAAGGATGTAACTAATACTATCCACTATGTTTATGCAGATGGAACAACAGCTAAGCCGAGTCACACACAAACTTTAACTTTTGTTGGTTCAGGTGTGATTGACAAGGTAACTGGTCAATATGTAGAAGTCGATGAAAATGGTAATGTTAAGCTTGACGAGAACGGTAACCCAATTCCCGGCAAATTAACTTGGGCAGCTAGTGATGGAACAACGTTTGTCGAAGTAGTTTCTCCAACAATTGTAGGCTACACTCCAGATAAAGGAGTAGTTAATGCAGTTGAAGGAATTAACCAAGATAGTAAGAACCTAGAAACAACAGTTATCTACACTGCAAATGCAGCTAAAGCTGAAATTATCTACGTTGATGAGACTACAGGTAAACAACTAGAAACTGCAGTAGTTAATGGTAAGTACAACGAAATAATTAACTACAGCACAGCAGATAAGATTAAATACTATGAAAGCTTAGGCTATGAATTAGTCAAGGATGGTTATGTTGGTGGAGAATTCGGTGAAGACACAAAGACTTTCTATGTAACCTTCAAGCATGGAACAGTTACAGTTACTCCTGATGATAAATTTACCGAAGAGGATCCAATTAACCCAGACAACCCAGATGGACCAAAATATCCATTTGATTCAATTGCTTTAGATAAAACAATTACTCGTACAATTAAATATGTTTACGCAGATGGGACTAAAGCAAAAGATGACGTAGTTCAAAAGCTAAGATTCCGTGGTACAGCCATTATTGATAAAGTAACTGGCGAAGTTATTATCTTAGATAAAAATGGCAGAAAGATTTCTGATGGAATTAAATGGACAGCACTTGATGGAACTACATTTATACAAGTCATTTCTCCAGATATTGCTGCCTACACTCCAGATAGGAAAGAAATTGGCAGTCTTGAAAATGTAGATAATAATACTGACGATATCATTGAAACTGTAGTTTACAATAAGGATATCGTAGATCCAGAAGAACCAAAGGATCCGGTGGATCCAGAAGAACCAAAGGATCCAGAAGAACCGAAGGACCCAGTAGATCCAGAAGAACCGAAGGATCCAGTGGATCCAGAAGAACCAAAGGACCCAGAAGATCCAGAGGATTCAAAAGTTCCAGTTCAAGCTGAAACTCCAACTGAATCAACTAATGATGCTCCTATTCTTCCAGACCAACTTTCCACTGATACTACTCTTAAGGAAGTAGCAACTGTAGAAACCAAAGAATCTGGTAAAGTAGAAGCAGCTACAACTGAGGATGTTTCATTACCTCAAACTGCTCATAAACATTCTAATGCAGGACTTATTGGACTAGGATTAGCAACCATTGCGTCACTTTTAGGCTTAGCAGGCACTAGAAAACGCAAGAAAGATTAAATTAGTTGAATAAAATAGTTTTGTGAAAAACGCTACCTCCGGGTGGCGTTTTTTAGTATAGTGGAGTGTGGATAATAAAAGTGGAAAGTGAGACTGAAAATGATTAAGCTTATTGCAACTGATATGGATGGTACTTGGTTAAGAGAAGATAAGACTTATGATAAGGAACTCTTTGAAAAAGAATTTCAAATTATGCAGGATCGTGATATTAAATTTGTTATTGCCAGTGGTAATCAGTATGAAAATATCCTCGATCGTTTTCCAAAAGCTAATAAGAATATGTACTTTGTGGCTGAAAATGGGGCCTTAGTAGCTCATGGAAATGAAATTCTTCAAATATCTGATTTATCTGACGAAGATTATCAAACAATGCTTGAAATTGTGGAAAAATTACCATATAACGCTATTGTCGCTGGTGTAACTAGTGCATATGTTGAAAAAAGCAGTGGAAAAGAATTTGCAGAAGATCTAAAAAAGTACGTTAAGAAAATTCAAGTTGTTGATAGCCTTAACGATATCGATGATCGTATTTTTAAAGTAAGTCTTCGTGTTCCAGAAGATGAGATGCCTAAGGTCTTAGATAAACTTAGAGAAGATTATCCACAGATTGGTTTTGTCTCAGGCGCAAGTACTGCTATTGATATGCAGACTAAAGGAATGAATAAAGCTGTAGGTTTAGAATATTTAGGTAAAAAGCTTAAGATTAAATCTAGTGAAATGGTAACATTTGGTGATAGTGGTAATGATGTTGGTATGCTTAAGTTTGCAGGTACCAGCTTTGCTACGGCTACCGCTCTTCCAGATGCAAAGAAAGCTGCTAATCAAATTATTGGATCTAGTGAAGAATCAAGTGTGCAAAAGAAAATTCTTGAGTTACTCTCATAATTAAATGTAAGTTGAGATAGGTGAACAAGTTGAACGATCAAATTATTCGAGTTACTAGAGCTTTAAATCATCCCATTCGAATTCAAATTCTTTATTACTTAAATGACAATCAAAAAAGTAGTGTAAATAACTTGGTAAAACAGTTTGATGTTAGTCAGCCAGCTATTTCTAGGCACTTAAGAATCTTAGAAGAGGCTAAGCTAGTTAAGAGTGAGCAAGTTAAGCAAGAGCGGTACTATAGCTTAGAAGATAAGCATGTAATTAAGATTCTAGATGTC
>OFGR01002873.1_pt1 | contig 10821 bp, 11 predicted proteins | sample 1521811 | NCBI WGS metagenome assembly OFGR01 (sample SAMEA3504098, study PRJEB24116) | mouse gut metagenome | biome: mouse gut; feature: mouse-associated habitat; material: faeces | place: Denmark | collected 2011
GTGAATGGATTGTAGTTGAGGGTACACATGAGGGAATTGTGGAGTAATTTTGCATAGGATTGATATGAAAACAGAAAATTTTGAAAGAGATATGACATACATAAGTGAAATGTTGCCAGAATTAAAAATCAATATACAGTCAAACTAATGAACACCTCACAGTTTATTGTGAGGTGTTTCCATTTACTAAGAGAATAATAGTTTTTTATATAAGTGTTTCTAAATAATCCATTAGTGCCTGTTTTTCTGTTTCTGAAAAATAGGCAGCATTGTCAGTGACCGTTTGCGATGCTACTGTTTCAATGGCTTTGCGTGTCACCTCAGGATTTGAAGCCAGATATACCTGCGTTGTATTTACAGATGAATGCCCCAGAAAATCCCTGATATTATATATATTCACACCATTGTTTACTAAATGGGTCGCTTTGCTGTGGCGCAAGAGATGTGGGTGTGCCCGTCCATCAAAGTCCCTAGGGTTATCTTTCTTTACCATAAGTGCATATTTTTGGAGTATATACCGAATGCCTTGTTTTGTGAGCGGTTTTCCTTGTTTGTTTGCGAATAGCTGGTCTTGTGCTGTCAATGAAAAAACTTTTATATATTTCCTGATGATTTTCCCAGTATCGGGCATTATCGGTATTTCCCGATATTTGTTTCCTTTTCCATGGACAAACATGCGCTGGCCTTTTTCAAGCTGGATGTCCTGTACCTTCAAGTCGATCAGCTCTTGGACACGACAACCGGAATCATAAAGCAGGATAGTATCGCCAGATGCCGGAGTCCTTCCTTAGAACCGGTGTCAATGCTATGTAGCAAATGGGAAACCGAATCCTCTGTCATATATTCAGGTGGCCTTTTTTCAACGTCCGTAAACGGTATACTCATAACGGATTCACACTGGTCGGCCAGTTCAGGAGATTCAATCCTAGTGAAATGGAAAAATGATTTCAGGTGTGCAAGGCGCACATTCCTTGTCGATGCTGAATTTCCATGACTATTTGTCAACCATTCTAGGAAATCCAATACACAGGGTTTGTTTATATCAGCAATGAGGATATTTTTCTTTCTCATACTACATTTATCAAGGTATGTCAGTAACAGCTTAAAAGTATCCCTATACGATGAAAGTGTATTCCTGCCGTAATTATTCTGGCGGATTAAATACGAGGAAAAATATCTTTGTACATAAAAACTCAGGCTCTTACTCATCAACTCTCACCTCCGGAATTAAAGACTGGAGATTTTTTGGCTTTTCCTGAAAGGAATCAAAGCCATTCTCTGTGAAATGGATATACTTTTCCGTATCTCGAAAATTCACATGGCCAACATAAGTTGCAAGGATAGGAACAGCAGTATAAACATTCATCCCAGATGTAAGGAGCTGGTCAAGGCTTTTTGTGCAAAAAGTATGGCGCAGAGAATGGATATTCGGAGTACTCCCATCCGCACGGAATATTCCTGCTGTGATGCAGAGTTTCCTAAACATACTGATTTTGTCAAGATTAGTTGACACATTTTCCTCAAGGATTTTTTATCCTATGCTGCTTCTTTTAGGGAATCATAGTATCGCTGTCGTTTTATCATGGGAGGAAGACCTCCCTATTAAGTCAAGCCTTTTTTCCTTATTTTTCAAGGAACTTTTAGTTACATATCTCAGATGAATGAGCCAAGAGGATGGACATTTCTCTGTATCTGGTACGAAAATAGAGGGATTGGGGTACAAGAAGTAGAACGTCTTGGTTTTTCGTTCTACATGGCCTTATGTATTCCCTTCCTTCTACGGCAGCGAACCTCCCGTGTCTACCAGGATCACCCTCATTTCTGTGGGGTCCTAACTTCCTTCGTCCCGCCTGTCCATAACCAGGGTGTCAGCTTAGCTCCATTGCAGGGTTCTGCCCTAAGGTAAATATTCCTGCCGACTACTGGCTCATTCTTTGTTTTAAGTCTTACTGACCTGTTCTGTACGCTTCGCAAACCGGCACCTTGCGGCGGACGTTTCCCCGGCTCCATCCACATACTTTCCAGCTGTCCTATCACAGCTGGATTCAGTTCTCAGAAATAACTGCTGAAAACTCAACTCAGCCGTGACAGGGGTATTGCCTCCTTTTGTTTCTGACTGCTATGCTGTCTGTATCTGCGGCCTTCTGATGTCACCCATCAGTTTATTTGCATCATAATCTACACCTTTTGTAAGGATCGTGTAGAATACCCTTATTATTTTACAGGCCACGGCTACTACTGACTGCATCTTTTTTAGGGGATTTTTCTTTCGGGTTCGGTAGTACTCGTGTATTTCCCGGAATTCCGCATTCTTCCCTATCAGCGATATCGCTGCCTCATACAGTACATACCTAAGACGTTTCCGTCCGCGATAACTGATCCGGCTTTCGCCATTATGCTTGCCTGAGTCATTTGCCACGATTGCATATCCTGCCAGCTTCTGCAGCTGTTTGGGATTATCAAAACGTCCAATGTCTCCCACCTCCGCAATAAAGCCGCTGACCGTGGCCAGGCCGATCCCCTTGATCTCCCTCAGCTTCCCCTCTATACTCCGGAGCAGTTCTTCCAGCCTTGATGTATATACATCCATATCTCCCAGAAGGTGCCTCAGTTCAATCCTTGCCGTTTCCGGCGCCTCCTTACTTCCAACGCTGTGCTCTGCGGCTGTTATCAGGGTCTTTGCCCTCTTCATTCCAACTCCCCGCAGCTTTGCATCCCGCCAGATCTGGTTCACGCCTTCCGCTCCGAGTTTTATGATGTCATCCGGCAGTGGAGCCACTTTCAGCACCATCCTCCCATTCCGGCTGCCATAATTACTAATACTGGTTTTTTCATTACCTAAACCTCCTCTTTCGCTATCTCTAGTTTCTATTTTATTCCACAGCTCTTAAAAAATCTTTAGATGATAGGATTCTTAATTTGTACTATTTACTCTTTTTTTTTGCATTTTCATTTTGCTTTCTTATAGTAAATGAGTTATGATAATATCAGAAGATTTAATTAGGAAATGAGGCGATACAATGTCATATACAGGAGTAACTCTTGACGAACTCATTCAGATAAAGACGCTCTACAGTGTACATTATTTTGAGTATATGAGTGATTTTTCATTCGGAGGAGAATCCCACGATTTCTGGGAATTTATCTATGTTGATAAGGGAGAAGTAGGAATCACTGCCGATACAGCTAAGCATATTTTAAAAAAGGGTGAAATTGCATTCCATAAACCAAATGAATTCCATGATGTTACTGCAACAGGCTATTCTGCTCCGAATTTAATCGTTGTATCTTTTCAATGCACCAGCCCTTATATGTCATTTTTTGAAAACAAGATCCTGAAAATTGAGCATCCGGAAAGGCAGCTGCTCGCCAATATCATTCTGGAAGCCCAGAACTGCTTTGAAGGTTCACTAAATGATACCTATCAAACAACTCTGATCGAAAAGCATGATGTTTTTGCCGGAAAACAGCTCATCCGTAATTATCTGGAACAGTTTTTGCTTCATATCATCCGCCGATATGACCATACCAGTTCTCTGTACAAAGATCTGGCTAAAACACCGAAGGCCAGTGTAGACAGCGATATCTTTGACCGTGTGACCGCATACTTAGATGCCAATATCCGCTGTAAACTCTCCATTGACCAGATATGTCGTGCGAACCTAATCGGACGTTCACAGCTTCAAAAGCTTTTCAATGACAAAACCGGACTGGGTGTGATTGACTATTTTTCCAAACTAAAAATTGAGTCTGCAAAAGAGTTGATACGCATGAATAAGATGAACTTCACTCAAATTTCCGAGTATCTAGGGTACTCTTCCATCCACTATTTCTCAAGACAGTTCAAGAAAATTGCTGGCATGACACCATCCGAATATGCTTCCTCAATCAAAGCATTGACAAACAGAAAATTTTAAGTTTCGTACTATAAAACAAAGCCGGGGATGATTTCCCCCGGCTTTGTTAATGCTCTACTACTTATATTTTCTGTTGTAAAGGAACAATAAGGTTAAAAGTCCGATCAAACCTACCAGTTCCATCCCAAGACCTGCAAGGGAAATGTTTTTCTGCCCTACAATAACTAATCCAAGGCATACAACAAATACAATAGCCGCTATGATACCTTTAATTGCATTATTCATTACGATTTCCCTCCTTAACCTTTCAGTCCGCCGAGAGTCATACCCTCTGTCAACTGTTTCTGAACTGCGATATAAAGAAGCAATGTTGGAAGCATTACAATTACGAGACCGGCATACATGATACCATAGTTCGTTGCTGTTTTCTCAACTGCCATAAGGTTCTTAAGACCCATTGCCAATGTTCCGTGTTCTGACATCAATGTGTAAGCAATGATATACTCATTCCAGAAAGACAGGAAGTTAAACAAGATAACTGTAATGATACTTGGTTTTGCCATCGGAATCATGATACTCGTCATTGTCTTAAAGTATCCGCAGCCATCAATATATGCAGCTTCCTCAAATCCTTTCGGAAGTGTCTTAAAGTATCCGCTCAAAAGGAAGATTGTAAAAGATAACGCACTGGCCACATATACAATCGCCAGAATCAGTCTGTTATCTAAGAAAAAGCTTACTCCCAATGCTTTATTTGCACCACTTAACATTAAGAAAATCGGTACTACGATGTAGTTAATGTTAATAAACAAGCCTGCCATGAATGCAATATCAAGGATTTTTTTGCCTCTGAAATCGAATCTTGCAAGTGCATAAGATGCAGGAAGCGCTACAATAAGCAATAAAATCAATGCCAATGCAGTTACAATAACAGAGTTAATAAGGAATGAACCCATGTTAGCATCTCTGAATGCTACCTGGAAGTTCTGGAAAAAGAATTCTTTCGGCAATGCCCAAGGATTCGTACCCTCTCCAATAAACTCTGAGTTTCTTTTCAAACTCGCCATAAATACCCAAGCAACCGGTACAATAATAGAAACTGCAAGGACGACAAGGGCAACGTATGTCAAAATTTTACTAATAATTCCACCAAATGTTGTTTTCTTCATTTCATTCGTCCTCCTTCCTAGAATTGTAAGATTTCACGTTCTGTAATCTTATTAACGACTGCTGACAATGCAAACGAGAAGATAAATACAACTACGGAAATCGCCATACCATAGCCGTATACACCGTTACCGTAAGCCTGTTTGTACATGTAGTTAAGGAATACTTCAGTCTTACCGTTTGGTCCGCCGTTAGACATGATCTGAACGAACAGGAAGCTTAAGTTAATTGTACTAATAATGTAGAATGTTAATGTCTGACGAATGTTGCTCCAAATCAATGGCAATGTCACTGTGAAGAATGTCTGAAGTTCTGTAGAACCATCCAGGGAAGCTGCTTCATAAAGGTCTTCCGGGATAGCCGCCATACTAGCCATATACATTACCATATAGTATCCGATTGCCTGCCATACAAGAGCAAAAATGACTGAATAAATTACAATATGAGGATCTCCCATCCACTGACGTGTCAGAAAATCAAGCCCTATTGCATCCAAAAATGTGTTTAAAAGACCAGTACTTGGATTGTAGATTGCTCCAAAGATACCAGCAATAACTACAATACTTAAAATATTAGGTATGTAGAAAATAATACGGAAGAAATTTTTCCCTTTAAAACTTCCTCTGGACAATAATGCCGCAAATAAAACCGCAAGCACGATTGTGAAAATTGTTACCATAACAATAATCAGAATGGAGTTCTGCATTGCTTCAAGGAAATATTTATCCCCCATCAATGTCATAAAATTCTTCATTCCTACAAATTCTTTCTTATTTGTAATCCCACCCATGCGGTACAGTGACATTCTGAATACATTAATTGTCGGATAGAAGATAAAAATCGTAATCAGAAGTACTGCCGGAGCTAAGCAGGCAAAGACAAATCTTCTCTGCGCTTTATCTCTATTCATAGCCCTCTCCTTTTCTTTCTTGAAACAAATCCGGTGAGCCGTTACAGCTCACCGGACATTTTGTACCTAGCTATACTTTACTCTTTACTATAGTATATCCTATTTGTTTTCTGCTAATTTAGCCCAAGCATTTACCAATTCTTCCTGCCACTTCTCAACTGTAAGTTCGCCTAAGCTAACGGATTCGATGTTTCCATATACAGTTTTGTTCATGTCAAATCCTTCGATTGGCTGTGTTGTAGCCCATTTACCAGAAACTGCTGTACAATTTTCTGCAAATACATATGTATCTTTAATTGTTCCTTCCGGAAGCGCCTCGTAAGCTCCTTTTACTGGAGATACGATTGGAGCCGGAGATGTTTCACCTGTCTCTTTGTTTGTTGTCTCATTAGCTAACATTAAGTCAACTACTGTATCAGAGTACATAAATTTGATAAAGTTTTTAGCTTCGTCCATGTTAGGAGCTTCTGCCGGTACCCAAATCTGCTCTGTAAATGTGTAAACAGCATTTGTTGTATCGCCTTCGAATTTAGGTGGTGCGATCATGCCCCATTCCATTGTAGCTGGAGTAGACTCTGCCATCTCTCCGATTACCCAGTTACCATTTGGCATAAATAATGCTTTTCCATCGATTACTGCTTGCTGATTCATCTTGAATCCACCGTCAGCATTTGCATTCGCCACTGTATCTGCCCAAAGATAATCTTTGGAAACTACTTTTGCAATTGTATCAAGAACTTTTTTACCTTCAGCGGATGTCCATGTGTCTTTGTCATAGTTAACAGCTTTTCCATAGAAGTCCATTCCGCCAGCCTGAGCTAACATCTGATATACTGTTGCATCAAAATATCCTGATGTAGGGAATGTAAATAATGCTACCCCTTTTGCTTTTGCCTGTTCGCCTAATGCAAAGAATTCATCCCATGTTGTAGGAAGCGCATATTCTTTACCTTCGCCAATTAAATTCTTGTTGTACCAGAATCCTGTTGGTGTATAAATAAATGGAGCAAGATAGACTTTTCCATCACCATATGGAGCTGCGTCAGCACCTTCTGTGATACCCTCTACTAATTTTCCTTTTAATTCATCATCAAATACATCTGAAATATCAGCTACAGCGCCTTCCTTTAACATTGTCTCTGTGAAACCGCTTGGCTGTCCTAAGTTGTAATAAACAACATCCGGGATATCTCCGTTCTGGAAACTCTTTGTAAGGTCTTTGTCAAGCTGTGAAGAAGTCTGAAGTTCAACTTTAACCCCTGTCTCTTCTTCGTAAGCCTTAGCGATTTTTTCCCAGATTACTTTTCCATTACCGCCTTCAAATGCTGCAAGCTTCAATACCTTTTCATTGTCTCCATTGCCCGCCGGCTTATCGCCACCCTCTTTTTTACCACAACCTACCGCCATAGAAGCTACCATAGTTGCTGATAACAAAAGTGCGATAATCTTTTTCATTTTCATAATCTTTTACCTCCTTATTATTGTTGATTATGTTCACTCTTTGATATATATCTTAGCTCATTACTGTTGTTTTTTCTATATATATTTTGCGCTAATTCTTATATATCTTGTTTTTCACCCAGAAATCATGTGAATATTTGTGGTTTTTTTGTCGAAAACCATATCATCTTTTGTTCATAATACTAGATTTCATACCAGAGAATTCCGTTTGCCTCAAGATCCACATCAAATTTTGTTCCGTCCCCTTTGTATACGGTTGTACTCTGTGGTTCATATGTGTTATTAACAACGCAGTATTTTCCATTTTTCACATAAGCATGTACTTCTACGTTGAAGTTCGTGCTGTACCATTTGTGCAGTTCATTCTCATCATGTGCAGACCAAAGAATCGCGCGGTACAAAAGCCGGCTGTTCTCGAAACTGTATGGAAGACCGCTGATATAAACAGTTCTTCCTTCGCCAAATTCATTTACGGCAAGCTGTACTTCTTTATCAATCTGTTTTAAAATCGTAGTTCCTTCCAGTGCAAAGATATTTTTCTTACCTTCGCCAAAGTCGATTGGTTTTGTACAATCTTCCATAATGAAATGATCGTGCTCATCCCAGTTGTATTTGTCTGTGCCTAAATTAAAGCCGTTCTCTTTTTCCACACCAAGTACATTGGCAAGCTGGAAGTAACGTCCTTCCCACTGACATGCGGATGGTTCTCCAACACCGATGAACCCGCCTCCGTTGTAGATGAATTTCTTAATTGCTGTGATAACTTTCTCGTCGATCCAGTTCTCTCCTCCACTGTGAGATGTATATGCATCACCTACATTGATAATTACATCAATATCATCTAAGATTTCCGGAGTAGCTCTGATGTCATCAAAATTAATAAAACGAACATCAAACGGAGCGCCGGAAAGCGTCTCTATAATTCCTGCATAAGAGTAGTTTTGTTTTTGATATAACGCATGATGAACCATGTGATTTCCCCATGCTCTCATTTTACCCCATGTATTCAATACCGCTACCTTCTTGATACAGTATGGTGTTGTGCCTTTGATGTTTTCATATAAGGTACGGAATTCTTGACATACGCTTTCTACATAATCAATAAATTCCGGGAACTGTATTGCAAGCTTTAAATATCCGCCGTATCCTATTCTGTCGATTGGCTTTCTAAGGATTGCACGCCGTGCGGTTACCCAGTTAATCTTTGCTTCTTTTACCGGATCTCCACCTTCATGGAATGTATCCGGGAAGAAATATGGCAAAAGACGTCCTTCTGTATATTTCACGCCCGGGATATCACTGATCAGACGAAGTGTAGCTCCATTTCCAACACTTCCTACAACTGCGTCCAAACCTACATTCTTAAATTCGTCAAGGAATGGCTCCATACCGATCCAATGGTCGCCAAGGAACATCATCGCTTCTTTTCCAAGCTCATGAGTAAGGTCTACCATCTCTTTTGCAAGTTTGGTAACTTCTCTTCTCTGGAACTGCTGGAAGTCCTTGAATTCCTTAGAAATAATACGATACTGATTATTTAAGTAACCCTGATCGATAATGAATTCCGGCCTAAATTTATATCCAACCTCTTTTTCAAACTGTTCTAAAATATATGGACTTACAGATGCGGAATATCCATACCAGTCTACATACTTCTCTCTTGCAAGTTCATCAAATATAAGCGTAAACTGATGGAAAAATGTTGTATAACGAATTACATCTATATGCGGATTGTCCTCAATATATTTACGAAGACGGCGCATTGTAAATTCCTTCGTCTTTGGCTGACGAACATCAAAGGTAATCTGCTTCTCCACATCTTTCCAGTCGTTTACTACTGCATTGTACATATGTACCGGATCCCACATAATATAAGCAAGAAAACTTACTGTATAATCATGGAATGGTACTGCATTATGAATAGTTACATCACCGGTCTCATCACTATAATCCCAGTCAGATACCGGAACAATCTCTCCTGTAGTACGGTCAATAACTTCCCACCATCTTGTAATATCATCATTGGAATTCACTTTCAGCATATCCGGATATAAATGATCCATCAAATGAATAGAAAGTTCATCTGATACTGCATTGTGGAACGAAGTCATGATATACATCTGCTGAATCTCATCCGGATTCGCCTTCGCCCATTCATTATCTTTTCTTGTTGTATAATATGTAGAATATACTTTTGCATCTACATGACGTAATTCTTCCGGATAATCTGTTCCGTCACAGTCACGAATAGCATCTGCTCCCCATCTTTTTACAAGTTCGAGAGTCTCCGGTACTACGTCCACATCCGTCGGTATCGTCACTCTGCCAATTCTGCTATCATTACTCATATGTGTCTCTCCTTTGCACAAAAAAATATTTAACCCTTTCTTTAAATATAGTAAAATTGCACTTATTACGCAACGTCTTTTTTGTTAGCAATATTATATATCTTGTCTTTTTCATGATTTAATGTTAAAATTTCTATGTTCTTAAATAAAATCAGGAAAGGATTTGTCCTATGTCTAATATATGTTACACTTTAACCGAACCGTCAACGTTTCCTGCGTCGGAACAACTTTTATATATATCTTCTTCTATGTATGAAAAAGATTGGAAAAGTATGTTCCATTCCCATAGTTTTGCAGAAATTTTTTATATTATGGACGGAATCGGTTCTTTACAAGTTGATGAACAAAAATATCCTCTGAAAACAGATGATATTCTCATCATCAACCCTAATGTTAAACATACCGAAACGTCCTCCGCCGACCACAAATTATCTTATATCGTACTTGGCATCGATAATATGAAATTTGATTTTGCTACTCAGAATGGATTCTGTATTTACAATAATGTATCGAAACACTATCCATTTCTTCCTCTTTTAAATCTGATGCTGGAAGAAATAAAACAAAAAGATGAATTCGAAGAAAATATCTTACGCAGCTATCTATCTATTCTGCTGCGGAAGATAAAAAAAATGACTGATTGTGCTCTCACATTCCATTGCAATACGAACGTTCCAACAGAATGCGAAACCATTAAGTCCTATATCGATTCCCATTATCAAGACACACTTACCTTAGATGGTTTGGCAAAACTGGCTCACTGGGACAAATTTTACTTTTCACATATGTTTGCCAAAACCTACGGTATCGCTCCGATCAACTATCTTCTGGAACGAAGAATCATACATAGCAAGGAGCTCCTCAAAAGTACCGACCTGAGTGTCTCTCAGGTTGCACAATCCACTGGTTTTTCTTCTCAGAACTACTTTTCACAGGCATTCAAAAAAAATACCGGAGAAACACCTCTCCAGTATAGAAAACGCCACATACGTTAGATAAACTTATGATATAGGAAAGTACAAATTTTCCTATATTAGGAACACAGAATGTGCTTCGCACATTCTTGCGCCTGCGGCGG
>OFGR01002877.1_pt1 | contig 10801 bp, 9 predicted proteins | sample 1521811 | NCBI WGS metagenome assembly OFGR01 (sample SAMEA3504098, study PRJEB24116) | mouse gut metagenome | biome: mouse gut; feature: mouse-associated habitat; material: faeces | place: Denmark | collected 2011
CACGCAAAGCCGATGCCGTATCGGTCGAGAAGTAGGGGTTCGACGTGCCGCCGCCCACGATCACCACATAGCCTGCGTCGAGGTATTCGAGCGCCCGGGCCTTGGAGTAGTATTCGCCCACGGGCTCCATGCGGATCGAGGTCAGCACCTTGGCTTTCACTCCGTTGTCTTCGAGCGCCGATTGCAGCGCCAGCGAGTTGATGATCGTGGCGAGCATGCCCATCTGGTCGCCTTTCACGCGGTCGAAGCCCCGCTTGGCGCCCGTCAGGCCGCGGAATATGTTGCCGCCGCCGATCACCACGGCGATGCGCACGCCCGAGGCCGCGGCGTCGCGTATCTGCTCGGCGTAGGAGTGCAATACTTCGGTCGAAAGACCGTACTTCTGCGTCCCCTGAAGCGATTCCCCGCTCAGCTTGAGGAGGATTCTGTCGTATTTCTGCATAAGTCGGGATATTGTGTCGTAATGTTTGGCGAAGATAGGGATTTTTCCGGAAATTTTTGCAATTTTGTTCCTATCTTTGCGTCGCATATGACCGATAACCGCTACAATCTGCTTTACAGGATCGACTCTCCGGCCGATCTGCGCCGCCTCGCGCCCGAGGAGCTGCGCACCTACTGCGACGAGCTGAGGCGCTACATCATCGAGCAATGCTCGGTCAATCCCGGGCATCTGGCGTCGAGCCTCGGGGCCGTGGAGCTGACGGCCGCACTGCACTATGTCTACGACACGCCGCACGACCGCATCGTGTGGGACGTAGGCCACCAGACCTATGGTCACAAGATCATCACCGGCCGTCGCGAGGCGTTCCGCAGCAACCGCCGCATGGGCGGCATCAGCGGCTTCCCGCGCATGGCCGAAAGCCCCTACGACGCCTTCGGCGGCGGCCACGCCTCGGTGTCGATCTCGGCGGCGTTCGGCATGGCCAAGGCCGCGGAGCTGCGGGGCGAGGAGCGCAAGGTGGTGGCCGTGATCGGCGATTCGTCGATGACGGGCGGCCTGGCGTTCGAGGGACTGAACAATGTCTCCAACAATCCGAACAATCTCCTGATCGTTCTAAACGACAACGACATGTCGATAGACAACAATGTCGGCGCCCTGCACAATTATCTCTCGGAAATCACCACCACCAGACGATATAACAGGTTCCGTTACCATGCCTACAATTTCTGCAGACACCATGGACTTATCGACGAGCGCAAGAAGGGAATAATGCTGCGCTTCAGCAACGCGCTGAAGTCTGCCATATCGCGTCAGCAGAACATATTCGACGGGCTGAACATAAGATACTTCGGGCCGTTCAACGGCAACGACGTGACTAAAATGGTCAAAGTGCTTCGCGACATCAAGGAGATGAAGGGGCCGCGTATCCTGCACGTGCATACGCAGAAGGGATATGGTTTCGCGCCGGCCGAGGAGAATCCTCCTGTATGGCACGCTCCCGGCAAGTTCGATCCCGTGACCGGCGAGAGGCTGAAAGGAAACGGGTCGCAGTTTCTGTGGCAGGATGTGTTCGGCGAGACTCTTGCCGTGTTGGCGGAGACAAGGCCGGAAATCACCGGAATAACGGCGGCAATGCCTACGGGAACTTCGATGAACCGTATGATGCGGTTCCCGGACCGCTTTTTCGATGTAGGCATCTCCGAAGGACATGCCGTGACATTTGCAGGGGGGCTTGCCGCGGCAGGAAAGAAGCCTTTTGTGGCGATCTATTCCTCTTTTCTGCAGCGGGGTCTGGACAACATCATACATGACGTGGCGATTCAGGGCCTTCCGGTGACGTTCTGCATAGACAGGGCCGGTCTGGTAGGGGAGGATGGTGTCACCCACCACGGACTCTACGACATAACGTTTCTGCGGATGATCCCCGGAATGACTGTTGCCTCGCCGATGGATGCGGCCACACTGCGCGACCTTCTCTATACAGCTACGGATTTTCCCGCACCATTGTCCATAAGGTATCCCCGTGGAAAGGCGGGAGAAACCGACATGACGGCCCCCATGAGCAGACTCGAGCAGGGAAAAGGGCGTGCGTTGAGCGTGAGCGACTGCTCCAGAGTAGCGATATTGTCGTTCGGACCAATCGGAACGGAAGCAATCCGTGCCCTTGAATTGTTGAAGGATAAAGGAATATCGGCAGACCTCTACGACATGATCTGGGCCAAACCTCTCGACACCGGAATAATTGACAGCATTGCAGCCGCGGACAAAGCGATCGTCACCATAGAGGATGGCGCGCTCGAGGGAGGTTTCGGTTCGGCGGTGGCGGAGTATCTGGCGGAGAAAGGGTCGCGCGTACCCGTGCGGCGTCTCGGAGTGCCGGACCGCTGGGTGATGCATGGAAGCGTGAGCCAGCTTCGTGAGGAATGCGGAATCGATGCCGTGGCTATTGTGCGGGCCGTGGAGGCGTTTGCCGGTGTATCCGGAACAGACGAGAAGAAGAAAGCTTAATTTTTAGAGGAAAGGGGCTGAATAACCATGAAAATCGTAATAGCGGGAGCGGGCGAAGTGGGGACGCACCTGGCAAAGATGCTTTCGAAAGAGAATCAGGACATCACGCTGCTCGACAGCGACCAGTCCCGGCTCGACGTGATAGACTCAAACTATAATCTGATGACGTGGAACGGCTCCACATCGTCGTTCGAGAGCCTGAAGGATGTCGGTGTCGGTGATGCCGACCTCTACATAGCGGTAACGCCTTACGAGACACGCAACATCACAAGCTGCGCGATCGCGAAGAAACTGGGAGCGTCAAAAACCGTGGCGAGGATAGACAACTGCGAGTTTCTCGTTCCGGAAAACAAGCAGGTGCTCCGTGAGTTGGGCGTGGATTTCCTTATATATCCGGAGAATCTCGCCGCCAATGAGATAGCTATGGCCCTCGACCACAACTGGACGCGTTATTGGGGCGCTCTCCACGACGGCAAACTGCTGATGATAGGGGTGAAGCTGCATGGCAACTCGGTGCTGCTCGACAAGAAACTGCGCGATCTGCCCGTCACCAACCATAATTTCCACATAGCTGCGATCAAGCGGAATAACGAGACCATCATCCCGAACGGTAATGACGAGATACTTACCGACGACATCGTCTATTTCATAACCACTCCCGAGCATAAGGATGAGGTGATGAAGTTGTGCGGCAAGACAAAACGCGTGATCAGGAAGGCCTTCATAATGGGGGGATCCCGGATCGCCAGACGTTTCGCCGAACTGTACCATGACCGTTTCCACATCAAGATTCTCGATACGGACATGGCCAATTGCGAGGCTATGGCAACGCAGCTGCCTGACTGTGAGATAGTGTTCGGAGACGGACGCGATATAGAGGTGCTCCGGGAGAACAACATATACCAGTACGACGCATTTCTGGCTCTGAGCGACTCGTCGGAGACCAATATCCTCGCCTGCATGACAGCCAAGGAATTCGGAGTGCCTAAAACAATTGCCGATGTGGAGAACCTGCAGTTCTACGGTCTTGCAGAGAATCTGAATATCGGAATGGCACTCAACAAGAAACTGTTGGCTTCAAGCCGGATATATCAGATACTGATAGATGCCGACGATAGTTCGCGATTCCTTGCGATGGCCGATGCAGAGGTGGCCGAAATCTATGTGAAGGATGGCGCCAAAATCACAAAGGGTCCGGTGAGGACACTGAAGCTGCCGTTCGGTATGACTCTGGCGGCGATGGTCCGCGGCGAGCATGTCATGCTTGTAGACGGTAACACGCAGATCATGGCCGGCGACTATGTGGTGGTGTTCAGTCTGATGGGCACCATCCAGAAACTGGATAAGTGGTTTAACTGATGTAACGCGGGAATGGCCCAGATATATCTGAAGCATAAGGCATACATCAATCTTCCTATGATTCTGAGGGTTGTGGGACTGCTGCTGGTGATAGAGGCGGCCTTCATGGTCATACCTTGTCTGACTGCCCTTTATGTAGAGGAGGAGTCGGTATGGCCGTTCCTGATCTGCCTGGGTATAACCGGCGGTTGCGGTGCGCTTATGACCTTGCTGCGTCCGAAGTCGCGTGATATGGGCAAGAGGGAGGCTATCCTGCTGACAGGATTCACATGGGTGGTGCTGTCGCTGTTCGGAATGCTCCCGTTCATGTTTTACGGCACACATCTCTCTATTACCGATGCATTTTTCGAGACCATGTCGGGTTTCACAACCACCGGAGCCTCTGTTCTCAATACACTTGTGGATGTGCCTAAATCCATACTGCTGTGGCGCTGTATCATACAATGGATAGGAGGACTCGGGATCATCCTTTTCACGCTTGCCGTAGTGCCGATGCTGAACTATTCCGGAGGCATGCAGCTCTTCAATGCCGAGGTCACCGGCATTACCCACGACAAACTGCGTCCGCAGGTGAGCTATACTGCCAAGGGACTCTGGGGTGTCTATGCCATCTTTACCGGAATATTGATAGTGCTGCTGGCATTCTCTAAGATGGATTTTTTCGACGCGCTATGTTATGGCCTTTCTACAATGTCGACTGGCGGCTTCTCCAATTCCGACATGTCGCTCTCGGACTGGAATTCCATCTATATCAAGACGGTGATGACAATCTTTATGTTTATCGGCGGCGTAAATTTCGCGCTGATATACAACGCGGCCATCGGTAAACCGAAAATGTTGCTGAAAAACACCACATTGCGCGTATATCTCTGGCTTATTGCCGGATGCTATGTTGTGCTGACTATTAATGTGGTTTTCAGCGGACTTGTCGAGAATGTGGAGGACTTGACGATCGACCCGCTTTTTCAGACCATATCCATCCTCTCTTCGACCGGTATCGTCGAGCCGGACTTCAGTGAGTGGGGTTCGGTGGCGACAGTGGTGATGGTGGTGATGATGTTTATGGGAGCATGTGCCGGGAGTACCTCGGGAGGTGCAAAAATCGACCGCTTCATACTCCTGTTCAAGTTCCTGAAGAATGAGTTCTACAAGATGATGCATCCCAATGCGGTAACTACGGTGAGCATGAACGGCAAAGGCACCGCCACGGCGATAGTGCAGAAGACACTTGCGTTTCTGATACTCTATATACTGGTGATACTCTTCGGAGGCATGGCCCTCTGTCTCATGGGTCTGGAAGTGCGCGACGGATTCTTTTGCGCATTGTCGGCCATCTCCAATACCGGACTCGGTACATCGAGCACCGGTCTGGCGGGAAATTATGCCGCTGTTCCTGACGGCGCAAAATGGCTGCTCTCATTCATCATGCTTGTGGGTCGTCTCGAAATATTCACCGTGCTGCTCGTATTCACTCCCGCATTCTGGAAACGCTGACCGACCATGGATAATGATCACATAGCCGATTTACTCATACGCAAGGATATAAAGCCTACGGCAAACAGACTGTTGGTTTACCGCACGCTTGAACGCGAGAACAGGCCTCTGTGTCTGTCGGACGTGGTGGACATACTCGGGACAATGGACAAATCGAGTGTGTTCCGTGTGCTGGCCACCTTTCTCGAGAAAGACATTGTGCATTCCATAGATGACGGCAGCGGGCGCCTCAAGTATGAGCTGTGCCGTTGCGAGCATCATTCGCTCGGCGACATGCATGCCCATTTCCTTTGCGAGGGTTGCGGCGAAATATTCTGCCTGGAGAGTATCGACCCCTCCGCAATTTCGCTTCCGGACGGTTTCGAGGCCCATTCGGCCAACTTTGTGCTGAAGGGATTGTGCTCCAAATGCTCCAGACGGCAGTGAAGCGGGAGGATCCGCCTCCCGTAAACATAAATAAGAGGTGCGTGGAGTAAAATGGATAAAAATTTGCGAGGCTACCTAAAAATTTGTAACTTTGGATTTCAAAAACCTTTGAATCTTGAAAAAGTCGAAATCGGATAATTCATACAACTGGGGCAGTCGGTTTTTTGACAGGCATCCTGTAATGGCTAATTTTCTGATAATAATCATAATAGCTGTTTTAGGGGTGTATGCCGTGTATCTTGCCATGGCTTTGTTTACCAAGCATGGCAGAAGCACGCAGGTGCCGGGAGTGGAGAAGATGACTTACAGTCAGGCTGTTCAGCTGTTGCATGATCATGGCTTCAGGGTGGATATCCGCGACTCTTTGTATCGCGACGACATCAAGCCGGGGCATGTCATCGAGCAGTTCCCCAAAGCAAAGTCAATAGTGAAGCCGGGCCGCAAGATATTTCTGTACATCAATGCCGTTCATCCCAAGGAGGTGATACTTGACGATGACAACCACCCGAACGAATATGCGCTGAGGGGAGAGTCTCACCGGTCGGCGCTCGCACGTCTTGAGGAACTCGGATTCAGGAATATACGCGTGGTGAAGGTGCTCGGCACGACCGACAGGGTTGTAAAGGTGATGGCCAATGGAAAGGCTGTCAGGAAGATGCAGAAGGTGCCGGTGACAGCATCGATGGTATTGGAGGTGTCTGACGGCCGTCTAAACGACTTGCAGGACTCTTTGCAGAATCTCGAATATCTGGACAATTACCGCAACAATCCTGAGGTTTACAGCGAACCGGAGGTAACGCAGTCGTCAGAGTCAGGCGAGTACACCGCACCGGAGCAGGAGGCGCCGGCGTCATCCGAGGAAGAAAGCGGAGAGTCACAGTATTTTTGACAGAAATAAATGTCACGCGAACAGAAGAAACCATGACACGCGAGGAAGAGTTGCAGCTGGAATATATCCGGCCCGTAGGTAGCATTGAAGATGCGAGGGACGATGCGGAATGTGTCGAACCGGACTTTGTGCTGTCGGACGGCAGAGAGCTTTTCGAGCATTTCCGGTTCGTGGCCGACAAAGGCCAGCAGCTGCTTCGTGTGGACAAATTTCTGACTGAACGACTGGAGCGCACCTCGCGCAACCGGGTGCAGCAGGCTGCGGAGGCAGGCTGCATAATCGTCAACGGCAAAGCTGTAAAGAGCAATTACCGGGTAAAGCCCGGCGATGCCGTGAGCGTGGTTATGGATCGTCCGCGATATGAGTTTGAAGTCGTCGCGGAGGATATTCCACTCGACATAGTGTACGAGGATGATACAGTGCTCGTTGTGAACAAGCCGGCGGGACTTGTGGTCCATCCGGGTCATGGCAACTGGACCGGAACACTGGTCAACGCGCTTGCATGGCATTTCAAGGGTAATCCGGACTATGACGTGAACGACCCGCGGCTCGGCCTGGTGCATCGCATTGACAAGGACACGAGCGGTCTGCTTGTAGTGGCGAAGACCCCGGAGGCAAAAACCATGCTCGGCCGACAGTTCTTCGAGAAGACAACACGCCGCGAATATGTGGCGCTTGTGTGGGGGGATTTTGCGGAAGACTCCGGGACAATTACCGGAAACATAGCGCGCAATCCGCGCAATGCGTTGCAGATGGCCGTGATGCAGGATCCGACTAAAGGAAAACATGCTGTTACACACTGGCAGGTTCTTGAGCGGTTCGGCTATGTAACTCTCGTTAAATGTGTGCTCGAGACCGGCCGCACGCACCAGATCAGGGTGCACATGCAGCATACTGGTCATCCCCTTTTCAACGACGAGCGGTACGGAGGGGACCGGATACTGAAGGGAAACACCTCCTCAAATTATAAGAAATTCATAGAAAACTGCTTCGCAGTCTGTCCCCGGCAGGCATTGCACGCCCGCACACTGGGCTTCACGCATCCAGACACCGGACGCCAGATGGATTTCGAGGCACCCGTGCCGGCTGACATGCAGGCCTTGACCGAGAAATGGCGCGTATATCGCGACGGAGCGGGAACAATTTAAAATACAGATGATTATGGAATCTAAACAGTATGATTTCAGTGATATCGCCCCTTATGACGACTCAATCTTCAAGGAGAAGATGGCCAGCCTGGTCGTAGATCCCGGCTTTCTTCACGCGGTGAATTATACAATGCCCAAGGAAGATGTCCCCGTGCTGCTCGATGAAATGAAGCAGATGGACAACAAGTATGATTTCCAGCATCAGATCATGTTCCCCTTTCTGGAGATGCTTGCCAAGACGACCACAGCCGGCATCTCGCTCGGAGGAGTGAAGTATTATAATCCAGGTATGAACTATACGTTCATCACCAATCACCGCGACATAGTGCTCGACGCCTCGTTTCTTGGGCTGGCTCTGCTCAGAAGGGATTTGCCCACACCGGAAGTGGCAATCGGAAACAATCTCCTCGTATTCGACTGGATCAATGATCTGGTGCGTCTCAACAAGTCCTTTATCGTGAAACGTAACACGGGGCTCCGCGAGGGGCTGATGGCGGCCAAGAAACTGTCGGCATATATCCACCATGCGATTCTCGAAAAGCAGGAGTCGGTGTGGATTGCCCAGCGCGAGGGGCGGGCCAAGGACAGCAGTGACCACACCCAGGAATCGCTCGTAAAGATGCTCGCCATCGCAGGAGAGGGTTCTTTCATGGAGAAGATAAAGGAGATAAACCTCATGCCGGTGTCGATCTCATACGAGTTTGATCCCAATGACTATCTTAAGGCTCGCGAGTTCCTGCTGCGACGTCGCAATCCGGATTTCAAAAAGTCGCAACGCGACGATCTCTTCAGCATGGAAACCGGTCTGCTCCAGTTCAAAGGTCGCGTACATTTCCAGATGACACCGCGCATCAACAACAAACTCGACGAAATCGGAGAGTTTGCCGACATCAACACCTCGGCCAAATATGTGGGCTGGGTAATTGACCAGGCCATCCATCGCAGCTATGAGATTTTCCCGGTGAACTATATCGCCTACGACATGCTGCACGGCACTACGCGTTTCAGCGGAAAATATTCGGAGCTTGAAAGAAAGGAGACCGAGGAATATTTTGAAAATCAGCTCAACAAGGTTGACGTGGAGAATGTCTCCGTCGAGGAGCGTAAGTTCATGCTCGACATGATGCTCACCATGTATGCGAATCCTCTCAAAAACAAATTGAAAACCATTCTCGGAGGGATGGAATGACATCCTTTTCAGATTGAATTATGAGAATACCCGTTCCGGCGCTTGTGTCGCTTTTTGTGATAAGTTTTCTTGTGGACTTCTATATCCGGATGGATCTGAAGTCATACAGTTCAGCCGACCGAAGGAAACTTTACACGCGGATATATGCAGCTTTGTCGGGGGCATGCTGGATCTTTCTGACAGTGATTGCCTGTCTGCCTCTCAGAGATGAGGCGAATGGCGTCACGACTGTGATGTGGATGCTGTTCAGCTACATCACAGTGTACCTGTCGAAAGCGATATATTGCATCTTCTCGCTGACCGGAAGGCTATTCTCGCCTCGCGGACACAGAAAGTTGAATTACGGTGTGATGGCCGGCATACCGATGTCGGTGATCTGCTTCATCACGATGTGGTGGGGTGTTGTCTTCACGCGGCATGAAATAGAAGTGAACAAGGTAGAGATAAGTTCTCCCAGGTTGCCGGCTGGTTTCGACGGCCTCCGTATCGTCCAGTTCAGCGATCTACATGTCGGCACCTGGGGCAACGACACTACTTTCGTAAGCGCGCTGGTTGATTCGATCAACTCCTGCCGTCCTGATCTGATTCTTTTCACCGGAGACATCGTGAACAGGCGTACCGAGGAACTGGAGCCGTTCTTGCCGGTGCTTTCGAGGCTGAATGCATCCCGGGGTGTCTTTGCCATACTCGGCAATCATGATTACGGCGACTATATCGACTGGAAGAATCCTGCGGATCGCGAGGCCAACAACAGAAAGCTTGCGGAATATCAGAAAATGATGGGCTGGACCCTGCTCAACAACGAGCACCGTTTTCTGCTTGCAGGTACGGATTCGATCGCATTGATAGGAGTGGAGAACTGGGGAGACCCTCCCTTCAAGTGTTACGGCCATCTCGAGAGGTCATATAAAGAGGGTGGCCTGGAGACGCTCAACGATTCCTGCTACAAAATACTACTTACCCACAATCCCGCGCATTGGGTAGAGGAAGTGGAACCGCAAACAAACATAGACCTGACACTTTCGGGGCATACCCATGCCATGCAAGCCATGGTGACGGTTGGCGACTGGAAATGGTCACCGGCTAAATGGCGCTACGATCTGTGGGGAGGACTTTATACAAACGGGGCTAATGTGCCGGAATATCTTTATGTCAATATCGGCGTCGGAGAAGTGGGGATCCCATCCCGTATCGGTGCGGTCCCGGAGGTTACTCTGATAACGTTGAGGCGCGGGGATAACCTGACTGTTCCCAAGGCGGAAAAATGACACGGCTATGAATCAGGGAGGAGTAGAATCGCACGAAAAGGAGGGAATGTATGAACGGCTGCATGAAGTGGTGATGAGTTTCGGATCGAACGAGCATCCGCGGCGCCGCAGCATAGAGGAAGCCATCGAGGCGATGCGGCTGGTGATGTCGGAATGCGAGGCATCCGACATCTACGAGACGCCGGAGATACATGGCCGCGGAGAACCTTACATGAACGCAGTGCTTTCGGGACGGACCGGCATGGAGCTGGAAACGCTGGAGCGCCTTACCAAGGAATATGAAACCGGAGCGGGCCGGGACGCGGCCGCAAGAAATGCGGGGCGTGTCCCGATAGACATAGATATAGTTATTTGGGACGGAACTGTGGTCCGCCCCAAAGATTACTCGCAGTCCTTCTTCAGAATAGGTTATAAGAGTGTATCCCTTAAAGTTTCAGCCCCTCATGGCTGCAGTTAGGCTTATTCTCTCACATAATGCGGCATTTCTGCGGGAAGGATGATAGAGAACTCCACAAGGCCGGCCACTTCGCCGTTCTCGCGCCATGCAGACTGATAGATGAGCTTGCGGCATCCTTTTTT
>OFGR01002880.1_pt1 | contig 10794 bp, 9 predicted proteins | sample 1521811 | NCBI WGS metagenome assembly OFGR01 (sample SAMEA3504098, study PRJEB24116) | mouse gut metagenome | biome: mouse gut; feature: mouse-associated habitat; material: faeces | place: Denmark | collected 2011
TGGTCCTGAAGCATATGCAGCTGGTGATGGGGTATATCCTCCGGCATGAGGACTACTTCCGCACGGTGATGGAACAGCAGATGAAGCTGGAGAGTGCGGAGAAATTGCAGGTCATCCGCAAGCAGCTCAGCCGGGACGAAAAGCGCATCGCCGAACTGAAACGGCTCTTCATTAAGATTTACGAGGACAACGCCAGTGGTCGGTTGAGTGATGAGCGGTTCGATATGCTGAGCCAGAGCTACGAGGCAGAGCAAAAGCAGTTGGAAGCCGAGGTCATCACCCTGCGGCAGGACATTGAAGTACAGGAACGACAGAACGAAAACATTGAAAAATTCATCCAGAAAGCGCACAAGTATGTGGGCATCGAAACCCTTGACCCCTATGCCCTCCGGGAACTGGTGCAGGCCGTCTATGTGGAGGCCCCGGACAAGTCCAGCGGCAAGCGGCGGCAGAGCATCCACATCAAGTATGACGGCATGGGCTTCATCCCTCTGGATGAACTGATGAAAGGGGAAACGGCGTGACCGAAGTCACGCCGCCCCTTGAAAACACAAGGTTTTCAGGCTTTTGCCTAATACTGTTTTACGACCACCGCCCATTTGCAGCCGCCGGGTTTTTGATGTGGATTGATGTGCGGAGAACTAAAAGGTATGTTCAGTCATTTTTTCTCCCGTTTCCGGGTCATAATAAGCGGCGTCGGTCTGGAAATCTGTAATTTCGACCAGATATCCTCTTTGTGTCACGCGGCAGTCTGCTGCCGCAGGCAGAGTATGCTTCAGGTTTCCATCCCAGTCATAGACCTTTACCACGCTTTCTTGCGGATACTGAATCGGAATACAGGACATGTTCTGATTCTCTACGCTTCCCAGACACAGTCTGCCGTTTTGCTCCGGAATGACAGCATCACCTTCCGGCGTGTAAACAGCACAGAAATCTGACGCATCATTTGTTACACAAACACGTGGAGTACCGTCCATTGTCTCAACAAAGCAGTAACGTGCATCAAACGAAAGGTCAAATTGTGTTTCCGTTGTGCCGCCCGGCTCCGTGTGCGTCACAGTTACCGTTCGCCCGTCCAGAAGGGCCGTCCATACGGGGGGCTGGGCGATACGCTTATCCTGGATGGCGCACCATGTCTCATAGGAGATGGATTCCACCTCTCCGGTTTCAACATCCAACATCAAGGTTTCTCCATGTCCGCCCAGGAATAGCTTTTCGCCCGTCCACTGAGCAGTTTCATAAGCGTCGCCAGTGACCCAGGGAAAGCCGGCGGGGTCGCGGCGCAGCTCGTCCCAGGTCCAGGCCTTCCGCTCTGATCCGTCCTCCGGGTCCAGCAAAAAGCATCCGCTGTCATTCCCCACAAAAAGACCGTAGGGCGTTCCTGCGCAGCCGTGATACACAAAATCGGTGTGCCAGCTTCCATCCTCAGCGTACAGTGCAACCGAGTACCGGTTCTCCAAACGCTCCTGGGGGCTTTGCCGGTACAGTACCCAAACAGGCAGGAGCGTATTGATGTGAAGATTGTCATCCGAATATTCTGCAAGCGAAATGATGTCGCAGTCCGCTTCTGTGATGATTTCCCCATCTATGGTCATCAGGCCGCAGAACCGGTTTAAGTATGTTTCGCTGGAGGCCTCAATATAGGGGGTGAGCAGTGTGGGTTTCTCAGGCGGCGGGTCTGGCGGGTTTTTGATGGTACAGCCTGTCAGCAGGGCCAACAGCATGAGCATAGTAACAAACCGCTTCATGGTACGTTCGCTTTCCTTTCGTGAAGATGGAGTCTTTTATTTCGTACAGTTACAGCCTGGTTTCCATCGGAATGCGGATATCAAACTGCCGGTTTTTCAACTGATAGAGCAGGCTCCCGGCGATGGACGCTGTCTCTGTGCTGTCGTCCAGGGTCAGCCGCACCAGATCCTGATTGCGTAAGCTCCGGGCCTGCTCCTGGGCGGACACGCCGGGCCGGACAGATGTGGTCTCCCGCCAGCAAACCCAACCCTCCTCCTCCAGAGGCTTTCGCTGGTCCTCCGGGCAGAGCAGGGCGCTGGGGCGCACGCAGGCCATTTCACGCAAAATGCCCTCCCCACGGGCCAGCTGTTCCCGGCTCTCGTCCAGGGTGCCGCCGTTCAGAAGCAGCCCGACACTGTGTCCGGTAGCCAGCAGACGGCGGACCAGATCGTCCTGGGCCTCCAGCTGCTCCGGGGAGAAGAAGAACAGCCCCCGCACGCTCTGTGCGTCGAAGGAATTGACCAGCGCCGCGGCGGAGCCGCCCCCCTCGCACCGCACGCCTAAATACAGAGGGATGGTTTCCGGGGAGTTGTTTTCCGGCGGCAGAGGCGGTGAGTCTGTGGCCGGCGGCGTGTAGGCCGAGTTCTGGTTGTTATATTCCCAGAGGCGGTTGTTCAGCGTATCTTTGCCGGTGTCGATCAAATCGGCGTCGGACAGGGAATTGGAGCTGCTTTTGATGCGGACCAAAATGCCCTGGGGCACAGTGAGATAGCTGTAAGTCAGGCCGAGAAAGCTGCACACCTGGCCCACCGGCACAAAGGGGATCTTGTTCCGGGTGATGGCGGGGGAGGGGTAGGTCCGGCCGCTGTTCAGGTCGTAGCAGGTATCCTCCACCAGGTCGAACATCATAGTGCCCTGGCGGTTGTAGAGGGACACGGTCTGTTTGGTGGTGTTGTAGCTGCCGTAAGCCCCCAGGTTCATCCACTGAGGCGCGCCGTTGGAGTGGTCGTCAAATACGGTGTAGGGGACGTATAACACGCCGTCGATCCAGACCGGCATGGTATCGGCGGTGAGGGGCATAATTGTGATATTGACCGCAGTAAAGTAGATCTGCTCCACCGCATGGGCCGGGGCGGGCAGAAGGGTAAGGGCAAGCAGGAAGGCGATGCTGCGAAAAAGCCGCGTATGCTTCAAAAGGATTCCCCCTTTCATGGTTCCTGGTCAAATTATAGCATAGTTTTGTGGGAAGGGCAAGGTTGGCGGATTTCCGGATTTTAAGTTCAATTCCCCTAAACGGAGGATTGAACTGTGGGACCCGACCCCCTGGGCGGGTCATGTTCCACCGGCTTTTGCTTCCCTCCAACACCTTCCCCCTCACAGCATTTTTAAGACAATTTTTAGACTTTTGCCAAAAATTCTTAAAAACTCTCTGCTATTGTAATACCACAAGATATTTAGAGAATTTGAGGTGTACCAACCAGCATGAAGCGAAATACTGCCCTGTTTGCCCTGCTGCCGGCGGTCCTTTTGTGTACCGGCGGCGGGCTGTTTTTGTGGAAGACAGGCTTTTTCTCCGCAATGGGGTCCGTAGAAGCCCTTCAGGACTACATCCTGAGCTTTGCGCCCTACTCCCATCTGGTCTTTTTCCTGTTCCAGTTTTTGTCCGTGGTGCTGGCCCCCATGCGGACCACACAAAAGCTGCTGTCCGGCATGAACAACGCCACCCTTGCCGCTATCGGCGGGATGGAGAGTTTGGAGCTGTCGGCGGAGGCCGCACGGGAGGCGCGGACGGAGCGTCAGGCTGAGAAAAAGCCCTCCATCCGGCAGGCATTGGCGGAGAAACGGGCGGAAGCCGCTGCCCAGCCCGCCCCCGCGCAGGATAAAGAGCATAAGGCCCCGGAGGCGGCTCTATGAGCGGCAAACGGTTCCAAGCCAGGGCGAAAACGGTGCAGAAGCTGGGCCGGGACGGTCTGGTGGAGCAAAACATGGCTACCGGCGAGGAAAAGCGCGTCAGCCAGCGGACGGCGGATGTATCCTTCGGTCCGGCCCGTCCCCAGGAACAGGCGGCGGGCCACCGCGCGGTTCAGCGGAGTGACGGCGATTCCACTTCCTCTGGCAAGAAACGGCGGAAACAGCCCCGGCCCGTCCAGCAGACGGCAGAGGAAGCGGCCTATGCCACCCCGGCCCCCACCAGCGTCCCGGAAGCCCCCATGCCGGACACTCCGTCCATGCGGATGGCGGCGGACGCGCCCATGATGGCCGCTCCCACCGGCAGCGAGGACCCGCCCCCGCCGCCAGCCTCCCGGAAGCGCCGCAAGCGGAAGAACCGTAAAAAATCCAAGCAGCGGCAGGCGGCAAAGCACACCCCGAACGCCGCCCGTTCTCTGGAAGATCAGGCTATGCGCACTGCTGGGGACGCTCCCATGCAGAACCGTCCCCCCGGCCAAGGGCGAAAGCCCTCGGTGAAACGCCCGCCCCGTCCAGTGGAGGGGGGCGGACGGCTGCAATTCAAGGCGGCAGAGGGTGAACAGCTCCCTTCTGACAGCAAGGCCCCCGCTGATGGCAGGGCGAAGATGAAGAAGCGGCAGGCACAGCGGTTTACCCCGGATTCCGCCCGTCCTGCGGACGAACCCCAGCCCTCCCGCCTGATACCTGATGGCGGCAGTCGGCTTCATTTTGAGGGTTCGGAGGTCCCGGCCCCTGACGCAGAAGCACCCGTTGATGAAAAACGGGCGGTGAAGAAGCGGCAGGTCACGGACCACGCCGCCCAGCCGGAGCAGTCAGAGGGCGGGGGCGACACCCACCAGCGGGACAGTCCCCCGGCAGGATCACCATCCCCCGCGCCGGATGATCGGGCATATCAGAAGCGGCAGGCGGCAAAGTTCGCTGCCCACTCCGCTGCTGGCAAGACGGACCGGCCACGGCTTCAATTTGAGGAACCGCCCCCTGCGGCGGACAGCGCCCCCACCCCTGCGCCGAAGGAGGACGCCCCGCCAACCAGCCGGAACTATCAAAAGGCCGTGCGCCGGGTGGAACGTGCGGAGGGTCAGGTGGAGCAGGCGCGGGAGCATCTTCCCACCAAGCGCCGGTTATCCTTCCAGCCGGAGGTGGAGGTTGAGACGGGCAGGACCCGCCGCCGTCTCCACTTTGAGCAGGAGGTTTTGCCGGAGTACCGCAAGCCCTCTCTGCCCGCCCGCGCCGGTGGCATGGCGAAAACAGCGGCGGTGATGAAGCTCCACGGCAAAATCCATGAATCGGAGCGTGACAATGTGGCGTTGGAGGCCACCCACAAAAGCGAATTGTTCATGGAACAGGGTGTGGGCCGCGTCCTGCGCTGGCAGAGAAACCGCCGCCGCTCCAAGCCCTACCGCGCCCTGCGCCAAGCGGAGCAGCGGGCGGCAAAGGAAAATGTCAAACTGGCATGGCAGACCTCCCTCCGGGACAACCCGGAGCTGCGGCGCAAAAATGCCCTCGCCAAGTGGATACAGAAGCAGAAAATCAAGCGGAAGTATGCCCAGGCCGCGCATGAGGCCAAGCAGACGGCGCACTTCACCCAAAACGTGGTACACGCCACCGGGCAGATCGTCCGGGCGGTCCAGCAATACATAGCGGCACGAAAATCGCTGCTGCTGGTTGTGGCAATGCTGGCTATGGTGGTGGTGTTCTTTGCCTCTGGCATGACCTCTTGTACCGCCATGCTCTCCGGTTTCCAGTCCTCCTATATCTCCGCGTCCTATATGGCGAATGAGCAGGACATTTGCAATTCGGACCTCTACTACACGGAAATGGAAACGGATTTGCAGATGGACATTGACCAGACCGAGGAAAATTACCCCGGCTATGACGAGTACCGCTACAACATCGGGGAGATCAGCCACAACCCCTATGAGCTGATGGGCTACCTCTCCACCGTGTTCAACGCCTTCACCTTTGAACAGGTCCAGGCGGAGCTTGCGCGGCTGTTCGGGGAGCAGTACCAGCTTACACGGGAGGTCATTGTGGAAACCCGCTATGACAGCGACGGCGACCCCTACGATTGGTATGTCCTGCAAACCACGCTGACGGTAACACCGCTGTCCACGATCATTTCCGGTACGCTGTCCCCTGGTGAGCAGACGGACCGCTACAACGTGTATCAGCAAACCCTCGGCAACCGGCAGGCGTATGGAAACCCCTTTGATTTTCCATGGCTGGGCTATGTGTCCAGCAGCTACGGCTACCGGGTCCACCCCATCAGCGGGGAGAAAAACCTGCACCGGGGTGTGGACATTGCCGTGGCGCAGGGTACGCCCATCCGGGCAATCCATGACGGGCGGGTGGTTTCTGCCGGGGACGCTGGCAGCTATGGGCTGTGCGTGGTGATCGAGGACGAAAAGGGCTATCAATCCCGGTACGCCCACTGTTCCAGCCTCTCCGTCAGCGCGGGCCAGGAGGTCAAGCGAGGGGATGTGATTGCCGCTGTGGGCAGTACCGGCAACAGCACCGGGCCGCACCTGCACCTGGAAATCATGCTGAACGGCGAATACCTGAATCCCTATTATTTCGTGGACACCGGCTATGACGGTTCAACTGCTGGGGCCATTCCCGGCACACCGGGCGGCGTGGAGATACCCGCCTACCCTGGGGAGCCGGTCACGGACGAAACCTACGCCACCATGCTGGAAGAAGCGCAGAAGTACCTCGGTTATCCCTACGTTTGGGGCGGCAGCTCCCCCTCCACTTCCTTTGACTGTTCCGGCTTTGTAAGCTGGGTCATCAATCACAGCGGATGGAACGTGGGACGGCTGGGGGCGCAGGGCCTTTATAACATCTGCACCCCTGTCTCCATGGCGAACGCCCAGCCCGGTGATCTCATTTTCTTCTGGCACACCTACGACGCGCCGAACCCCAACGGTGTGACCCATGTGGGCATCTATGTGGGCAACGGGCAAATGATTCACTGTGGAAATCCCATCTCCTACGCCAACATCAACAGCAACTATTGGCAGCAACATTATTATGGAATGGGGCGTTTGCCCTGATTTTTATAACTTTTTTGAAGGAGCGTGATATATGAGAATCGGTTTATGCGATATTGATTCCCATAACTGGCCGAACCTGTGCCTGATGAAGCTCTCCGCCTACCACAAGGCGCGGGGCGATCATGTGGAGTGGTGGAGGCCGGACGGCTACTATGACCGTGTTTACAAAAGCCGGGTGTTCACGGATACCTATTCCAAGGACACGATCACCGTCACCAACGCTGACGAAGTGATTTGCGGCGGCACAGGCTACGGCCTCGGTCCTAACCTCCCGGACGCGGTGGAGCATACCTATCCCGATTACAGCATTTATCCGCAGTTCCCTGACACCGCCTACGGCTTTCTGAGCCGTGGCTGCTATCGGAACTGCGGCTTTTGCTTGGTTTCTGCCAAAGAAGGGCGGCGGAGCGTCCAGGTGGCGGACCTCGCTGAATTTTGGAACGGTCAGCGGGAGATCAAGCTGCTGGACGCCAATCTGCTGGCCTGTCCTGACCATGAAAAGCTGATTTTGCAGCTTGCGGAGAGCCGCGCCTATGTGGACTTCTCACAGGGGTTGGACATTCGGCTCATCACCCCGGACAACGTGGCGCTGCTGAACAAGGTTCGCACGAAAGCGGTACATTTTGCCTGGGACAACCCCGACATTGACCTGACCCCCTACTTCCGCCGCTTTTTAGAACTCACCAATATCAAGAGCGACCGCAGACGGCGGGTGTACGTCCTGGTCAACTACGGCAGCACCCATGAGCAGGACCTCTACCGGGTGGAAACCCTGCGGGGCATGGGCTACGACCCCTATGTGATGGTCTATGACCGGCCCAGCGCCCCGCCCATTACCCGCCAGCTCCAACGCTGGGTGAATAACAAGCGGATTTTCCATACGGTCCCGAACTTTGCCGACTACATCCCCGGCAGGATAGGGGGTGGGAACCGTGCGTGAGCCGAGGGAGGCAAAACTTGACAAGCTGAAAGCCGAGCTTGTCCGGGCAAAGGAGAAGGCCAGCGAGTGGCAGGCCCGTGTCCGGGACATTGAGCGGCAGATCACCGAGCAGGAGAATCTTGAAATCATCCAGGCGGTGCGCGGCATGATCTCCGCGCCGGAGGACCTGCGGGCCGTGCTGGATATGATCCGGGCGGCAAATGCGCCGTCCACAACCAATTCTGGAAAGGAGAATTGAGCCTATGAAAACAAAATCCCTGCGGCGCATGGTAGCTCTGCTGCTGTGCGTGTTTTTGTGCCTGGGGGCGGCATTTTCCATGATGGGCGCGGCCTATGCCGCAGAGGTGGAGCCGTCCGGCATCAAAGTAGAGATTACCAAGCCCCCCAACCGTACCAGCGGAAGCGCGGATGTGGGCTACTGCATCACAGATACTGCTGGAAACGGATTTGCCAGCGCCAAAATCAAGGTTGGCCTGGATGGTGAGTGGCAGGATGTGACCGGCAATCTGGAACGGTGGGAGGACCGCTACACCGGGCGCATCACCATTACAGATAATTGCCCCGTTACCATCCGCGTCACAGGAAACGACGGCAGTATCTATGAAAAGATGTGCTACATGGACTGCTTTGCCCAGGGTACACATATTTTCATGACCAATGTGATGGTGGATAACCCCGCAGTCAAGGGCGATGGAGGGAAAGCGGATAAGGCCCCCAGCCCCAATCAAGCGGAAACCAATACTGCCACAAAGCCCACGGCCACACCTCTTAAAGCACCCGCTTCCTCCAGCACGGACCCCCAGGAGAAGCCGGACACTACACCCCGTCTGCCCACCGCGCTGACCCCGGACGGGCAGGGCACAGTGGTGGACAATGTGACGGACCAGGACAGCAAGGAATTTTTCACCTTCACCACCCCCAGCAACAATACCTTTTATCTGGTAATCGACAAACAGCGGGATAGCGAGAACGTCTATTTCCTCAACGCCGTCACGGAGTCCGATCTGCTGGCCCTGGCGGAGAAGGATAAAAAACCGGAGGGCAACAACGTGTCCGCTATCCCCGACCCGGAGCCGGTCTGCACCTGCAAGGACAAGTGCGCCCCCGGCGAGGTCAACACCGATTGTCCCGTCTGCGTCCTGACCATGATGAACTGTACCGGCAAGGCCCCCGCTGTGGACCCGGATACCGACCCGGAGCCGGAAAAGCCTGAGAAGGACGGTTCCAGCGCCATGATTCTGGTGGTGATCGCGGCCCTGGCCGTGGGCGGCGCTGGGTACTATCTGAAAATCTGGAAGCCCAAGCACGACTTGGACGATGCGGAGGACTTTGATGAGCTGACCGGCGAGGATGAGGAAACCGTCAACGAGGACGATCTGGAACCTGCCCCCCGGCGCGGTTCCCATGACGAACCGGAGGAACCAGACTACCCGGAGGGCTACGGCTACGAGGAACCGGAGGACGATGAATGACCCGTTTCACCGACAGCCCCTATGAGAAAATGATGCAGCAGGTTCCCACGGAGCGGCGGGAGGTCCACGGGCCTCCCGCCCTTCCGCCCACTCACCCCTGCCACGGCTGTCCCTACCGCCGGGACGCGCCCTGTCTGGGCGTGTGCTACCGGGACCTGCTGCGGAAGAAGTGATGGCGCAAATACAATATCAGTTCCGCAAACGGGACGAATATTTCACGCCCTCCTATGCGGTCTATCCCATTATGAAGCGTCTCAGACCGGGAGCCGTGATATGGTGCCCCTTTGATACGGCGGACAGCGCGTATGTGAAGGTATTCTCCCGCAATGGGTTCCGGGTGATCTACGGGCATATCCAGACCGGGCAGGACTTCTTTCAGACAGACACGCCGGACTGCGACTATATCATCAGCAACCCGCCGTACAGCTTGAAAAATGAAGTGCTGGAACGGCTTTATGCCATTGGAAAGCCCTTTGCCATGCTTATCAACTTCCAGGGCATTTTTGACAGCCAGAAGCGGTTCCAGATGTTCAAGGAGCGCCGGGTGGAAATGCTCTGGCTCAGTCCGAGGGTGGCGTACATGACCGAAGGGAGACAGCCGCGCCAGGGCGTACCCTTTCAGAGCGGCTATCTTTGCAGCGGGATATGCGAAAATCAGTTGGAATTTGAATATCTGGACAGACAGGAAAAGGAGTGATACGAACGCGGTTAGTGATTTCAGAAAAACCCAGCGTTGCAATGTCTTTGTCGAAGGTGCTGGGGGCAACGAGCCGGAAGGACGGGTACATGGAGGGCGGCGGCTGGCTGGTGAGCTGGTGTGTGGGCCATCTGGTAGAGCTGGCTCCGGCTGACGCTTACGACCCCCGCTACTCTAAGTGGGCCTATGACGATCTCCCCATTCTCCCCGACCCGTGGCAGTTCCAAGTGCTGCCGGACACCCGGAAGCAGTTTGACATCCTGCGCCAGCTTATGGGCCGGGAGGATGTGGACACGGTGATCTGTGCCACCGACGCGGGACGGGAGGGAGAACTGATTTTCCGGCTGACCTATAACCTCTGCCAATGCACGAAACCCGTCAAGCGACTGTGGATTTCCTCAATGGAAGAATCCGCTATCCGAAAGGGCTTTGACAATCTGGCTGACGGCCAGAAGTACGACAACCTCTACGCCGCCGCCCTCTGCCGCGCCAAGGCGGATTGGCTCATCGGTATCAACGGCACTCGCCTTTTTACTACATTATATAAAGGTAAGACGCTGAACGTGGGCCGGGTGCTGACCCCCACACTCACGCTGCTGGCGGAACGGGAAGCGGCGATTGAGCATTTCAAGAAGGAAAAATTTTACACCGTGGAGCTGGACGCACAGGGCATCCGGGCCTCCAGCGGCAAATTCAATTCCAAGACGGACGCGGAAAAGCTGCGCTCCGCCTGCCTGGGCAAGACCGCCGTGGTCCAGTCCATCGCAAAGAAGGACAAGACCGAGCGGCCCCCGAAACTCTACGATCTGACCACTCTCCAACGGGAGGCCAACCGCCTCTTTGACTACACCGCACAGCAGGCCCTTGACTATCTCCAATCCCTCTATGAGAAGCGGCTGGCAACCTATCCCCGGACGGACAGCCGCTATCTGACGG
>OFGR01002882.1_pt1 | contig 10781 bp, 10 predicted proteins | sample 1521811 | NCBI WGS metagenome assembly OFGR01 (sample SAMEA3504098, study PRJEB24116) | mouse gut metagenome | biome: mouse gut; feature: mouse-associated habitat; material: faeces | place: Denmark | collected 2011
GAAGAAGTAGTGGCTTACGTCTGCAACACCCTGATCACCAGTTCAAATCTGGTTGTCGCCTCTCGGAAACCTCGAAAAACAATGATTTTTCGAGGTTTTTGCTTATATTTTTAGTCTGAATATTCCCTAACTTTCAGACGTGTATTCACAGCCTCCCCGGACTGAACCAGAAATTTATATTCATCCGGCTTAGCTTTAGCCTCTGCTTTTGAAAAAGCTAATCAATGCGGTGCTGGCATGGCAAAATGGGGAAATCCGGGGGAGATGTCGGGAGAGATGGAGTCTGAGTTGGACGAAGATGCATGGCATGGCTTCTGAAGGAGAATGAGGGGTTACAGTGGGCGGAGAAGCTTTAAATGCGGTTCGCTGAAAAAGGCTTTTATTTTCTCTGATCATGAATCAGAAAGCTCTCCAGTCCTGCTTTGATAAAAGCGTCAATCGTTTTCTGTATTTTTTTCCAGTCGCTGCAGTGATTGCGGGACATAAGTTTATTGATTGCCAGGCAGCCATTCATCTGAAAGTAGAAGACGGCTTCCGCCTCTTCAAATGTAAGGATGCTGTGAGACATGAGCCAGGTAATATAGTGTTCCTTATGATCCGCCATTTTGTCAATAATTTTTGAAAAGATGGTATCATCCAGGAGCAGATAACGGAACATGTTATTGCTGTGAATTTTATCACAGAACGGATAAGAACAGTTTGGAGAATCGCATTTCTGAGATAAGACATGCTCCATGACGCTGGAAGTGTCAGAGAGCATGTCATCCAGTATATCGTCCAGAACATCATTCATATCATAATAATGCAGATAAAAAGTACCTCGATTGATCTCAGCCCTGCGGCACAGTTCGGTAACCGTAATTTTTGCAAATTGATTTTTTTCCAGCAGTTTTAATAAAGTATCTTTTATGACCTGCTTCGTATATCGAATACGTCGGTCTTCTTTTTTGGTTTTTTCAGCCATGATCTTCCCCTCTGCCTCTCAACAATTTTTCGATTTTGTTCAGTAACCATACAGATTTTCCATATTGTTTCTTGCCTTTTTGATAAGAGTCATTATACTGTATCGTATAAAAATAATCAACACGTTGTTCAAAAAAATTGGAGGTAACAATATGGGACATATTATTGCAGTGGCCGGAAAAGGCGGCGTGGGTAAGACGAGTTTGTGCGGACTGATGATTCAGTATCTGTGTGAGCATGGGAAAAAGCCGGTGTTGGCCGTGGATGCGGACGCCAATTCCAATCTGAATGAAGTGCTTGGCGTGGAAGTCGGCACTACTCTTGGAGAGCTGCGGGAAGAAATTGAGCGGGCGGGAATGGATGACCGCTATCAGATTCCGTCCGGAATGACAAAACAGGCATGGTTGGAGATTCGGATGGCAGACGCCATTGTCGAAGAAGATGATTTTGACTTTATGGTTATGGGACGCACCCAGGGACAGGGATGCTACTGCTTTGTCAACGGCCTGGTGCAGACACAGATTCAGAAGCTCCAGAGCCATTACCCTTACGTGGTGGTGGACAATGAGGCAGGCATGGAGCATGTCAGCAGAGGCCTGCTCCCTTCCATGAAGACAGCGGTTCTGGTCAGCGACTGCTCCAGAAGAGGCGTACAGGCAGCGGGAAGGATTGCAGAATTGATGAAAGAACTGGGGATGAAGCCGGAAAAAACAGGAGTAATCATCAACCGTGCTCCAGAGGGCAGGCTGGATGAGGGCACAAAGGAAGAGATTGAGAAGCAGGGGCTGACGCTGCTGGGAGTGATTCCTCAGGATGAAATGGTCTACCGTTATCACTGCGATGGAAAACCGCTTGTAGAACTGCCGAAAGAGACACCGGTCAAAAAGGCTTTATACAAGATTCTGGAAGGGATGGGATTGTAGATGAGAGAGGATAAAAGTTTGCTGCTTTCCTATCTGGAGCAGCAGAAAATGGATGACAGTCTGATTCATGACGTAGTGGAATTCAGAGAGAAATACGAAACAGCGGAGGAAGTGCGGGAACGGGTCTATATTCCGGATATGCTTTTTTATGGAAAAGACATTCTGGAAATGTCAGCGGCAGCACTTCTTTTGCCGGGAACTATGAAGATACCGCTGCAGAGAAGAGAATATTTGGAAAGGATTTCGCCTATATCAGGGATATCCGTAATTTTTCCCGTGTTGCAGGAGCCTATCTGCGCAGACAACTGGAAGAAGAGTAGAAAAGGAGTAAATAAAATGAGTGTATTTGCAGACTGTCAGGACGAAAGAAATAAAAAAACAATTATAGAAATCGACTGTCCGGAGTGTAAGGAGGAAGACGGACTGGAAGTGTTCTTAAAGGATGGCGTAACGGTAGGAGAAAGCACCTGCACCGCATGCGGGTATGTTATACCGGAAGGCGTGAATCCGGGACAGTTTTTGGAAGAATAAAAGGAGTTTGAAATGAAAATAGCAGTAACAGGAAAAGGCGGTGTTGGGAAAACTTCTTTTGCAGCAACACTGGCAAGGATTTTTGCGGAAGAGGGAAGAAATGTACTGGCTGCCGACGCAGATCCGGACGCAAATCTGGGGCAGGCTCTTGGCTTTCCGGAAGAGGTCGTTGATTCTATTATTCCGATTTCTAAAATGAGAAAAATGATTGAAGAACGGACAGGTGCAGATAAAGATAATACATTTTATGTTCTGAATCCCAAAGTCAGTGACATTCCGGATAAGTACGGAAAGCTGTATAACGGTGTCCGGCTGCTTCTTCTTGGCACGGTGGACACAGCCGGTGGTGGCTGTGTGTGTCCTGAAAATGTGATATTAAAACGGATTATCAGCAATCTGGTGCTGCACCGGAAGGACGTGGTGATTCTTGACATGGAAGCAGGACTGGAACATCTGGCCCGCGGGACAACATCCGGCATGGAGCAGTTTATTGTTGTAATTGAGCCTGGCGCCCGGAGTATTCAGACTTACCGCAATGTAAAGCGTCTTGCCCTTGGACTGGGCGTGCAGCAGGTGAGAGTGGTTGCCAGTAAGGTAAGGGATGAACAGGATGAAATTTTCATCCGGGAAAAAATACCGGAGGAAGATTTTCTGGGCTTTATTCATTACAATCCGGATATCCTCCGTGCAGACCGTATGGGTTTGTCTCCATACGATTGCAGCAGAGAACTGGTACAGGAAGTAAAAGAAATTATAAAACGGATGAAAGCGTAAATATGACAGATGGAGCGCAGACTGTCCCCGGAGGGCATAGAGAAATCTGTATTAATACATTCTGTGCAATCGAAAAACAATTATAACCAGCTAAGAAATGTCAAGCATTTATTTAGAAAAAATTTCTGCTGGACGGTAAAGCTGCAAAGGCGCACGAGAGGAACTTTTATGAGTGCTTTTTCGAATAAAAGTTTCTCTCATTACCGGTGTGTCGAAGCAGCTTTACCCTTTAGTGCTGTCGCGCAGCGACTGGAATAGGAGGAATGTGTAATGTATAGACTTGGTATTGACGTAGGCGGCACCAACACGGATGCTGTTTTAATTGATGAAAATCTTCGTGTGGCTGCCAGTGTAAAGCAGCATACGACAAAGGATGTATACGGCGGGATTCTGGCGGCGGTTCGGGCCGTGCTCCGGGAATCCGGCGTTGAACGTTCTCAGATCCGGCAGGCAATGCTGGGAACCACCCAGTGCACCAATGCCATTGTGGAGCGCAAAGGACTTGCCCCCATTGGTATCCTGCGTATCGGCGCGCCGGCCTCTCTTGGTATTCCCCCTATGGTGGATTGGGCGGAGGATTTGAAAGCAATTGCTGTGGATATCGCAATGGTTGGGGGCGGTTTTGAATACGACGGGAAAGAGCTGGCTCCCTTCGACAAAGAAGCGGCCGGGAATTTTTTCCTTGGGCTTAAGGAAAAGGGCGTAAAGTCGGTGGCTATTTCCTGTGTATTTTCTACGGTGCGTAATGACCATGAGCTGGAGGCCGCTAAGCTTTGCAGGGAGGTTATGGGAGAGGATGTGCATGTGTCTATTTCCAGCGAAATCGGTTCTATGGGGCTTATTGAGCGTGAAAATGCTACGATTTTAAATGCCGCTCTTTATCATGTGGCGGAATCCTTTACGGAAGGCTTTGCCAGAAGCCTTGCGGATGAGGGTGTTGCGAATGTGGATATTTACCTCTCTCAAAATGACGGAACGCTGATGACAATGGAATATGCAGGACGTTATCCGATTCTGACAATTGCCTGCGGGCCGACAAACTCGATTCGCGGCGCCTGCTACCTGAGCCGGCTTAAGAATGCGATTGTGGTGGATGTAGGCGGAACGACTACGGATCTCGGGGTGATTCAGAACGGATTTCCCAGGGAATCGGGCGTCGCGGTTACCATTGGCGGCGTGCGCACGAATTTCCGTATGCCGGATGTGGTTTCAATCGGTCTGGGCGGCGGCTCGATTGTGCGGGAGCATAAGGACGGACGTGTTACTGTGGGGCCGGATTCGGTCGGGTATCAGATTACGGAGAAGGCGCTTGTGTTCGGCGGTGATGTTTGCACGGCTACGGATATTGCGGTTCGGTTGGGGCTTGCGGAGCTTGGAGATAAGACAAAGGTTGCTCATTTGAGCGAGGATTTTTCCAGGAAGGCTTTGGACGCTGTTACGGAGCTGATTGAGGATAGTATTGATGCTATGAAGGTTTCCAGTGAGGATGTGGATCTGATTCTTGTTGGGGGCGGGTCTGTGATTCTGCCGGAGAAGATCTCAGGTGCCAAAACGGTTGTGAAGCCGGAGGCCGGAGGTGTGGCGAATGCGATTGGATCGGCTATTTCGAAGGTTTCGGGGAATTATGACAAGCTGGTAGATTATCTGGTTCTGCCTCGGGAGAAGGCTCTTGAGGATGCTAAGGCGGAAGCGGTTGAATTGGCTGTGGAGGCCGGGGCTGTCCGGGAGACGGTTGAGATTATTGATGTGGAGGATGTGCCGCTGCAGTATTATCCCGGGAATACGAATCGGGTGAAGGTGAAGGCGGCGGGGGATTTGAAATAAAGTTTTTGATTGGACGGACGGCAGCCCGGAGGCGCAGGAATTTTCATATCCGGTGTTCGGACGTTTCGCGTTACAGAAGTCTGCTTCTGCCGCGAAAAGCCGGACACCGGATATTGAGTCAGAACTATCGTTCCATGTAGATTTCGCCGGCTATCCGCCATCCGAATCTGTCTGCAATTCCCCAGCCTGATTCTTCGTTTTCCGTCCGCACTCTTTTCAGGGGAACGTGCAGGTAGTCCAGAGCGTCTTCTCCGGCGCGGCGGATGGTTACATAGGCTTCGGTCTCTCCGCCTGCCAGCTCTTCGGGCGGGTAGATGATGGAGAGGATTGTTATCTCCTGCGGCTCTCCGAAGTCGGATAGCTGCGTGCCGGGAGCGGTATAGCGTTCGTTGACCTCGCTTGTATTACCTGCGATATATTGGGGGACCGCGTACTCAATCAGCTCCGTGATGCCTGCGTCTGCGTAGTTTACTGTTAAGAATTGCCATTTTCCTTCTCCCAGGTAGTATAAATTAGCTTCCAACTGATGGCCTGTGTAGCTGCCGGCTTGATTGATGTTGGAATAGCCGACTAAATCTGCCCGGAGATATATTTTTTCCTCCGTGAAACGGAAGTTTATCTGAGATCCGGCGTAGTAGGCGTATTCATTGTCCAATTGTTCCTGCTCTACCTGTTCCGCAGCGCCGGCGGGCGCTCCGTTGAATATCAGCTTTACGCCTTCTTCTGTGTATTGTGTCGTAAAGTGTGATGTTAATTCCTGTATATAATCTTCTTCCGGCAGGTGATAGATATTCCATGTGCCGGCTGCATCCTTGTCTGCCATAAAGAGGGAGCGTATGGACATTCCGGTCCCGTGGAGCACATAGGTGATAACGGCAAGCTCTTCTCTGCCGTCGCCGTCAAAATCCTGCTCCATGATCTGCGGCTCTACCTCATAGTTGGAGATAAGCGGGACTTCGGCATATACCAGGCCGTCCGGCGTTTGGACTGCCATTTCCTCCCCCTCACGGATGCCGTAGAGGGTAAAATGCTCTGTCTCCCCCATTATATTCATTTCGTTTTTATCTAAGCCGGATTCCACATCTTTCCGGTCGGAGCTTACTATGCGTTTTTCTGACCAGTGCTTTTCTTCCTCCCCGGACTCCGCGTGGTTTCCATTCCCGTCTGCCGTATCTGTGTCAGATAATGTTTCGGTCAGAAGTACATCCTTTGTCATATCCGCGACTGCTTTTTCCGGTTCTGTTTCTCCCGCAGCCAGAAAGGACATACCGCACCCGCTGATCATCAGAAGAAGGAAAAGGCTTACTGCTGCGCGGGGACGCTTTGTATTGAGTATGTGCCAAATTCTCTTTTTTGTATTGCTCTCTCCAAAATAAACGGCAGGAGAAAAACCGCTGCTTTTACAGGCATAGTTCAGGAGCGTTTGGGCATAGTGCTTTTTTTCTTCTATGCCTTTGCCGCGAAGAACACATTCGTCGCAGTACATTTCCATATCGCGGTTCATTAAGCGGTAGGCAAGCCAGACAAAGGGGTTGAACCAGTGCAGAAGCAATACCAGGGCGGTAAAGCATTTGATCCAGGGGTCCCGGTTGCGGATGTGTCTGCGCTCATGCTTTAAAATATCTTCCAGCTGATCCGCTTCCTTATCCAGTCCCTGAGGAATATAGATTCTGGAGGGCAGTCCCGGCATAACAAATGGGGTGGATATTTGTGCCGTACTCCATACGTCCCTTCGAATACGGACTGCGGATTTCACTTTTTTCTTCAGGCGCATCCACTCTGTTAACGTAATGATTGCCAGTGTGATTGCTCCCAGTCCCCATAGAGCGAGAAATATCTCTGCAATACTGAGGTTAAAGAGACCGGACGGCGCCTGGCTTCCCTCTCCCCGGTAAAGCCGTTCTTCCGGGGCAGCTCCCAAAGTCCCGGATTCACTGTTCTTCGGCATTTCTGCGGATATGTTTTGTATTTCTGCTCCTGCAAGGATTCCTGTTTCCGCTTCCTGTGCTGCGCCGGAATGCTTTCCGGAAACTCCAAATTCCGTTTTCGGAAGCAGGCTGCGTGCTGTCTGCAGAGGGCCTGATGGAATGGGAGGAAGCACCAGTACCAGCATGGTTATAATCCATAAAATGTGAACATATAATTTGGACAGGTCGCCTGTGAGCTTTCGAAACAGGAGAATCGCCAGAATCAAAATAACCGCTGTCAGGCTATTTTGCAGTAATTGATTGAAAAACAGAATCATAGTCTCCTCCTTTCGGCGCTTCTACCGCTCCGTTTGGCTGTCATGGCCCTCTGACGCCTGGTTAATCAGTTCCTGAAGCTCTTCCGCCTCTTTTTTTGTCAGCTTTTCCTCCTGTAGAAAGGCTGCAATAAAAGCAGGCAGGCTTCCGCGGAATTTTTTCTTCAAAAAATCCCTGCTTTCCTGTCTCTGGATCTCTCCCCGGGATACAAGAGCCTGCACCACCGCATTTTCATTCTGCAGTATCTGCTTTTGTCCCAGATTCCGCAAAACGGTGTAGGTGGTGGACTTTTTCCACCCAAGTCTCTCCCCGCACAGGCCCACCAGCTCCATTGAGTTAATTGGCTGCACATCCCAAAGAATATCCATGAGACGGTATTCGCTCTCGTTGATATGATAATCCATAAGTATAACCTCCTTTGCGGTAAATTTTTATCAGGTATTCTTTATCCGCTTAAGTTTATTATTATAAACCTTTCATTTACATTAAGTTTATACTTATAGACCTCATATGTCAAGATCTTTTTCAAATTTTTTACTCCCCATACTCATTCACAGCCTATACAGATTTGCCCATGCTCTGTATGATAGGGCATTCAAGCCTTGGAAAAGCTTTGTTTCCGGGACATCTAATCATCTATTTTTCAAGCAATATAAATTTTTAATTTTGCTCTTTTGCCAGAATTGCACGGATTTCTCCGCAGTCACATTCGGGTCCGCACAGCTTTGCGGCCTGGCATATGGCGCTGATTTTATCTTCTTTTTCATCAAGAAGATCGGCAATCTCCTCCGGCGTCCGGTTTTTCTTCATAAGCTTGCATACAATCCGTACCAGTTCTTCTGCTTTGCCTTCTGCCTTCCCCTCTGCTTTACCTTCTGCCTTTCCAGCTTCTCTTCCCCGATTTTCCCCTTCTTCCCGAATCAATCTGTCACGTTCCTGCATCTTCATATAGGTTACCTCCATCTCTTCACTGGATTTGATATTTACAATCTTTTTATGCAGATGCCTGAGACGTTCATCACACCCTGCCGGGAGTGCGGCTTCGTTGCTGTTCTCCACATAATGAAGAAAATCTGTCAGCGTTTTATCCACTTCTTTGTCATTATTCCCTCCGGTATTGAGTATAATCTTTTTACAGCCGTCTCCAAGGTACAATCCGGGGATCTCCTCGCAGTAATTTCCGAAGGTATAGCGATAATTCCCAAAGCCAAACAGATCAAAGCCGCATATAACAACAAGATACGCCGGCTTCAGATTATCAAAGCCGACTTCTCCGCTTTTCAAAAAGGGAGCATCCGTAAGCGCCTGATAAAATCTGGTCCGCTTGGGGATATTGCCCTGGTTCTGCTTCTGCATCTCCAGGTCAAAGAAATTCCCGTCTCCGTCCTCCACGCAAAAATCCATCCGAATCCCCCGTTTTCCCGGCAGATTATGTACTACCTTCTGACCTTCCTTCCAGCGGATGCTCTTCAAGGTAATGCCCATTGAAAGCTCAATCATTATCTGACATGCCTCCAAATCCTCCGTTGCCACATCAAAGAGAAAATCATCCAGCAGATTAAGCTCCTGCAGGGATTTTGTGCTTTCTGTCTCATAGGGCGTCTGCGTATTCAGTTTTTCGTTTTTTTCCATATAAAATACTTCCTTTCTATTATAATTTGCGGTTTCTTGTTTTGCAATATTGGAACTCCTGCCACCCTCCTTTTCATCTGAATTTTCGTTCTTGGAAAATATGACCGAATTGGTCTTGATCTAGATAGCCGGTTCCTCCCAGGGAAGAACTGCTGTTACTTATTATAGCTGGTTTTTAGAAAAAAGCAACATGTATTTACAATTATTTCCACAACAAAATCTTTGCTGACAAAATCTTATGCAGTTACCTTCTTGGCAAAAAAGCAGTCATTTCCGACATCCAATGAATCCGAATGAACCGAAGAACGGATGTGAAAATGACTGCTGTCCTATTTTATAACTTTTTTCTGAAATGCTATTTCATTACTTCAAAAAGCCTTCCTGCACCAAATCCTGTATAATCTCTGTAGGAATCTCAAATTCCACGCTTCCCATATATCCCGGTGCCACCTCATATTCATCGAATACAATCGTAAGCTTACCGTTTTCATTTACATAAAAGGTGTTGTCTTCTTTTATGGACTCAAAATTCCATTCCGACATATCTTCGTTGTCTACCCAATATACAAGGGACTCGTCTGCGGCCATCCGCTCCTTCATCTGCTCCTTGATGTTTTCTGACAAAACGGTGATATAATCGGCGCCGTCCTTGAACAATCCATCCAGGCCGATCATCTCTCCTGTCTGCTTGTCAATATGGTAAATCTTCACCATCTGCGTACCGCTTGCCATCACCAGAAGCTGGTCAAAACGAATGGAAAACAGCCGGTCGCTGTCCGTAATCACGGAGTAATCAAGCTCTACATTCATATGCCCTTCGCCTTCTCCTGCCGCTTTCACATCCGCCTCGTATTGGGCGATAATCTCATCCGTATACTCCTGTATACTTTTGTTGATCTTCTGGGTAGTCTCCTCATTCACCGTGCCGTCCTCGTTCTTCACGCTGACCTCCGGAATCTTAATGTCTGCCTCCATATTGTTATTGTTGTCGGTGCTTTCGTACTCCCGGAAGGTGACTACCTCCGCAATGGCGCCGATCACCGGAATCTTTGCCATCGCATGGGCAATGGCCGCCCCGGAATTGGCCATCACCGTAATCATCACCATTGCCGCCGCAACGCCTCCTGCAACTCTGCCTGTGTACACAATTACCTTTGATCTCTTTTTCATCTTCGTCTCCTCCTTTGCCTGACGGATTCCTGCTTCTACCCTTTGCCGCAGCTCCGCCGGTATTTTGATGTTTTCGTAGTTCTGTCTCATTTCCTCTAATTTTTTATCCCTCATAGCTCAGCTCTCCTTCCGTCAGCTCCAGCTTCAGCTTCTTAAGACTTCGATATAAAATGGTTTTTACCGTATTGGTATTTTCATTCAGAGTTCTTGCAATCTCGCTTAGCTTCTGATCCTCGAAAAACCGAAGCACCACAACGGCCTTTTCTTTCTCCGTCAATACATTCAGGGCTTCTATGGTATCAAAATCCCGGTAGCTGTCCTCTCTTCCGTTTTCGTAGAAGGCGTCAACTGCTATCTCCTTCTGATTCTTTCGGATAAAATCAAGGGCTGTGTTCATTACAATGCGCCACAGCCAGGTTTTGATGTAGCTCTCCTGCTTAACGGAGGCTGAGTGCTTGATAGCTTTGTAGACGCTTTCCTGAACAATGTCCAGTGCATCTTCCTCGTTTCGCACGTAGGTATATGCCAGGCGGTACATCGCTTCGTAGGAATCCAGAACCGTTTCCTCTACTTTCTTTTGTAATGCCTCTGCTCGCATCCGTTCTCCTCCTATTCCAGTCGCTGCGCGACGGCACTAAAGGGTAAAGTCGCTTCGTCACACCTGTAATGAGAGAAACTTTTATTCGAAAGGGCACTCATAAAAGTTTCTCTCGTGCGCCTT
>OFGR01002884.1_pt1 | contig 10774 bp, 7 predicted proteins | sample 1521811 | NCBI WGS metagenome assembly OFGR01 (sample SAMEA3504098, study PRJEB24116) | mouse gut metagenome | biome: mouse gut; feature: mouse-associated habitat; material: faeces | place: Denmark | collected 2011
TAGGTACCGATGACGGTGCCGCCCGTGCCGGAAGTATTGCCGGACAGGTAGCGGATCTGGAACGCCGCCCCCTCGATGGCCACATTGGGGTGCTGGCTGTCATACTTCCACACGCAAATTGCGGACAGGGGCTGGTTGCGGAAGCGGAAGGTGTGGCCCTGGCCAGCGGGGATAAACGTCTCCTGGGTGTCCGGGTCGGCCTTGGCGAAGCCCTTCAGCGGCTCCAACTCTTGGACCCGGAACCAGCCGTCCCGGAGGCCCAGGGTGCCCATCTTGGTGCCGTCCAGCTCAATGCGCCCGTTCTCGTCCGTGTAGAATACGCCCAGGTCGTTCATTTCGCCGGTGGCGGTGCTGTTGCTGGCGTACCAGACCCGGAAGGGCACGTTGGCCAGCCGGTCGAAGGTGACGGCGTTCTCTTTGATGATCTCAATGATAGGCCGCTTATGGTTCTTGAAGTAGGCGGTGTGGTCCCGGTCCGGGTAGAGGGTGACGAGCTGGCTGGGGGCATCCTTCAGCCAGGGGGAGGGCACCGATTTTTCGGAAATTTCATATACCCCAGGCAGGAGGTTCAGCTCGGCGCGGCCCGTGCTGTCCGTCTCGATCTCGTCCACGCTGTGCCCATCCGCCGCGCGGACGGTGAAAATGGTGTGCTCGATTGGCTCCCCGCTGTCCGCGTCATTTTTATAGACGTAGAGGTTGGGTCGCTTATGGTTTTCCAGCACGATAGTGCTGACCTTCCCCGGAAACAGCTCCACATGATGCTCTTTCAGGTCGATGATGTGATCATTTTTTGTGGCGGTTTCCACCAGGGAATAGACGCCCGGTTCCAACCCTTCCCACAAAATTTCGCCCTTGCTGTCGGTGACGCGGTCCAGGTAGTGACTCCCGTCCTCGATCCTGGCCAGCCGGAAGGAGACGCCCTCCAGGGGTGTGCCGTCCGAACTGGTTTTCGTCAGGAGGAGGTCGGGCTTCTTGGAGTTGGTGAACACGAATTGGACGTTCTCGTTGGGCTTCAGCTCAATGATGCGCTGGAAGTCGTCGATCACATAGCCGGGGCACTCCAGTTCCTCCACCACCACTGCGCCGGTGGGCAGCTTGGACAGGTCGATGGTTCCGTCCGCCAGCGTAGTCATTTCGACAGGCCCCCAGCTCCCGTCCACCGCCGTAAACTTGAACTTTGCGTTGGCGATGGGCTTGGACAGATCTGCGCTGTCCACCTTGATTAGGTGCATACCGGGCTTCAGATCGTTGAAAAACACCAGCTCCTGGGTAGCTGTCTGGCCTGCCCGAAGTTCGATCTGCTGGGGGGTAGTGGTGACGATGTGGGCATCATCGCTGGACACCTCTTTCACCAAATAGGTGCCCGGTTCCAGATCGAACAGCTCAATCACACCACTTTCCGGCGTGGTCTTGGTGTCGAACAGCGCGGCGTCCTTATAAATCTCAAAGGTCACCACGGACAATTTCGTGCCGCTGGTCCGGTCATATTTGATGATGCGGAGGGAGGGCTTGGACTGGTTGACCACGGTCAGGATGGGATCGTCCTGGATAGCGGGGTTATAGGCGTTGATGTGAATGCCGTGGGGCGTCTTGTCCAGCACATAGCCTGCGGGGGCGGAGGTCTCCACGGCCTCGATGTACATTTCTGCCTTGATGCCTGTGACATAGGCCTCACCGGCGTCGTTGGTGGTGACGGAGGTCAGATATTTGCCGTCCCCATAGATGTCGAAGGTGGCTCCGGGCAAACATATGCCGGTGTCGCTCTTTTTAACGAGAACGAGCTGCATCTCCCTTACATTTTCAAAGGTGAGCAAGACATCTTTTTCACCCGTCCATTCTATGGTTTCAATCCGGGTATCCTTCAAGTAACCTGCCGGACTGGACTGTTCCCAAACACGATAGCTACCGTAGGGCAGCTCGCTCCCCTGGAAGGAGATGGTCCCGTCAAAGCCGGTGATGCCGGTGGTCTTGTAGGTCCCATCGATCTGCTCAAAGACGAACACGGCCCCCTGGAGGGAAGCCTTGTTCTGAGCGTCCACCTTTTTGATGGTGAAGCCCTTATTGGTCTCATCCGTCACGGTCACATACTCGGTGCGGCCAGCGGTGAGGGTGATGTTCATGGGGGCGATGACCTGGTAACCCTCCGGGGCGGCAGTCTCGGTCAGGGTGTAGGTCTCATCTGCGGGGAGGTCCGTCCAGACGATCTGGCCATTGCGGTCGCTGGCGCCGGTGACGGTGGTGCCGCCGCTGCCGGTGAGGGTGAACTTGGCCCCCTCCAGGGGCGCGCCGCCCGCGCCGGCCTTGACAATTTGGAGGCTGGCGGTATCGGGTACATCCGTGCCGCTCCATTTGAAGGGGGCATGGGCCTCCAAGGTGGTGTAGCCGGGGTCGGCCACGATGTAGGACTGCTCCGAGGCGGAGGGGTTATAGGCCAGGAACAGGTTGTACTGCGCCACACCGCCCATGGCCTTGATGGTAAAGCTGCCCTCGGCGGCGGCATTGTCCACGGGGATACAGACCTTGAATGTCCCGTAGTATTCCTCGCCGTTGGAGTTGAGGTTGGTGGTGTGGGACCGGCTGGTGTCCACCTTGTAGCAGGTGGCCCCGTTCTCCTGCACCATCTCCAGGGGGGAGTTGTTCTCCGCCACGAAGATGGTCCCCTGGGGGGCGTCCGTGGAATAGACCTTGGTCATCCGGTCATCGATCCAGGTGGAGGTGGCGGAGGCCAGATACATCACACGGGTGTAATACTCCTTCCCGTTGATGGTCTCCTTTTTGATGCCGTCCTCGTTGTCGGCGGCGGCGCCCTCCAGGCCGTACTCGTTGAGGACTTCCACGCCGCGGACATCCTTATCCTCCTCCGCCCGGATAGACAGGCCGGTGTAGAGGTTTTTCGTCCAGTGGGCAGAGTATTTCAGCATGGCCTTGACGCTGTCATACACCCGGATCTTCTGGGCGTCCGAGGTGGGTTCCACCAGGGCGGCCCGGCCAGCGGTGAAGGATGTACCGGGGACGGAGAGCTGGCCGCAGGAGGCCCAGACCGCCACCTGGGTGGCGTATTTATACTCGTCCTCCGTCAGACTGGCGATGCCCCGCACGTCATCGGGATGCAGTTCTTTGAACTGCTCCAGGGTGCGCATGGGATAGCCGTTGGCGAACACGCCCATGGTCTGGGGGTTCCGGTTGTACTCCTGCAGGGTCAGGGCCTTGTTGGGCGAGACTGCCGACAGGCCCCAGTTGACGCAGTAGGCGGTGCCGGTGAGGCCATCGTTGCTGGTGTAGCTCCAACTGCTGCCGCTCAGGCTGCCGCCCGTGCTTTTGGACAGGTACTCATGGCGGCCCAGGTACTGGATGTTGACGGTGCCGCTGCCGTTCAGCGAGGCGGCGCTGGCGGGCAGGGTGAACAGGCCGGCCAGCGTAGCCACCACCAACAACAGGGAGAGAAAACGGGTAAAAGGCTTGTGTTTCATGAAAACTCCTTTCTGTTGCGATCTGTTTGAGAACAAAAAAGCGGCAGGCCGTTTTCCGGCCTGCCAGCGTGAAGGATGTATCTTGCTTATTTCGTTGATCCGGGTACGAATAGTTCCTTGAGGAAGGCGGTGGCCTCCGGGGCCTGATCCTTCCCGGTCTGGTAGCTTTCCACCAGCAGGACCCTGTTCCTGCCGGAGAGGTCGTTGGCGGACACGTCCACATGGAGCCATTGACCATCCACATACACGAGGTTCCAAGTGTGGGTCTTACTGCTGACGGTAAAGCATGGGATGTCCGCCGCCGCGCAGAGGAACTTCATTGCTCTGGCGTAGGACCCGCAGGCCGCTTTCAGCTCCCCGGTGTGAGGGGCGAAGGTCTGGGTGATGCCGGCTGTTTTTCCCTTTTGGTAGGCCAGCAGGGTGCGGATGTAGTCGTTGAAGGCTTCCACCCGCTCCCGGTCCGTCATCTCCGCCGTGCCCTCGATGACCGGCTGGACGAAGTCCAAGGGCGCTTGATAATTCTCCGGCATTTCGGCGGACACGGCGAAGTAGTCCAAGTACCGCCAGTAGTCGGTGAAGTTCTGTGGCACATGATGTTCGTAACGCAGCACCCCTTCCATGCGCCCGATCAGCTTTTTCACCGCGCTGTAGTCCTCCTTGGACACCTGTGTGTAGGCGGGGGCGGTGCCGCTGGTCCCGTCCACCATGGTCTGGCGGATGGCGTTGTACAGCTCCCGGCTGTACACGCCGGTGAACACCTCCGGGCTGGCCTCTTGGGAGAAGTCCTCCCGGCTCCAGTGGGTGGCCTGGATGGTGTAGGGCTGGGGAGCCTCTGCCGCTTGGGCGGGGACGGCCAGCAGGGCCGCAGTCATGGTGCCGGCGAGAAGCAGGGACAGGATTTTTTTGCTTTTCATGCTCAATTCCTCCGTTTTCATAGTATGGTGGGGTCTTTGCAAACCGAACCATACCACAAGGGACGGGGGAAGTCGAACACAATCGGCAGACAGCGTGGAGATTTGACGAACAGCGTTATACCTGCACGGCGGTCACGCACCAGCGGTAGTCCGGCTGGTTCATCACGCAGGTATAGAGTGTCACCCGGTTATCCGTGGTGGGGGCGGTGCCGCTGGAATCGTTGACACTGACCTTCTCCACGCTGGTCACAGCATAGGTTCGGGTCCCCAGCATGGTGGTCAGGGTGATGGTGTCGCCCGCCTCCAGGGTATGGATTTTCCCGAAGTGATTGTTCACCCCTCGGTTATGTCCGGCGAAGCAGGCATTTCCATCCCAGATGCTGGTGTTGGTGAAGTGGCCGGCGCCCTTCTTCAGCGCGGCGCTGTCCGTCCCCTGGTAGACCTTGACGGTCAGGCCGATGGCGGGGATCTTCAGAGTTCCCAGACTGCCGTCCGAGTAGTAGAGATCGTCCGTGACCTCGGTATAGCCGCCGTTGGTATTGCCCTGGGCAATATCGGTGGGGCTGCTGCCGGGGATCTGGCTCATGGTGATGCTGCTGCCTCCGTTTACCGAGGGATACTCGCCGGGAATAACGGAGCTGCCCGACACACCTCCGGTGGCGTTGGCCCCGGCGCTGCCCACCTGATTCACCAGTCCGCCGGACAGAGCGCCGGGGACGAGGTTGGGGGTGAGATACTCGCCGCTGCCGGGGAGGTAGCTGGTGGGAGTCCCGAAACCAGGGGCCACGAGGGTCGTGTTCTTGCTCCGGTCCACGTTGGGATTCTCCCACTCGTAGATGGTGTCATCGCTGGTGGGCTGGCCGAACAGGTAGTCCTCCGGGGCGTCAAAGTCGTACTCCAGCGCATGGGCCGGGGCACAGCAGAGGACGCACAACATCATGGCCAGCAGAAAACTTCGCAATTTCAATAGATCATCTCCTTTCACGGAATTTTTTGTAAGCGAACACTCCGCCAACACCCAGTGCCAGCACAACCACCCCGATCATCACAGGGCGCTTCAGGCCGGACTGCTCCGCAGGCTCCTTCACCGCGTCCAGGTCCTCCGCAGTATCGGGGGCCTCTGTCTGGCCGGGGTCATGGTTCTCACTGCCATCAGGGGCCTTGGACTCCTCCGGGACCTTCTCACTGCCGAAGATGGCGGTGTAGGTGACCACGGCGCAGTTGGGCTTGGACACCTCGCCGGTGTATCCTATGACCTTGTGGGAATCCTCCCCGCCGCTTTGCTGAACAGCCTACAAAATGGAGAAACGGCATAGTCGTAGCTACACCGTTTCCCGCAAAATCATTCCTATGCTGTTTTATTGGTGCCGCCCTTTCCGGCCCGCTCTTTCCTGTCCTGTTCAGCCCCAAAGATTGTCCGGGTAACGCCCCTCCGCCGTCATCCGGGCGATGGCGGCGGAAACCGCGGGCTTGTCCTCCTGGTAGGTAACGCCGTACCACTTGTCCCCGGAGGACAGGGCGCGCACGGTGGCCTTCCCCTCCCCGATCAGCTGGCCCACCAGGGTGGGGAGCAGGTACTCCCCCTTCATGGGGTTTTCTGCCAGCGCCCAGTCCAGGAACCCGGGAAAGCGCTCCTCCGCCCGGTCAAGCAGGGACGGGTTGAACCCCCAGAAGTTCATGGACACCATGGTGTCCCCGGGCAGTTCCGTCCATGTCTCCCCGCCGTCCTCGGTAAATCGGGGGGGCGGGCCTTTTTCAATGCGGGTGCGCTCCACAATGCCGGTGAGCAGGCCGTCCGCCCCCACCTGGCACACCCCCCGGGCCACGTGTCCATAGTCGGTGACGGTGTTCTCCAGGCGGTAGGCCACCATGGCGTACTCCTCCCCGTCCGGGTGGGCCAGCAGGTAATCGTAAATCACCCGGAAGGCTGCGGGGCCGTAGTAATCGTCGGCGTTGATAATGGCGAAGGGCCCGTCCAGGAAGGGCCGGGCCGCCAGCGCCGCCTGGGCGGTGCCCCAGGGCTTGACGCGGCCTTCCGGGATGGAATAGCCCTCCGGCAGTTCGTCCATGCGCTGGAAGGCGTAGCGCACGTCCATGGAGCCCTCGATGCGGGAGCCCACGCGCTCCTTGAAATCCGCCTCGATCTCGTCCTTGATGACGAACACCACCGTCTCGAACCCGGCCCGCCGGGCATCGTAGATGGAGTAATCCAAAATCACCTGCCCGTGGCCGCCCACAGGATCCATCTGCTTCAACCCTCCGTAGCGGCTGCCCATGCCCGCGGCCATAATGACCAATACCGGCTTTTTCATGGTGGTAAAACCTCCTTTTGGCAAAAACCCGTCAAATGGTGAACTGGATAACACAAAACGCGCCGTAAACCAGCAGCAGCGCCGCCCCCTGGAACCGGCTGAGCTTCCCCCGCTTGAGGGCGGGGAGGGTGAGGAACGCCATAACGGCCAGCATCACCGGGATATCCAGCACCAGCGAGGCGTTGTGCCCCGCGATGGTGGAGCTGCGCGGGATGGAGAAGGGGGCCAAGGTCACCGACACGCCGGACACCAGCACCAGGTTAAACAGGTTGGCCCCGATCACATTGCCCAGCGACAGCGCCCCGTGGCCCTTAATCAGGGATGTGACGGCGGTGACCAGCTCGGGCAGCGACGTGCCCAGGGCCACAAAGGTGAGGGCAATCACCGACTCGGGCACACCCAGGGCCTTGGCGATGAGGGTGCCGTTGTCCACCAACAGGTCCGCCCCCACGGCGATGAGGGCCGCCCCGGCAACCAGCAGCACCACATCCTTGGGCATGGAGTTCCCCTCCCCCTCTGGCTGAGGCGCGGCGGAGCGGGCGGCGGAGTGGGACTTCATCTGCCACACGGTTGCAGCCATGTAGGCACAGAACATGCCCAGCATGATGAAGCCGGTGGTCCGGCTGAAATAGCCGGTGGTATAGGCCACCCCCGCGTAAATGGCTGCGGCGGTGAAAAAGAAGGCCACCGGCAGGCGCAGGGATTTAGGGTCTACCTTGCCGGGGCGGACGGCCACCGTAATGGCGGCAATGAGGGCAGTGTTGCAGATGACGGAGCCGATGGCGTTGCCATAGGCGATTTCGCCGTGGCCGCTGAGGGCGGAGGTGGTGGACACCATCACCTCGGGCAGGGTGGTGCCGATGGACACCACCGTGGCCCCGATGAGCAGCTCGGGGAGGCGGAAGCGGCGGGCGATTCCGGTCGCGCCGTCCACAAACCAGTCGCCGCCCTTGATCAGAAAGATCAAGCCCACGGCGAACAGAAGAACCGGGATAAGCATGAAAATTACCTCCTGGGGGCCGTGGCCCGGATAGAGATGGTGGGACAAAGCCCCTATAGCGTACCCCAAAGTCTGGGGCTTGTCAATGATCTTCCGGGAACTTTCCCAAAAACATCCCGGGGACGCATTGCCACCGGGGAAAATCTGTGCTAAAATAGGGGAACGGTTCAATTTTGTGACGAGGAAGAAGGGGTCGGGATGGACACCGTAATCCAGAAATTCCGCTCTGCCCTGGGGGGCTTCAACCGCCAGGACGTGCAGACCTATATCGAGGAGACCGCCGCCGCCCACCGGAAGGAGCTGGCCCAGCTCCAGGAGCGGCTGGAGCAGGCGGAGGGCCGGACGGCGGAGCTGGAGGCCGCCCTGTCCGGGGCGGAGCTGGAAAAGAGCGGCGCGGCGGCGGAGGAGGCCAAGGTGCGCTCCTCCCTGGAGGCGTCCACCAAGACGCTGTCCAGGCTGCGGGGGGAGCTGTCCCAGACCGAGTCCAAGCTGGTGGTGGCCAGGAGGGAGCTGGAGCGGCTCCAGGCCCAGGTGGGCACCCTGGAACCCATGGCGGCCAGCTACGCCCAGCTGAAGGACCGGGTGGCCACCGTGGAGCTGGACGCCCACCGGAGGGCCCAGGACACGGTGGACGAGGCCAGGGCGGAGGCGGAGAAAATCCGGGCCGACACCCAGCTCTGGCTGGACGGGGTGCTGGAGCAGTACGGCCAGCTCCGCCGGGGGATGGACCAGCTGCTGGAGCAGGCCCGGATCCTGGGCCGGACGGCGGAGCAGGTGGGGTCGCTGGACGAGGCGGCCCGGGCCCTGCGGGAGCTGGGCGGCCTGGAGCGGACAGAGGGGACATAATGTGAGAACCCGCCTGTCAAAAAAGCCGCCCTCAGCGGGGCGAAAGACTTTTCCGGCAGGCTGAACAGGCCCGTTTCCTGGGGGAAACGGGCCTGTTTTGGCGATTCGCTGTTTTTGGGGTGGACGAATGGGGCCTGTTTGGGTATGCTGAAGGCAGGAAAGGGGGCCTGGATATGGATCAGGTGAAGCTGGGGGCTTTCGTGGCCCAGCTGCGGCGGGAGCGGGGCTGGACCCAGGAGGAGCTGGGGGAGCGGCTGGGAGTGACCAACAAGACCGTCTCCCGGTGGGAGAACGGGAACTATATGCCCGGCATTGAAATGCTGGCGTTGATGGGGAGGGAATTTGACGTGAGTCTGAACGAATTGCTGGAGGGCCGGAGGCTGGACGATGAGGCGGAGTTCCGGGCGGCGGCGGACAAGAACCTGGCCTCCGCTATGGAGAGCCGTTTGGACAGGTTCTGGAAGTGGATGGAGCGGTATGGGGCCTATGCGGCGTTGGTGTTCGCGCTGTGCTGCATCATCCTGATGCTGTCGGTGGGGCTGCGCCGGTATAAGCAGCTCCAACCCGGCGACACCCGGACGGCGGGCACCTACTGCACCAGCCAGAATCCCTGGGAGCTGGGAGAATACATTGTGCTGATGAAGGAGTGGGACGGCGTCCGCGCCTATTACCGCTACCGCCAGTTTGAGGCGTTGGAGCGGGGGAGCTACGAGATAAACGGGGATGTGGTGACCATTACGGCGGCGGGGCGGAGCTTTGACGCCATCCTCAAGGGGGACTGCCTGTATGTGGCCGATGGGCAGGGGGAGCTGACCGCCTTTCCCAAAATCTCCGAGCATGGGGCCTTCATGAATGTGGATGAGGAGGACTTTGAGGAATGACAAACAGCCCGTCCCGGAGTTCGGGACGGGCTGTTTGTCTGCAAAAAGGGGTTCGCCCACGCAGCCGTTCCGTCACCGGGCGCAAACCTCCAAATCAGTACCCGGTTGGAAGCGGACTTAAGCTCTTTTTCGGTTCCTTTTTCTCTCGAGAAAAAGGAGCTCAGTCGTCGCCGAAGCTGATGCCCAGCAGGCGGGCCTCCGCGATGATGTCGGACTTGGGGTCGATGGTCTTGAGCTTGCCCGCCACCTCCTTCAGGGGGACGGAGGTGATCACATGGTCGTGGATGGCCACCATATTGCCGTACTCGCCCTTGGAGATCATGAGGGCCGCGGTGGTGCCCAGCCGGGAGGACAGCACCCGGTCGTAGGCGCAGGGGGTGCCGCCCCGCTGCATATGGCCGGGGACGGTGACCCGGACCTCCTTTCCGGTCTTTTTCAGAATCTTGTCCGCGATGGCGTAGGACACGGAGGGGTATTTCTCCAGCACCTCCGCCATGTGCTGCTTGTACTCCTTCTTGGACATCTCCGACTCCTTCTTGGACATCGCGCCCTCCGCCACCGCCAGGATGGTGAAGCCGTTGCCGGAGGTGGCCCGCTGCTTGATCTTGGCCACCACGGAATCAATGTTATAGGGGATCTCAGGGATCAGGATGATGTCCGCGCCGCCGGCGATGCCCGCGTTGAGGGTGAGCCAGCCCGCCTTGTGGCCCATGACCTCCACCATGAACACCCGGTTGTGGGAGGCGGCGGTGGTGTGGATGCAGTCGATGACCTCGGTAGCCAGACCGATGGCGGACTGGAAGCCGAAGGTGGTGTCGGTGCCCCACAGGTCGTTGTCGATGGTCTTGGGCAGGCCGATGACGTTCAGCCCCTCCTCGCTGAGGAGGTTGGCGGTTTTCTGGCTGCCGTTGCCGCCCAGGAGCAGGAATCCTTCGGGGAACTGGAGCGGATTTCGGTGGGGGATACAGGGTGCTGTCTTCCGGTAGGGCGGATTCCCACGGAAAAGGGAAGCTGCATCACCTTTGAACTGAATGTGAAGGAGCGTGGTTTCTATCAGCTTTCCCTGACCTGCAGAGTGACAGGGCAGGGGAGCCTGGCCCAGGTACCCCTCACATTGTCCCAGGACAAGCAGATTCTGAAGACCATTTCCCTTACGGGAGAGGACAGGGAGTGGAGATGTGAGGAAATCAGGCTGAATCCTTCTTTCCACAACACCACATTCCTGAAGTTTTTCTTCGGCCAGGGAGGCATGGAAATCAGGGAGGCCCGCCTGGTGCTGGCGGAATCCCTGGAAGAGAAGTTCCGGGCTATGAAGGCTTCCGCGGAGGCATAGGAAATATGTTCTGAAAAA
>OFGR01002885.1_pt1 | contig 10763 bp, 10 predicted proteins | sample 1521811 | NCBI WGS metagenome assembly OFGR01 (sample SAMEA3504098, study PRJEB24116) | mouse gut metagenome | biome: mouse gut; feature: mouse-associated habitat; material: faeces | place: Denmark | collected 2011
TCACAAATCCCACAAAACTCCTGCCTGTCCGGCGGGAGTTTTTTCCCGCTGGGATACTGCAATTGAAAGGAAAAAAGGAGGGACCCGGTTATGGCAGGTTGACACCTGTCCTCAACGCCAGGGTGGAGGGACTGTCCGCTGCGCTGCAGAGAGGGAAGAAGGGATATGACGAAGAATTTGCCCGAAAATTCACCGTGACCGCCCTGCTGTACTTCTTTCACGACATGCAGAAGGAAAAATGGCCCAATATTTTGGTGGACAAACTCTGGCAGATTGATTGACCCTGTCTTGATTTTTGCTGTCCATAATGGTAAAATCAGAACAAATTTTAAGTTTGGGATAAAAATGGAAAAATATAAGCTAGTTTGCAATTATTCGGAGCAAAATAATCAGTGTATTGGAAAACTTTGCCCGTTTTCGGCCCCGATTCCATGCACGCTGCGTCACAAAACCTTAATTGAATTATCTAGGGGAATATGGTAATATATTTAATCGGAAGAAAATAATGGAAGGAGGACGTTCTATGTCCACCATGTCTGAATATTTGGAGAGCCTGCGGGGCAAGTCCATTGCCGTAATCGGCATGGGCGTGAGCAATACCCCGCTGATTCGTATGCTCCTGCGGGCGGAGCTGAAGGTGACGGTTTGCGACAAGTCCCCCCGGGAGCGCGTGGAGGAGCAGGCCTCTGAACTGGAGAGCCTGGGGGCCAAGCTGCGGCTGGGCCCCGACTACCTGGCCAAAATACACCGGGCTGACATCATTTTCCGCACTCCCGGCCTCAGTCCCAACACACCGGAGCTGCAAAAGGCGTTGGAGGGGGGGAGTATCCTCACCTCTGAGATGGAGCTGTTTTTCCGGCTGTGCCCCTGCCGGATTATCGGTGTGACGGGCAGCGACGGCAAGACTACTACCACCACCCTTATCAGCGAATTTTTAAAGGAGGCAGGCCTCAATGTCTATCTGGGGGGCAATATCGGCCGGCCCCTGTTGCCCGATGTAGACGGTATGACCGCTGAGGATGTGGCGGTGGTGGAGCTGTCCTCTTTCCAGCTGATGAGCATGGACCGCAGCCCCAATGTGGCGGTGTTCACCAATCTGTCCCCCAACCATCTGGACTACCACCACACCATGGAGGAGTACACAAGCGCCAAGCTGAACATCTTCTGCCATCAGAAGCCGGAGGACCGGGCCATCTTCAACTATGACAATGACATCACCCGGTCCCTGGCCAAGACCGCCGTCGGACAGGCGATGCTGTTCAGCCGCAAGCAGAGGCTGGAGGAGGGGGTGTACCTCCGGGACGGCGCCATCTGGCTGACCAACCGCATGGGCAGCCGGGAGGTTTTGCCGCTGACGGACATTCAGATTCCCGGCGTGCACAACATTGAAAACTACATGGCCGCTATCGCCGCGGTGGACGGCATTGTACCCGACAAGTGTGTTCGGGCGGTGGCCCAGCGGTTTACCGGGGTGGAGCACCGCATCGAGCTGGTGCGGGAGCTGGACGGGGTCCGCTACTACAACGACTCCATCGGCACCAGCCCCACCCGCACCATGGCCTGCCTGGATTCTTTCGATCAGAAGCTGATTCTAATTGCCGGAGGGTATGACAAGGGTGTACCCTTTACACAGCTTGGGGTGGAGATCGTTCGCCAGGTTAAGGCCCTGATTCTCACCGGCGACACCGCTCCCGCCATCAAGAAGGCAGTGGAAGAGGCTGAGGGCTATATAGAAAGCGGCCTACAACTCATTGAGACCGAGGACTTGGCCACCGCCGTGTCCGCCGCCCGGGAGATTGCCCGGGAGGGGGATGTGGTGGTGCTGTCCCCAGCCTGCGCCGCTTTCGACCGGTTCAAAAACTTTATGGAACGGGGCAAGGTGTTTAAGCAGCTGGTAAATGATTTATAATTGAAACAGAAGGACTGACAAGTGAAATGCTTTTACAGATAAATGACCGCGTCAAAGCCATGGGCGACCAGGCCCAGGGCCAGTTGGCCGAGGAATTTGCCCGCATCGACGCCATCGCCCAGGAGAACACTGCCCGGGTGCTGGCCGCCTTTCAGAAGCACCGGGTGGCAGACGGCTATTTTGCCGGTACCACCGGCTACGGCTACGACGATCTGGGCCGGGACAAGCTGGACGAAATTTATGCTGACCTCTTTGGTACGGAGGCTGCTCTGGTGCGCATCCAGTTCGTCAACGGCACCCATGCCATTGCCTGCGCTCTGTTTGGAGCCCTGAAAAGCGGTGATGTGCTGTTGTCCGCCGTGGGCGCGCCCTACGACACCCTGCTGGGGGTAGTGGGGGCGGTGGACAAGGGCCCCGGCTCCCTGAAGGACTACGGCGTGGAGTATAGGCAAGTAGAACTCCTTGACAACAAGCCCGACCTGGACGGGATGGCCAGAGCCGCCGCAGACCCCCGGGTGAAGGCGGTACTCATCCAGCGCTCCAAGGGTTACTCCACCCGTGCGTCCCTGTCGGTGGAGGAGATTGGGGAGATGTGCCGCGTGATTAAGGAGGCCAACCCCAGTGCCGCCATTCTGGTGGACAACTGCTATGGCGAGTTTGTGGAGACTGTCGAGCCTACCCATGTGGGGGCCGATCTGGTGGTAGGCTCCCTCATCAAAAACCCTGGCGGCGGACTGGCCCCCACCGGAGGCTACATCGCCGGGCGGCGGGACCTGGTGGAGGGGGCCGCCATGAGGCTTACCGTCCCCGGCATTGGCGGGGAGTGCGGGTGTACGCTGGGGCAGAACCGTCTGCTCTATCAGGGCCTGTTCCTGGCTCCGCACACGGTGGCCCAGGCGGTGAAAACCGCCGTCTTTGCCGCCAAGCTGATGGAGCTGCTGGGCTACGAGACCCAACCCCACTCCTCAGCGGTCCGTCACGACATCATCCAGATGATTCACATGAAGGAACCGGAAGCCCTGAAAAAGTTCTGTAAGGGCATCCAGTTCGGCGCGCCGGTGGACTCCTACGTCACCCCGGAGCCCTGGGACATGCCGGGGTATGACTGCCAGGTCATCATGGCCGCTGGGGCCTTCATCCAGGGGGCGTCCATTGAGCTGTCCGCCGACGCCCCCATGCGGGAGCCCTATACCGTCTACCTCCAGGGGGGGCTGACCTACGAATCAGGCAGGCTGGGCGTCCTGCTGGCCGTCCAGGAGCTGCTGGGACCTTCTGTTTAACATTAAAACCGAATAAAAGTTCAGGGTGGGGTGTACTATGGAAGAAAAAAATAATATCCAAATTGCGATAGAAGCATTTGGCCATAGGCACCCAGAGATAAAGTTGGAAAAATCGACGATTTCTTGCCAAAATATCAGAGTGCTTGAAAACAAGCTCCATATTACGATACCAACTGCGGTGAAGGACTATTTTCAAGCTTATACATTCTCCGTCCCATTTGTTGCAGGAAGGCTGCTGGGTGACTTTTCATATACCTACTGTGAAGAGACAGGCGGGTGGCGTAAGATGGAGGTCGAGGAAGAAATTTCGACTAGAATTATACAGCTTCCGTTAATGTTTCCAGATTCTGATTTGCGTGAGTTTGAAAGAGTGAATGAAATTTTTATTGGAACAGGCTTCCTATATTTGGGCTTATACGACGAAGAAAAATATGTTTTACTCGACTTACAAACCGAACAGGTGTATCAAGCGGACATGGCGCGAGTGCGCCCAACGTCAAAAGAAGAGGCTAGAGCAGATATTCTAAAGTGGGCGCTTCCATTTTTTGATCGCTTTGATGATTTGGTGCGCTGTTTTTTTGCGGGCGAACTTTATGATGAGGAAGAAATGACTTTTGATGTTGAGTAAAGTAGGCAGAAATTAGGCGGTGGAAGTAGAAAGAAGTGGCGCAATGAAGTACCTGATAAAATATTTTATAGATGTTGCGGTGTTGGTTTTCCTGTACGCTTTCGTCTTTTTCAGGAGGTGGCGGGCCCAGGGCAGAGATATCTTGCTTGTCAACACCCTCATGTATGTATACCTCTCTCTGGTGCTCTATGTTACTATGATGCCAGTAATTGTATCCATTCCATTCATGCTGGACCACCCCTATAAACCCATGAATCTGGTGCCATTTATCGACGTCTCTTTGGGGAGGGGGGACTTTTTCAGGCAGGTGTTCTTGAACGTCATCATGACCATGCCCTTCGGGTTCTTGTTTCCGCTGACCAATGGCAAAAGAGCCAAATTCGGCGTGGCGGTGTTTTTCTGCTTTTTGATGAGCCTGGGTATCGAACTGCTGCAGCCGTTCTTCGACCGCTCCTCGGACATCACGGATCTGATCACAAATGTGATCGGCGGAGCGTTGGGCTATGGCCTGTACGCAATTTTTAAGCCGGCTGCCTTTTGGGTCTTGGAGCGCTTGAAAACCAGTTGACAGGATATTTTGCGAAGAACGCCCTCCACCAAACGATTGAGAGGAGTAGGAGGCTATGGATGAGCTGTTAAAAAAGTATGTGCATCAAAATTGGGACGATATATCCGACCACCGAAATGACAAATACTATTTTGTACAGGCTTCTGACGATATGGAAACCGTTTTTTCGGAGGTGCGGTATCAGTTGGAAGCAGAAATCCCAGAGACACTAAAAGCGTTTTATAGAAACTTTGGGTGTGGTTTTCTTTGGTTCAATCAGAAGCAAAAGAAGGGGCTTTATAGAATCCTCTCCCCAGAAGAAATTTTGGATTTATATTTTGAGCCGGACAGTGGCGAAATTCCAGATGATTTTATAACCTATCGTCAAAACGCGTGGGAGAACTTGGAGGAAAACAAGCTTCTGGCCTTTTGTCTCTTTGGGGAAGAAGACAGCCTGCTCTTTATCAGCGTTGAAGACGGCGCCATATACTACCTTTCCGCGGCCTATAAAATAGCGGATTCTCTTTCCGATTTTTTAGCGTCATTGGATCAAGAAGTTGACTATTTTATAAAATGACAGTCTCAATACAAGGGTATGGGTTCAGCCCGCAATAAATAGAGGTTCAGGGGGTAACAAAAGTGAAAGCATTTGATGTGAACTATAAGTTGTTGGATGAAATGTATCAGGACGAGTACTACCCTGATTTTCTGGTGGACAAGGTGAAGGCAGAGCTTCAGAAGGTTATTGACCTGCTGGAGCGCGGCGAGACTGACACTGAGGTCATCCAAGGGAAACTGGACGAGGCGGTCTGCGCGGTGAACGACCTGCAAGATGAATTTGATGAAAACGACAGCGAGATCGAAACCGTGGCCCGCGACTGTATCGGAACGACTGTGGGCTACATTTTGGAGTGGTTTGGTATTCCAATCGATGTGGAGGAGGCCATCCGGGAACGGGATTGGTAGATGCATAGGCCAAGCCAGCTTTAGAATATCCTTACCTTATAATGGGGGGTGAGGATATGGGGCCCTGGCGGCGGGAGTTTGTCCGAAGCATGCGCAGGCCGATAAGGCACCGGCGGCCGGTTTGGATGGGCTCCGGCCCTGCGCTGCGAATCCCCCCGGCCTTTCTCACTTTGGGGGTGGCCCTGGTGGTGGCGGCATCGGTGATTGCCCTGCTGGAGAACAAGCTGCGCCCGGTGGTGGCGGAGATTGCCGCCGCCCGGGCGCAAAACACCATGACCGCTGTGGTGGAAAACGCCGTCACCGCCGACTTAGCTGCCCGTCAGGTCAGCTACGCCGATTTTGTCACCATCCAGCGGGACGAGGGGGGCGCCATCACCGCCCTGACCACCGACATGGCACGGATGAATCTGCTCCGGTCAGAGCTCACCGCCGCTGTCCTGGAGGCCCTGGAGGGGGTGGACGTGTCCGATGTCCAAGTTCCCCTGGGCAGCCTCTTCGACCTGGAGCCCCTGTGGGCCAAGGGTCCGGCGCTGAAAGCCAAAGCTATGACGGTAGGCACGGTGCGGGCGGAGTTCGACAGCCAGTTCACCTCCGCCGGGGTAAATCAGACCCTCCACCGCATCTGGCTGGAGGTGGACGTCCCCATGACCCTGCTGCTCCCCGGCGGGGAGGTGGAGGCCAGCCTCCACACCCGGCTGTGCGTGGCTGAGACGGTAATCGTAGGGAAGGTGCCGGACACCTATCTGCAACTGGGACAGCAATGAACAAAGGAGAGAAAGCGCATGTTGGAAGTGGCGCAGGACGTGTGGAGATATGTGACGCAGATGATCCCGCTGGGTTTGAGCGCCCTGGTAATTCTGATGCTCCTGCGTCCCATGCGAAAAAAGCGGCTGAGCCAGTTGAATCTGGTCAGCTCCGCCTGGCGGGAGACCGCACTGGTCCTGTTTGTGGTGTTTTGCGCCGGGCTTGCGGCACTGACCCTGTTTCCCGCCAATATCTGGTCCTATGTCATTTCCTTCGGCCAAGGATGGAATGATGGGGTTTCGTTTTTCAGCTTCTATCCCAGCTGGGAGGAGACCGCGTCGCAGTTTGCGTACCTGCCCAACATGCTTACGCCCTTTGAGGAGATATCCCGGGCACTGAACCGGCGGAGCTACTGGCTGCTGTTCATGCTGCTGGGCAATATCATCATGTTTATGCCCCTGGGCTTCTTCCCGGCCCTGCTGTGGCGGAGGTGGAAGTGGTGGAAGTCTCTGCTGGCGGGCTTCTGCACCTCCGTTTCCATCGAGTTTATCCAGTTTTTCATCGGCCGCAGCACCGACATCGACGACGTGATCCTGAATACCACTGGAGCCTTGGTGGGCTTCTGGATTTTCTGTCTGCTGCGGCTGCTGTTACCAACAAGGTTCACTGAAAAGTTTCAATGTCAGCCCAAAGGAGGGTATTATTGTGGATGATTTTGCAGAGATTCAGGGGCTCCGCCGGGAACTGACCCAGGCGGGCTATGAGTACTATGTGCTGGACAAGCCCACCATGTCCGACTTCGACTACGACCACAAGCTCCGCCGCCTGGAGGAGCTGGAGGCGGCCCATCCGGAGACCGTCACCCCCGACTCGCCCACCCGGCGGGTGGGTGGCCAGCCCCTGGACGCCTTCACCCAGGTACGCCACCAGGTGCCTCTGGAGTCCCTTCAGGATGTGTTCGATTTTCAGGAGCTGGAGGCCTTTGACCAGCGGGTGAAGGGGGTAGTTCCCCAGGCGGAGTATGTGGTGGAGCCAAAGGTGGATGGCCTGTCGGTGGCTCTGGAGTATGAGGACGGCCTTTTTGTCCGGGGTGCCACCCGAGGGGACGGTCAGGTGGGGGAGGACGTCACTGAAAACCTGCGCACTGTCCGGTCCATCCCCCTGAAAATTTCCGACGCCCCGCCCCGGCTTATCGTCCGGGGAGAGGTGTATATGCCCAAAAAAGTGTTCCACGCCCTGAACGAGGAGCGCGAGCGCAGGGGAGAGGCCCTGTTTGCCAATCCCCGCAACGCCGCCGCCGGCTCTCTGCGCCAGCTGGACCCCAAGGTGGCCGCCTCCCGCAGGCTGGATATCGCGGTGTTTAATATCCAGTGGCCCCAAGAGGAGTTTTCCACCCACCTGGAAACGCTGGACTACCTGCGGAACAAGGGGTTTAAAGTGATACCACATTACAGCTGTGCCCAGGTGTCTCAGGCTACGGAGCGCATTACCGAAATTGGGGAAACCAGAGAGACTTTCCCCTTTGATATTGACGGCGCAGTTGTAAAGGTAAATAACCTGTCACAGCGTGCGGCGCTTGGCTCTACAGCCAAGTTTCCACGCTGGGCCGCCGCCTACAAGTACCCCCCGGAGGTCAAGCCGGCCCAAGTGGTGGATATCGTGATCCAGGTGGGGCGCACCGGGGTGCTCACCCCCAAGGCGGTGCTCACTCCCGTCCGGCTGGCGGGCACTACCGTCACCAACGCAACCCTCCACAATCAGGATTTTATTTCGGAAAAGGACATTCGCATCGGAGACACCGTTCTGGTGCGCAAGGCGGGGGAGATCATCCCCGAGGTGCTGTCAGTGGTGGAGGACAAGCGTCCGGAGGGGACGCAGCCCTGGTTTCTGCCCAAAACCTGCCCGGTGTGCGGGGCCCCGGTGGAACGGGACGAGGACGGGGCCCACACCCGCTGTACCGGAGCGGAGTGCCCCGCCCAACTGCTGCGCAACCTGGCCCACTTTGCCAGCCGGGACGCCATGGACATCGAGGGCCTGGGCATCGCCGTGGTGGAAAATCTGGTCAATGCCCAGCTGGTTAAAACTCCGGGGGACCTGTATTTCTTAAAGGAGGAGGATGTGGCCCAGCTGGAGCGGATGGGCAAGCGCTCCGCCAAAAAGCTGCTGGCCGCCCTGGAAAAGTCCAAGGAGCAGGACCTGTCCCGGCTGATTTACGCCTTTGGCATCCGTCAGGTGGGGCAGAAGGCGGGCAAAATTCTGGCGGCCCGGTTCCAGACGCTGGAAAACCTGCAAAATGCCACGCTGGAGGAGCTCACCGCTGTGGACGACATTGGAGAGATCACCGCCCGGAATATTCTGGACTGGATGGCCAGCCCCCAGAGCCGGCACCTGATCGACCGGCTGCGGGAGGCCGGCGTGAACATGACGGCGGCGGAGCAGGGGAGCGACCGGCGGTTTGAAGGCATGACCTTTGTCCTCACCGGCACGCTGGAGAAATTCACCCGGGACGAGGCCAGCGAGATGATCGAGGCCCGGGGGGGCAAGTCCTCCGGCTCGGTGTCCAAAAAAACCACCTACGTGGTGGCAGGGGAGGCGGCCGGCTCCAAGCTGCGGAAGGCCCAGGAGCTGGGAATACCCGTCCTCACAGAGGAAGAATTTTTAGCGCTGCTGAAATAATAGAGAAAAGGGGAGAGGCCGGGTGAAAAAAGGATATCTCTATATTGCCGTGGCAGTGGTGATGTTTACCTCCTTCGAGGTGGTGCTGAAATTCATCGCCGGACAGATCAACCCGGTCCAGCTGACGTTGTGCCGGTTTGCCATCGGCTTTGTGTTTCTGCTGCCAATGGCCCTGCACAATCTGAAAAAGCGGGGGAAGCGGCTGGACGGCAAGTCCATGGCCTATTTCGCCCTGCTGGGCCTTATCGGCATCGCCCTCTGTATGCCCATCTTACAGATGGCGGTGAGCTATACCGGCTCCTCGGTGTCGGCGCTGATGTTCAGCTGTAACCCGGTATTTGTGGCGTTTCTGGCCTTTTTTCTGTTAAAAGAGCCCATTAAACCCCGCCATATTGCCGCCCTGACCCTGGAAATCATCGGCACAGTGGTGATTATCAGCCCCTGGAACACCAGGGTGAACATGACCGGCGCCGCCCTGGCCCTGCTGTCCACCCTGCTGTTTTCCCTGTACGGGGTGATGGGCAAGCGGAAGGTGGCGGAGTTCGGCGGGGCGGTGGTCACATGCTTCGGCTTCCTGTTCGGCAGCCTGATTGTGCTGGCCTTCATCCTGATCTCCCACATCCCGGCGGTGGCGCAGCTGTTTCAGGCCGCCGGCCTGGAGAGCTTCGCCAACATCCCCGTCTTTGCGGGCTACACCCTGCAAAATCTGCCCTATGTCCTCTTTGTGTCCGTGGGAGTGGCGGGGATTGGCTTCTGCGCTTACTTCCTGGCCATGGAGTACCAGCCGGCCAGCGTGGTGTCGTTGGTTTACTTTTTCAAGCCCGCCCTGTCGCCCATTTTAGGATGGGCAGTCCATGGGGAGGAAATATCCCAAAACATGCTTCTCGGTATCGTGCTCATTGTGATCGGCTCCCTGTGCGCCATTATCCCGGGGATTCTGGAGAGCAGACGGGAAAAATCATAATTTCCTCTTGACTTAAAGGGCACTTCATATGATATAGTTCTAACACATTTACTTAGAAGGAGAGGCAATCATGGAAAAAGCAAAGGTTTATTTTACCGATTTCCACACAGAGGCCTTTGGCGATGGCCTGCCCACCAAGCTGAAAAAGCTGATGAAAAAGGCGGGCATCCAGGAGTTGGACCTGGAGGGCAAGTTTGTGGCCATTAAGATGCACTTCGGCGAGCTGGGCAACATCAGCTATCTGCGGCCCAACTACGCCCGTGCGGTGGTGGATCTGGTCAAGGAGCTGGGCGGCAAGCCGTTTTTGACGGACTGCAACACCATGTATCCCGGCTCCCGGAAAAATGCCCTGGAGCATTTGGAGTGCGCCTGGCAGAACGGGTTTACGCCCCTGACCGTGGGGTGCCCCATTTTGATTGGCGATGGCTTGAAGGGTACCGATGATGTGTGTGTGCCGGTGAACGGGGGAGAGTACGTAAAAGAAGCAAAAATCGGCCGGGCGGTGATGGACGCGGATGTGTTCATCAGCCTGACCCACTTCAAGGGCCACGAAATGACCGGTTTCGGCGGGGCTATCAAAAATATCGGTATGGGCTGCGGCTCACGGGCGGGCAAAACCGAACAGCACAGCAGTGGTACGCCGGAAATCTATGCAGACGCTTGCCGGGGATGCCGCAAGTGCCAGAAGGAGTGTGCCAACGGGGGACTGGTCTTTGATGAGGCGTCCAAAAAGATGACTGTGGACCTGGAGCATTGTGTGGGCTGCGGCCGGTGCCTGGGGGCCTGTAACTTTGACGCGATCAGCTTTGCCACCGACAACGCCGTGGAGGTGCTCAACCGCCGGATGGCGGAGTACACCAAGGCGGTGGTGGACGGGCGGCCCTGCTTCCACATCAGCCTTGTGCGGGATATCTCCCCCAACTGTGACTGCCACGGGGAGAATGACGTGCCCATCCTGCCCGATGTGGGAATGTTTGCCTCCTTTGACCCGGTGGCGCTGGACCAGGCCTGTGCCGACGCCTGTTTGAAGCAGGAGCCGCTGCCCGGCC
>OFGR01002890.1_pt1 | contig 10754 bp, 9 predicted proteins | sample 1521811 | NCBI WGS metagenome assembly OFGR01 (sample SAMEA3504098, study PRJEB24116) | mouse gut metagenome | biome: mouse gut; feature: mouse-associated habitat; material: faeces | place: Denmark | collected 2011
TCCGCCTAACGCTGCCGCATCGATTACGGAAACGCCCGTATCCATTACTTTTCCGCCCAGAGCTTCGCCGCCGATAGCCGCCACTGCCGCTTTCACGCCTTCATAGCCCATCACGTCCGGATTCTGCGCCATCGTGCACAGGAGATGTCCGTCTGTGATCAGTCCCTGGATCGCATCGGATTTATCAAAGCCTACGCCCACGATGTCGGAGCTGCCGGATGCCTTGATCGCATTACCTGTTCCTGTTGTGCTTCCTTCGTTACAGCCGAAGATACCTACTACTTTCTGTGTGATGTAGTTCTGCGCAATCTCCTGGGATTTCGCCGCATCGCCTTCACCGTACTGTGTCTCAAGCAGGTTGAAGTCCGTGCCTTCAAACGCTTTTCTGAAACCGTTCTCTCTGTCTACCGTAGACTGGGTAGCCGCGTTTACATTGACAATACCGATATCACCGCTTGTAATGCCTTTCGCATCAAGAGCCTTGATCATCTCTTCACCTGCGGTAGTTCCTGCCGCCACGTTATCCGTGGAGAAGGTAGCTTCCGCATCTACGTTCGCGGGAGAGTCAACGTACACAACCTTAATATCAGCCGCAATTGCTTCCTGCAGTGCGGAAGAGATTGCGTCGGGGCCGTTTGCAGCCACGATGATCGCTTCATAACCGCCTGCTACCGCGTTGTTCACACATTCGATCTGCTGTGCGTCGTCCTTTGTGTTGGGGGACATGAAGGTTACTTCCACGCCCATCTCCTCTGCCTTCGCCTGAGCGCCCTCATTTAAGGTTACCCAGTGCTGGTCGATGGAGTCCATGGTGATCAGGGCGATCATGGTGTCGCCGTCATTCTGCTTGCCGTCGTCGGCGGGCTTGCCGGCACAGCCCGCCAGCCCGGCCAGCACCAGGCACAGCGCGCACAGGATTGCTGTGAGCTTCCTCAGTTTCATTTTCATTGTTCCTCCTTTATTTTTATCAATTAGCACCTGCCGGTGACTAATCTGCCTTGGGGGCGGAGCCGTGCTTCACGGTCTTTTTCCGATAGGCCCCGTTGCGGACGACCACGTCCAGGAACACGGCGCCCACCACGATGATGCCGATGACCAGCCGCTGTATGCCCACCTGGGCGCCGATCATGTTCAGGCCGTTCTCCAGCGTCTGCCACACCGCCGCGCCGGCCAGGGTGCCCAGCAGGATGCCGGTGCCGCCCAGGGGGGACACGCCGCCGATCACGCCCGCCGCCACGCCGTACATCTCATACATATTGCCGGCCTCCATATTGCCCATGCCCGCCTGGCCGCACAGGATGAAGCCCACCACGCAGGAGCAGAAGGCGCTGACCAGATAGGCCTTGGTGGTGGTGGCCAGCACACTGACGCCGGACAGCTTGGCAGCGTCGGCGTTGGAGCCGATGGCATAGATGTGGCGGCCCGTGCGGGTCTTGGACAGCAGGAAGAAGAACACCACGAACAGGACGATGGCAATCCAGAAAGTGTTGTAGATGCCCAAGGTGGACCCGTAGTAGAAGAAGTTGCCGAAGGCGTCCGCCGCCTCCTTGCCGATGCCGGAGGCGATGGCGTCGGTGTTGCGGTTGCCGTTGACGATGTAGGCCACGCCCCGGGCTACGAACATGGTGCCCAGGGTGGCGATGAAGGGGGGCAGCTTCCATTTGCCCACCAGCAGCCCATTGAGCACGCCGATGACCAGGCAGCACGCCAGCGTAATGAGGATGGCGGCGATGGGGTGGACGCCCATGGTCATCAGGGTGGCGGAGATCATGGCGCTCATGCCCGCCACAGAGCCGATAGACAGGTCGATGTTGCCGGTGATGAGGATATAGCTCTGCCCGATGCCGATGAGCAGGTATTTGGACATGGAGCGCAGCAGGTTCATGATGTTCTGCCCGGAGAACACCGTGGGGTTGATGATGCCGAAGGCGATGTAGATGGCGATGAGCCCGGCGAAGGCCGTCAGGGCCCCGCCCATGCCCCTGGTGCTCAAAATGCGCTTGATGGGGTTCTGCTTTCTCTCATTCATTGTCTCAGCCCTCCTCAGATGGCGATTTTCTTCTCAAACCGGGTGGCAAGGGAGAGGATTTTCTCCTGGGTGGCCTCCTGGGCGGGCAGCTCACCGGTGACCCGCCCGTCGCACATGACCACGATGCGGTCGGCGATGCCCATCACCTCGGGCATTTCGGAGGAGACGAACATGACGGCGATGCCCTGCTGCTTGAGCCGGTTCATCAGGTGGTAGATCTCCACCTTGGCGGCCACGTCGATGCCCCGGGTGGGTTCGTCGAAGATGACCACCCGGGAGTTCCGGGCCAGCCATTTGCCCACCACCACCTTCTGCTGGTTGCCGCCGGACAGGTTGGCCGCGTCGATCTCCACGTTGGGGGTTTTGATCTTCAGGTCCTCCACCGTGCGGGCGCACACCTCGTCCTCTCTGGTTCGGCTCACCACCCCGAACCGGTCACACAAAAAGTCCAGGTTGGGCAGGGCGATGTTCTGCCGGATGGACAGCTTGGTGCACAGCCCGTCCTTCTTCCGATCCTCCGGGGCCAGCACGATACCCGCCTGGATGGCGTCCAGCGGCCGCCGGATGGCTACCTCCGCCCCGTCCAGCAGGATCTGGCCGCTCTCCTTGGCATCCACCCCGAAAATGGCCCGGGTGGTCTCCGTGCGCCCCGCCCCCATCAGCCCGGCGGACGGCTATGGCTTCCGGGACATGTTCATCCGCTCCGGCTGGAGGCTGCTCCAGAAGGAGGACCTATCGGTGGAAAATCTCCCCGGCGCGGATGGGAAGGAGAAATAAACCATGGAGGAATCCTGCAAGATTTCGGTAAGCCAGCTGTTTTTGCTGCTCTTTCTCTCGCGGACCTTTTCCCTGGTGGCCTATTCTCCCTCCATCCAGGGGGGAGGGGAGCGAATCACCCTTATTACCACTCTCCTTTCCGGGGTGCTCCAGGGTCTGGCCCTGGTGGCGGGGGTGGCCCTCTGCCGCCGCCGCACCGGCAGCTCCCCCCTCATCGTCCCCACCGGCGGCCTCTACCAGGTGCTGGGGGGGCTATATTGGCTCTTTTGCACAGTGGTGTGCGTCTACACGGCGGTGAACTTTATCTCCTTTGTCACCGCCGCCGTCTATGACTACCGGTATGGTGGTCTGGTGGCCTTCACCCTGGTGGCCGCCGGGGCGTTGGCCGCCTCCCAGGGGCTGGAGGGTCTGGCCAGAGGGGCCGGGATACTCACCGTGCTGCTGGGGATTGGCTGCGCTGTCATCGCCCTGGGGCTGTGGCGGCAGTACGACTGGCGGAACCTCACCCTCCGCCTTCTCTCCCCAGGGGATACCCTACGGGGAACATGGCAGGGCTTTGCCATGAACGGGGAGCTGTTCGCCCTTCTTCTTCTCCTTCCGTACCTGCGGGGCGGCCCGAAAGGGGTCTCCTGCGCTGGATGGGTAACAGGTCTCACCCTGGCCTCGGTGGCGGTGCAGCTGATGACCATGCTTACCCTGGGGGTCTATGGCGGCCGGAAGGCCTTTCCCATCTTCACGGCGGTGACCTCCGCGGGCTTTCGGACCTTCCAGCGGCTGGATTCCATCTTCCTGGTGATTTGGGTGGTGCTGGGGCTGATGAAGCTGGCGGTCTTTCTTTCCCTCGCCGCAAACCTCGCCGCCGGGGTTTTCTTCCGCCCCTGGAGCGTCCGGTGGGTTTGGGGAAATGGAGCGGTGGTTTTGGCGGCGGCCCTGGCCCTTTGGAGGGGGCCGGAAAGGTGGATGGAGGGGTTTCACGCCGCCCTATCCACCGGAGCGGTCACCCTGCTGGGGGTTCTGCTGCTGCCCCTTTTGGGCAAGATGATGGATGGGGGGAGAACCAAGGAATGAAGCGATGGAGTGCCATACCGGTCCTGCTGCTGGCAGCGGCCCTATCCCTGGGGGGATGCTCCCGCCGGGAGGACCTGAGCAAGCGGGCCATTGTGACAGCGGTGGCGGTATCCCGGAAGGAGGACGGGGGATACAAGGTCCGGACAGAATCCCTCTCCCACCTGGGGAGCGAGGAAAAAAGCTGGGAGAGCCGCACCGGAACGGGAGAAACCTTTGCCCAGGCGGTAACCAACCTGGAGCTTGCCGCCGGAAAAAGCCTCTACCTGGACGGGTGCAGGGTGCTGCTGCTGGACGGCTTTGCGGACCGGGGGGAGCTGGAGACCCTCCTGGAGGAGATTGATTCCCACGGAGGCGTCCGCCCCCTGACCCTGGTGGCAATCAGCCCCGGCCTTTCCGCCCTGCCGGAGGAGGACGAGCAGGAGGAAAGCGCCGGGGAGATGATTTTTTCCCTCCTGGCCGGGAGGGAGCTGACCCAGGTGAACCTGAAGGACTGCTTAAACCTTTTGGAGACGCCGGGCCGGGGACTGCTCATCCCCATGGTGGAAAGGGAGAAGGGAGAGACCCAGGTGAGCGGGTACCTTTCCCCTGGGAGCATCGGCCTTTTAAAGGTGCCGGCGGGGGCCGGGCGGCTGCTGCCCTTTGCGGAACCGGAGACGGAGCGGGTCTATACCACCGTGGGGGAGGGCTACTCCGCCGACTGGGTGCTGGAAAAAAGCGCCATAAAGCTGCGCCCCAGGGTGGAGGAGGGGGAGGTCTCCTTTCTCCTGGAGGCAAAGGTGGAAGGATATCTCCTTTCCGGCCGGGGGGAGATAGGAGGGGAGAAGCTCCTTCATGAGGCCCAGGAGGATATCTGCCGGCAGCTGCTGGAGGAATACGCCTATGTTCTGGAAAAAATTGCCAGGGCATCGGGCAACGACCTCTTTTCCATGGGGAAGCATCTGGAGCTGATGGAGGGAAAAACCTGGCAGCAGGTTGGGGAGGACTGGGAAGAGCGGCTGCCAGAAATTCCCGTGGAGCTGCGGGGCAGCGTTCTTTTGCGGGATAAAAAGCGGATTGACCGCCAAAGCTGAAATTTTTCCGGCAGACCCGAAAAATGCTTCTGCCGGAAAAACTTCTGTAGGTGGGCTGCCAAAGGAAAGATGTCCAAAATCCCTGGCGAATTTGGCCGCAAATAAAAATCTTCTCCGGGTACAAATTAAATGGAGAAGTTGTGCCGCCGGCACAGCTTCTTAGAGCCTATTCAAGATCTCCGGATGTGCCGAATGGACGGGAATTTTTTCGTCCAACAAGGAAAAAAGCGGAGAAATACTTGGTGTATTTCGAGCACTTTTGACGCAGCTTGGGCGGAAAAAGACCCATTCAGGCGGTGCGCCAGGAGATTTTGGATAGGCTCTTAGAGCCTACTGACATTTTCATTTTAAACAGGCCCTTAGCAAAGGAGATGATTTTTTGAGAAAAATGGCGAAAGGGGTCGCCACGGCGGTGAACTGCTGTCTGTTGGCGGTCCTGATTCTGACCACATATATACAGAAGCAGCTCCCCGACCGGTACTCGGTGGTGGCGGGGGAGGAAATCACCTTCACCTGCCCCTATCCGGTGCAGATGGTGCGGAGCCAGGCCCAGGGGGAGATTCAGGCGGCCTACAGCAGCGCCGGGGAAAGCTACCAGATGGACCTGAAACTTTTGGGGACCATTCCGGTAAAGACGGTGGAGGTCCAAGTGGTGGACCGCAAGCTGGTGACCGTTTCCGGCGCGCCCTTTGGCATCAAGATGTTTACCGACGGCCTGATGGTGGTGGGGATGAGCGACATTCCAACCACCGGGGGCCGGCTGAACCCTGCCCGAACGGCGGGGGTGGAGGTGGGGGACATCCTGAAAACCTTTAACGAGACCCCCCTTTCCACCAACGAGCAGCTGGCGGAGCTGATGCAGGAAAACGCTGGGGCCCCGATTCAGCTGGAGGTAAAGCGGGGCAATTCCACCTTCCAGGCCCAGGTGGAGCCGGTGCGCTCCGCCGGGGACGAGCAGTACCGCCTGGGGGTTTGGGTGCGGGACAGCTCCGCCGGCATTGGCACCATGACCTACTATGACCAAAACAGCGGTATCTTCACCGGCCTGGGCCACGCCGTTTGCGATGTGGACACCGGGGATATTATGCCCCTGCAAAGCGGGGAGGTGGTCCCGGCCCGCATCACCGGCTGCAAACGGGGGGAGGCTGGCTCCCCAGGGGAGCTGAAGGGGCGCTTTACCGAGGAACCGCCCCTGGGCAGCCTTTCCGCCAACACCTCCACCGGGGTGTACGGCCTGCTGCGCAATCGGGGCATCTACCTGGGGGAGGAGCTGCCCCTGGCTATGAAGCACGAGGTGGAGACCGGAAAGGCCTACATCTATACCACCACCGAAGGCAGCCGGCCGAAAAAGTACGAGATTGAAATTGAGAAACTGGTGATGAGCGAGGAGGAAAAGGGGCAGAACATGGTAATCCACGTTACCGACCCCGCGCTGCTGGAAAAAACCGGAGGGATCCTCCAGGGGATGAGCGGCAGCCCCATCGTCCAAAACGGAATGCTGGTGGGCTCGGTGACCCATGTTTTTGTGAAGGACCCCACCCGTGGCTTTGGAATTTTTGCGGAAAATATACAGAATAATGCAAAAAACGTTTCTTTTTATCAGAAAAATTCGGCGTAATTCTGGGGAAATGGCGAAAAATGTAAAATAATAGTGATTAAAACCAAGTTTATTTTCCGAAATATTGTTGCGTATTTTGCGGGAATATGTTATTATAAGTGCGGCAAGACAAAATTCCAGATGAAAAAGGAGTACCCGCAATGAATAACAGGAAAATTGCCCTTATCACAGAAGATGAAAAGGAATTTGGCGAAAGGTGCAGGGTCTGCCTGGAGGAGAAGGGCTTTGAGGTGGAATACACCCCTAGAAACGGCAAGGAACTGCTGCGGAAAATACGGGAGGAAAACCCTGCGGCGGTGCTGATGGAGGTTTTCATGCCGGAGCTGGACGCCCTGGGGGTCATCCGGGAGGTGCTGAAGGAGGAAGGGGAGCAGCGGCCCCGGCTTTTCACCATCTCCTCGGTGGATCACGCAGCCATCACCGACGAACTGATTCGGGCAGGGGCCACCTATCACTTCACCCGGCCTTTGGACCCGGAGATGATGGCGGAGCGCATGGAGGCCTTTGCCGGCTTTAACCCGCGGGAGCCTCTCCTGACCGAGAGCCGCCGCAGCTCCTACAATCTGGAATCGGTCGTCACCGCCATCATCCTGGAAATCGGCGTTCCCGCCCACATCAAGGGCTATCAGTATCTGCGGGATTCCATCATGCTGGCGGTGGAGGAGCCGGACGTCATCAACGGCGTCACCAAGGTGCTCTATCCCACCGTAGCCAAGAAGAACGGCACCACCGCCTCGCGGGTGGAGCGGGCCATCCGCCATGCCATCGAGGTGGCTTGGGACCGGGGCGATGTGGACGTGCTGAACTCCTACTTTGGCTACACCATCCACAACCTGCGGGGAAAGCCCACCAACAGCGAGTTTATTGCGATGATTGCCGATAAGATTCGCCTGAACAAGAAAAACCAAAGCCGCTAAAGGGGTTTGAGGGGAACACCTGGGAGGGCCGCCTTCCAGGTGTTTTTGTTTTGGGGAGCTGAAATCCCACTGGGGCGAAGGCAAATCCGCTGCCCCCTTTTCTAGGAGTGTCCAAACCACACAGATTTTTCTATTTAATTTGCTGTGTTATTGGCCCCTTTTGACATTCTTCTTTTTGCTTCTTTTTCTTCTTTTGCAAGAAGAAAAAGAAGGCGGGGCTGGGCGGCAGCCCAGATTGGTATAAAACGCATGTTTGGACACTCCCCCTTTTCTTTCCGTCTTGAATCGAAAAAAATGCTGTGTTATAATAGGTAGAAATCCCAGGAGGAAACTTGTCGAAGGGAGGGGAAACGGTGCTGGAGCATCTAAAGTCCTGTGTCATCGTCTGCGGCCACTACGGGGCGGGCAAAACCAACCTGACCGTAAACCTGGCCCTGGCCGCCGCCCAAAGCGGGGAGGCGGTGAGCGTTATTGATATGGACGTCGTAAACCCCTACTTTCGCACGGCGGACTTCCAGGAGCTGTTCCGGGAAGCGGGGATACGGCTTATCGCCCCCATCTACGCAAACACCAACCTGGACCTGCCGGTGCTGCCCCCCAGCGTGGGAGCGGCTATCCGGGAGAAGACCGGACGGCTTTTTCTGGATGTAGGCGGGGACGACGACGGGGCGGTGGCCCTGGGAGGATTTTCCACCCTTCTGGAGGAGCGGGGGTATTCCATGCTCTATGTGGTGAACAGCCGCCGGGAGCTGGAGCCGGAGCCTGGGGAGGAGGCGGCGCTTCTACAGCGCATCCAAACCGCCTCCCGGCTGAAGGTGACTCACCTGGTAAATAATACCAATCTGGGCCCCGAAACCACCCCGGAGGTGCTCCGGCAATCGCTTCCGTACCTGGAGGAGGTTTCCAAGCGCACCGGCGTCCCGGTGCTGGGCGCTGCGGCGGAGGAGCGGCTGGCCCCCTATCTGGAGGCGGAGGGACTTCTGCCTGTGCGCGTTTATGTAAAACCACCCTGGAGCTGACCCCTTCGGCAGCCTTCCAATAGGGGAGAAAAGAGGTATAGAAAATGGCAAGAGCGATCATCGACGAGAAGATCTGCAAGGGCTGCGGCCTCTGCGTCAGCGTCTGCCCCAAAAAGATTCTCGCTTTGGCAGTACACCGGATGAACGACAAGGGCTATAATCCGGCGGAGGTCACAGACCAGGAAAGCTGCATCGGCTGCGCAATGTGCGGCATCATCTGCCCGGACAGCGCCATTGCGGTGGAAAAGTAGAAAGGTGGTTGGAATATGTCAGAGCGCGTTTTGATGAAGGGAAACGAAGCGATGGCGGAGGCGGCCATCCGCGCCGGCTGCCGCCACTTCTTCGGCTACCCCATCACCCCCCAGACCGAGGTCGCGGCCTATATGTCCAAAAAGATGCCGAAAATCGGCGGGACCTACCTCCAGGCGGAATCGGAGATTGCCGCTATTAACATGGTGCTGGGGGCGGCCTCCGCCGGGGTGCGGGCCATGACCTCCTCTTCTTCCCCCGGCATCTCCCTCAAAACAGAGGGTATCTCTTACATAGCGGGGAGCGACCTGCCCTGCCTCATCGTCAATGTGGAGCGGGGCGGCCCCGGACTGGGGGGCATCCAGCCGGCCCAGTCGGATTACTGGCAGGCTACCCGCGCCCTGGGCCACGGGGATTTCCATGTGCTGGTTTTTGCCCCCAGCACGGTGCAGGAGGTGGTGGACCTGGTCTTTTTGGCCTACGATCTGGCGGAAAAATACCGGATGCCCGCCCTTCTTCTCTCCGACGGCCTTTTAGGCCAGATGATGGAGCCGGTGTCCTTCCCCGACCCGGTGGAGGGCGGCGCTGAAAAGCCCTGGGCCGCCTGCGGTCACCAGAACAAGCGCCCCCACAACATCATCAACTCCCTGTACCTGAAGGCGGACGAGCTGGAGCGCACCGTGGTGGAGCGCTTTGCCCGCTATGCCCAAATCGAGGCGAAGGAGCAGCGGTGCCAGCAGTACCTCTGTGACGATGCGGATTACATTCTTGTGGCCTTTGGGGCCACCTCCCGCGTCAGCCAGTCGGCGGTGGATACCCTCCGGGCCCAGGGGATAAAGGCGGGTCTGCTGCGGCCCATCACCCTTTGGCCCTTCCCCAAGGACGCCATCCGCGCCCACATCCCCCATGTGAAGGGATTCCTCAGTGTGGAGATGAGCATGGGCCAGATGGTGGACGACGTCCGCCTGGCGGTGGAGGGAAAGGCGCCGGTGGGCTTCTTCGGCAGAACCGGCGGCGTCATCCCCAAGCCCTCGGAAGTGGTGGAAGCGGTAAGGAAAATGGCTGGAGGTGACCGATAATGGCGATGGTATATCAAAAATCCAAGATGCTCACCGATGCGCCGCTGCACTACTGCCCCGGCTGCACCCACGGCATCATCCATAAGCTGGTGGCGGAAAGCCTGGAGGAGCTGGACGCGGTGCTGGCTCTTCTGGACCAGCTGCCTGCTGGAGAGACCGAGGAACCGCAGGCTTGGAAGGCGGGAGAGCCTGAAAAGCGGGCGGAGCAGGCCCAAACGGCGGCGGGGAAAGCACCGCCACGCCCCAGGCTCTCGTCCTATTTTCAAAGCCGCCTGGACAGCGTCCTCCAGCGTCTGGAGGCATACTACCCCGACCGCGTTATCCGCGACAGGATCGACCAGGCTCATGAGACGCTGGGCCGGGACCTGACCGATCTCTACAAACTGCTGGGCTATGCCAGCCGGAAGGAATTTCTGGACGCCTACGGCTATCAGAGTCCTTCCGCGATTCAGGAGAGGCGCTCCACGGAGGATTCCACCGATGTTGTCAAGCGGAAAACCGAAAACGTCCTCCGCCGCCTGGAACAATACTATCCGGACCATGTGATTCCCGGACGCCTGGAGCAGGACCACAAGTCCCTCTCCAGCGATATCTCCGAGGTCTACCGCCTCCTGGGTTACGAGAGCCGCGCGGAGTTTCTGAACGCCTACGGCTATACATACCAGCCATCCGTGGGCGGACGGCCCGCCCAGGACTTCCAGGCCATGCTGGACGCCCTGGCGGAAAAATACCGGGACCGGGAGAAGCCCACTGCCATGGGCGTGCTGCTCTTTGAGAACCCGGAGTACAAGGGGCCGCTGAAGTCCCTCGCCAACAAGGCCCAGGAGCTTTTGGGCATGACGCTGGTCGCATACCTCCGTTCCATCGGCGTCATGGCGGAGAAGGGCGCGCCCCGGGGCCGCTCCGCGTCCGCCGCCAGGCAGGAGGG
>OFGR01002891.1_pt1 | contig 10752 bp, 8 predicted proteins | sample 1521811 | NCBI WGS metagenome assembly OFGR01 (sample SAMEA3504098, study PRJEB24116) | mouse gut metagenome | biome: mouse gut; feature: mouse-associated habitat; material: faeces | place: Denmark | collected 2011
TGTTAACCGTGGGGTTGTTGGTTCGAGCCCAACTCGGGGAGTTAATAGAATAGTTTAGCAAAACCTGTAGACGCGGTTGTTTACAGGTTTTTGTGTATTTTTCTTGAAAAACAAGGTAAGAAATATGCAGCAAAAGATAAAGTATCTGTAAAGGTTATATATCAGTTTTCTGTGGTAGAGTATATTGAAAACAGGGATTATTAGAAAAAATTTTGAACTGTAAAAAGTAACTTATAAATGAAGCGGGAGCGCGCTGTATTTGAGTATTCGGAATTATAAGTGTTTGAGATAAATGAGTATGTTTTAATGAAGGATGGGCAGTAAGGAAGAATGGACAGAGAAATGGGTATATACGAAAACAGAGATTTGGATATATCTGAAGGAGAGAATCAATATACTGAGTGGAAATGGTCTTGGAATGATGATTTTTTAAAGTGGTTATGTGGTTATGCAAATATGGATGGAGGAATCCTTTATGTGGGAGTCAATGATGACGGATATGTTGTTGGACTTAAAGATTCCCGAATTCTTCTTGAATCCTTGCCTAATAAGATCAATGACAAATTAGGGATTGTTGCAAGTATAAAAATACATCATGCAGACAGGCAGGGAGTTAATATCAGGTATGGGAATAATGTTCCAATCAATATATCTGAAAAACTTGTAAATAAATATGCAAGTGGCAAAATTAATTCAGAGATAATTGATAATTGCGGTGAAACAGAAATTAAAAGATGCAAACAGGCTATTTTAAGATTAGAAAAAGAAACCCCAATCTATTTTAATCAAGAAGGAAGGCTTGATTATATTAGTATAGCGATTGAACGCTATCCTTTTGCAATAAGCTGTGATGGGAAATATTATAAAAGGTCAGGCTCTACGCTTAGAGAACTGCAGGGATTTGAACTGCAGAGTTTTTTGTTAGAGCGTGCAGGAAAAACATGGGATTCAGTTCCCATACCAGGAGTTTCTGTGGAAGATCTTGATAAGAATGCGTTAAATGCTTTTCGTTCTAAAGCTGTTAAGAATAGCAGGATGAGTAAATCTGAAGTAGATGTGTCAGATGAAGTTCTGCTTAAAAACCTTAAACTATATGATGGAAACTACTTGACCCGCGCTGCAATTCTTTTGTTTCATCCGGATCCTGAACAGTATGTTACAGGGGCATATATTAAAATAGCTTTTTTTGCACCGGCGGGGACATATGGAAAGAATAGAGATGCAGATATTATATATAAGGACGATATTCATGGACCATTGATTACGCAGGCTGACAGAGCGATGGATGTATTATATACGAAGTATTTCAAAGCTTTGATTTCTTATGATAAGTTACAGAGAATGGAGACATATATGCTTCCTGGTGAAATCATCAGAGAGCTGTTGTTGAACCCTGTTAACCATAAGCAATACGAGAAAGGCACGCCAATACAGATTTCCGTATATGAAGACCATATTAAGATTTTTAATGTCGGGAAATGGCCTGAGAGTATTCCGATAGGCGCTTCCTTATATCAGCAGCATGAATCCGTGCCATATAATCCTAAAATCGCAGATGTGTTTTACCGGGCTGGGGAGATAGAATCTTGGGGAAGAGGCTTTTGGAAGGTACGAGTTGAATGTGAGAAAATAAATGCTAAATTACCTATTTTAGAAAAAACAGATATTGGGATAACTATCAATTCATTCGCATGCGAAAAGTATCTAAAAATTCTTAGCGAAAATAAGGCTGTAAAAGAAAATCAAATGATAGAAGAAACATTCTACATTTTAACTTCAGATGGATATCGGCTAACTGATGATCGTGGAAATCCATTGTTGGGCAATGCTTTCAGAGAGATGACAGAAGAAGAAAAAGAAACCATGGAAGACAGAAAGAAAATATATGAGTATATGTTAGACGTATGCAGCCAAAAGTTAAGCGAGAGAGAGAAGAAACAAATATACCCAATTATTGAATATTTTAAAACTCATGATGAAATTGACCGTGCAACAGCAGAAACAATTTGCGGAAAGGGTACGACTACTACGGTAGGGTATTTGAATAGATTGATTGAGGTTGGAGTTTTGCAAAAGCAGAAAGAATCAGTTGCAACCAATTATAGGATTACTGGATTATAAAACTGAAAGCAATCTTGAAAGCAAGCGAAAAATTGAAAGCAATTCTGAAAGCAAATAAGAAATTGAAAGCAACTTGAATAATTTATGAAAGAGATTTTCCGGTATGTAAGTGTATCAATGGTAGAGCACACGGCTGTTAACCGTGGGGTTGTTGGTTCGAGCCCAACTCGGGGAGTTAAGGGGAAAGCCTGTAAACATCAGTGTTTGCAGGCTTTTTTGTATAAGAATATAAGAAATAGTGCGGAAGTAGTGAAGGAGAAGGAAGATGGCAAGTATTCGTGATGTGGCAAGAAAGGCAAATGTAGGATCTGCCACGGTATCAAGAGTTTTGAATAACAGTGGCTACGTGTCTGAGGAGACAAGGCGCAAGATAGAAGACGCTATGAGAGAACTCAACTATACGCCGAATGAGCTGGCCAGGAATCTGTTTCACAAGAAGAGCGGCATCATCGCGATTCTTGTGCCGAGCGTATCCCACCCATTTTTTGCAGAGCTGGTAAAATGCGTTGAGACAGAGTTGTACGCACGCGGTTATAAAACCATGCTCTGCGACACTTTTCGGGAAAAAAACAGTGAGCAGGAATATCTGGATATGCTGAACAGGAATATTGTAGACGGGATCATCACCGGAGTTCATTCCCTGAGGATAGAGGAGTATACAAAGATCGATAAGCCAATCGTAGCCTTTGACCGCTGTCTTGGGGAGAATATTCCCCTGGTGCGGGTAGACCATGCTCTGGGCGGGCGGATGGCAGCAAAGCTTTTGCTTGCCAGTGGCTGTAAGGACGTTATACAGTTTCAGGGGGCGAAGTCTGTCCGTTCGCCTTCGGATATACGCCATATAGAATTTGAGCGTGTAATGAAGGAAAATAATGCGAAAGTAACTTCCGTGGAGCTTATGTGGAACCGGTTCGACAGCGAGTATTTTTCTGAGGTCACAGAACAGACGATGAGGGAGCACCCGGACATAGACGGAGTGTTTGGGGCAGATTTGCTGGCGGTATATTGCATGAAAGCGGCAATTGCTCAGGGAAGGCAGATTCCTGGGGACCTAAAGCTTGTAGCATATGACGGAACTTATGTAACTGACGCTGTTACCCCGGGCATTACTTCCATTGTGCAGCCGATCCCGCTTATTGCCAGGGAGCTGGCAGGGCTTTTGCATGACATGATTGAGCAGAGGCCAATCCCGCAAAGAGAAAAGCTGATGAATGTCTCCATCCGTTACGGAAACACTACAATTGGCAAAAACTGACAAAAATATAAAAAATGGAACGGTTACCATAAGAGCAAAATAAACAAAAAAATACATTATTTGCTTGACAACTGAAAAAAATAAATCTATAATGTACTTAAATAAAACGTACGTGTTATATTGAAAAAGAATTTCATAGAGAGATTCTTTTTTAAAACCGAAATATGGAACGGGTTCCACAGATAAATGAAAAAGAAGATGGAGGAAAAAAATGAAAAAACGTATGAAAAGAATACTGTCAGTTGTATTGGCAGGCGTGATGGTGTTTTCACTTGCAGCATGCGGAAACGAGAAAAAGGAACAGGAAAATAATACGGGCGATACCGGCAAGACTCTGCGGGTCCTTAATTGGGGAACCGCGGAAGAGGAGCAGATTGCGGCGGACGCAATCGCAAGATTCAATGAGAAAAATCCTGATGTGGAAGTAAAGCAGACCTGTGTGCCGGTAGATTCCTGGTCGGACTTTATCCAGAAGTGGATCTCTATGACGACGTCAGGCGAAACCCCGGATGTCATTAATATTGGGCTTGAGGCTGCCAGGATGGCGGTAAGCAACGAATTACTGATGCCGCTTGACGAGATCGTGGAGAATGACGAGAGCTTGTCAAAACTTAAGAGTGAATATGCAGAGTCGCTGATAAACGGATTTTCCGTGGACGGGAAGTTATACGGCCTTCCGAATGGAACGCAGACGATGGTCATGTATTACAATAAGAAAATGTTTGATGATGCAGGGATTGCATATCCGAAGGACGGATGGACATGGGATGAATTTTCAGACGCTGCGAAGAAACTTACAAAAGCTGACGGCTCCGTGTATGGCTACGGACTGTCAAGCTCTTATTTCCAGCTGACGCCCTGGTGGTCCACGAATGATGCATATCCCACTACAGATGATTACTCTGCGCCGGCATTGAACAGTAAAAATATGGTAGAATCGGTAGAATTTCTTAATGGCCTTGCCGAGGCAAAGGTAACGCCGGACCCAATCAGTTCTGATGTGTATTCCATGTTCGCGTCCAGGCAGCTTGCCATGGTCGGCGCAGGAAGATGGGTGCTGAATACATGGAAGGACGCAGGGCTTACGAACGATGAATTTGACTGTGTCCAGTGGCCGGTAAACAAAAAAGAAGGCTCCGTATACGGAGGAGCGGCATGGAGCATATCTGTCTCTACAAAAGAGAAGGAGCTGGCAGTAGAACTCTTAAAAGAACTGGTTTCCGAGGAGACGCTGAAAGCAAATGCAGCGGGAGGACAGCAGGTTCCCCCGACAGAATCTCTGGCGACAGATACAGAGATCATGGGCACGACGCCGGATAATATACTTGGAATCTGGAAGGCAGTTACGATTGCAGATCCGGTTGCGGCGCCGACTTATTTTGGAGACATTGAACAGGGATTATTGAGAGGGCTGGAAGAAGTATTTTCAGGCGAAAAGAAACCTCAGGATGCATTAGACGATGTGCAGGCGGAAGTAGAGGGCACAATTAAATAATGTTAGAGTCCGGTTATAAATGCAGCCGCGTGTTTCCTGCATGCCTGTGTATACAGGGAGGTGCGGCTGCGCTTGCTGACAGTCGGATGATCAGAGAGGAGGTGTCTCTTGAGATGAAAAAAAGAAAGAAAAACAGGAGGGAGAGCAGGGCTGCCTATCTATTTACCCTTCCGTCATTCATGGGGTTTATCGGGTTTGTCCTGATTCCGATCATATGGGTCATTATTATATCCTTTCAGGAATATAACGTGTTCACGGGTACTTCAGAATTTGTCGGACTTGAGAATTACACGGCAATCCTGACGGATCCCCGCTCCATTTCCGCATTGAAGAATACGCTGTGGTACACGGTGCTGTGCGGAATCGGGAATACGGGCCTGGGCCTTGTCCTGGCTGTTTTGGTAGATGATATCCTTCCGGCAAAGATAAATGTATTTTTTCGGTCGGTGTTCTTTTTCCCGTCGCTGATAGCGCTGACGTTTGTAGCAATTATCTGGCAGGAGTTTTTCCAGACGGATGCAGGCGTGATCAATTATTATCTGGGGATTCTGGGTATTTCCAAAGTAGGGTGGCTCAGCTCGCAGGGCACATCAAAGCTGGCGGTACTGATTTTAGACATATGGAAGAATGTGGGCATGTCCATGCTGCTCATACTGGCAGGGCTGCAAAATGTTGACAAAGGCCTCCTGGAGGCGGCGCAGATTGACGGTGCCAATGTATTTCAGCGTTTTCGCAGGATTATTATTCCGATTGCGTCGCCCCAGATCTTTTTCGTGCTGATCATGAACGTGACGGGAGCGCTGAGGATTTATGAGTCCATATTCGTGCTGACCGGCGGCGGACCGGGGGATTCCTCGCGGAGCCTTGTCATGCTGGTGGCAGAAAAGGGCTTTACATCTTTTGACTATGGGGCTGCGTCTGCTTTGTCGGTACTTCTCCTGATGTTAATAGGTATTGTGACCCTGATACAATTTGCAGGAAGCAGGTGGTGGGTGCATTATGAATAAGAAAATAAAGATATTCGGGAAGAAAATAAAATTGAGCCATATGTTTTTGGCGGCTGTGATGCTGATAATCGCATTTATTATAATTGCCCCGTTTTTGTGGGTATTCTCAGCATCTTTGCGGGCCAGCTACAGCGAGGCGACGGCTTTGCCGCCCAAGTGGCTGCCGCCTGCATTTTCAGACTGGAATCTGGCGTATTATAAAAAGCTGTTTTCCGGAGAACTCCCGTTTTTCGGATTTATGCTGAACAGTTTTAAGATGAGCACGGTCATTACTATTGGCATGGTGCTGCATGGCGTGATTGCCGGGTATGCTTATGCGAAGTTCGATTTCAGGGGAAAGAGGATGATGTTCGGGTTAATGATGGTGGCAATGATGGTGCCGGTTCAGGTGACGATTGTAGCGCTGTATAAGATCATGAATTTTCTGGGTGTTATCAATACATCGTGGGCTGTCACGCTGCCTTCTGTATTTGGGGCAATGTGTCCGGGGCTTGCAGGCGCTTTTGGCATCTTTATGATGCGCCAGTTTTTCCTGAGCATTCCAAAGGAACTTAACGACGCGGCGGCGATTGACGGTGCAGGGCCTATACGCACATTTTTTTCCATCATGCTGCCGATGGCGGGCTCCACGCTGGCATCACTGGCGATATTAGTGTTTACATTTTCGTGGAATGATTATTTTACGACATTCATCATGATAAACGATACGGACAAATTATCGCTGCCGGTAGGGATTCTGTCCATACGCCAGCCTTATGTGAAAGGGAATGAATTCGCAGCGGTGGTGCTGTCGATCATCCCGGTCCTGCTCGTATTTATCATAGGGCAGAAATGGATTGTAAAAAGTATGACTCATGTAGGAGTAAAAGGATAATAGGAGGTCGCGATGACGAGAGAAAAATTACATTCAAAAGTTGATTTGTTTCGGACAGGAGGAGAGATTGCGTACAGGAAAGACGCGTCTGTAGCAAAGTTTTTGCTGGGCGGTCTGGGAACCGGCAATATTTCCGTAGGCCCGAGAGGGGAGCTGAGAGACTGGGAGATATTTAACTGGCCGGGGAAGGGGCAGTTCGTTCCGTTTTCTTTTTTTGCAATCTGGGTGAAGGAAGAGGGAAAGGAGCCTGTAAGCAAGATTCTGGAATCAAAGATATGCCCTCCGTATTACAAATCTCATGGATTTTTAAACGGGGAGCTGGCAGGCATTCCGCGTTTTGAAGAGTCCAGGATGGTGGGGAAACAGCCCTTTGTGTATGTGGATCTGGAGGACAGCAAAGTGCCGGTACAGGTAAGGATGGAGGCGTATACTCCGTTTATTCCCTTGAATGCAGATGATTCCGGCATTCCGACGGCAATAATCAAATATAAGGTAAAAAATCCTACCAACTGCCCGGTGGATGTCTCTGTGGCAGGAACCCTTGCAAACGTTGTGGGATTTGACGGCTACGATGTGTTTAACAATGTGAAACTGGCAGATGAAGTCCAGAATGAATATTTTGAAGAAGCCGGGATGAAGGGATGGTATTACACCGCAAAAAACTTAAAAGAGACAGACATGAAGTTCGGCAGCATGTCCATCGTAACGACGAACCAGGGGCAGATAACAAAAAAGAAATGGCTCCATGGGCAATGGACGGACAATGCACAGGACTTCTGGGATGACTTTGCCTCAGACGGGAAACTTACGGAAGAAGAGGAGATAGAGGCAAAAGGGTGCGACCTTTTGTCGCACTATGACTTCAGTTTCCTGAATCTGAAGGAGAGGATCAGCTCAGTCAGCAGCTATGAGACGATTGGGCCAAATGAGGAGAAAGAGTTCGAGTACATAGTCTCATGGTATTTCCCGAACCGGCCCAGGGGATGGATTGAGTATGATGAGGATTTAAAGAAATACCGCGAAGGGGGCTACAGCACAATCCGCAATTATTACGCGGCAAAATGGACAGATGCCCGGGATGTGGCAAGATATGTGGTGAATAAGAAAGATTATCTGGAAACAACTTCAAGGGCATTTGAGAACGCGCTTTTTGACACGACCCTTCCGGCGTATGTTATCGATGCGGTGGCATCCAACATCATGTCGATGAAAAGCCATTGCTGTTTCCGGATTGAAGACGGAAATTTCCTGGGATGGGAAGGAATCCGTGACTATGTAGGATGCGGGCAGGGCAATGTAAACCATGTCTGGAACTACGCGACCGCAGTAGCAGCGCTGTTTCCGGAGCTGGAGATCACGATGCGTAATGTGGAGTTTAACGTGGAGCTTGACGAGGACGGCTGCATGCCTTTCAGGGCGAGAAAATGCCTGGGGGAGAGCCGCTGGGATATGATTCCTGCGTGCGACGGCGAGTTCGGCTCTATCCTCAGGATCTACCGGGAGTGGAAATACACCGGAGACGATGAGTTCTTAAAAGGCATCTGGGATAATATGATAAAGGCGATGGAGTTCTCGATTAAAGAGTGGGATACGGACGGAGACGGCGTGCTGGACGGAAAGCAGCATGTGACCTACGACATTGAATTCTACGGGCCGAATACTATGACGAATACCATTTACCTCGGCGCTGTCAAAGGCGTGGTGGAGATGGCGGAGCATCTGGGAGATGGGGAAACGGCAGAGAAATATAAGGCCCTGTATGAGAAGGCTGCTCCTTTGGTGGATGAGAAATTATTTAACGGGAACTATTATATTCAGGAGCTGGAAGATGTAGACGCATACCGCTACCAGTACGGAAAGGGGTGCCTTACAGACCAGCTTTTAGGACAGTTCATGGCACAGACGGCCGGGCTGGGCTATGTGCTGCCAAAAGAGCATGTGAAGAAGGCGCTTGCGTCTATCTACAGGCATAACTTTAAGGAATGCATGGACGACGTGCCGAACGTACAGAGGACTTACGCCCTGAATGACGAGGCCGGGCTTGTGCTGTGCTCCTGGCCGGAGGGAGGAAGGCCAAGGTTCCCGTTTGCTTATTGCGACGAAGTATGGACAGGCGTGGAATATACGGTGGCAGTGAACATGATCCATGAGGGGATGATTGAAGAGGCATTTACGATCATTAAAGCCATCAGAGACCGGTATGACGGTTATAAGAGATGCCCATGGAGCGAGACGGAGGCGGGCCATCATTATATACGGCCCATGTCAAGCTTTTCGCTGATTCCGGCGCTTGCAGGCTTTCAGTGCGATATGGTGAAAAAGACAATGTCGTTTTGCCCTGTCATCAATGAGAAGGATTATTCCACATTCTGGATCAATGGGAAAGCATGGGGAACTTACCGCCAGAGGATTGATGAAAACGGGAAAAAGGAGACAGAGCTTAATGTCCTCTTTGGAAATATTGATGATGTAAAGGTAGATTAGTATGGTAAGCGAATACATTGTAAACAACCGCCTTAAAAATAAGAATGAGGAGAAATGGAGGCCCAAATACCATTTCACTGCGCCTGTGTCCTGGATGAACGACCCCAACGGGCTGATCTACTACAAAGGCTGGTATCATTTGTTTTACCAGTACAATCCCAAGCACTGCGATTGGGCGTCCATGCATTGGGGGCACGCGGTCAGCAGGGATATGATATACTGGAAGGACATGCCGGTTGCGCTGAAACCGGATCAGGATTATGAAAACGACCCGGAGGGAGGATGCTTTTCCGGGTGCGCCGTTGAAAAGGACGGCCTGCTCTACATTTTTTATACTGCATCGGTGAAAAGGGAGGGAAGGCTGCACCAGACACAATGCCTGATCACGTCAGAGGACGGAATACATTTTGAAAAATATGAGGGGAACCCGATAATCCCCGAACCGCCGGAGGGCGCATTGGAGGAGTTTCGGGACCCGAAAGTATTTTCGGCGGCAGGCAAATGGTACATGGTAGTCGGAGGTTCGGCTAAAGGTGCAAATCCGGAGGGAGATGCGAGAGTATTTCTGTATGAATCGGAGGATCTTTACCAGTGGAAATATAAGAGCGCAGTGCTGGAATCTGACGGAAAGCTTGGCACGATGGCAGAATGTCCGGATATGTTCGAGATAAACGGGAAATGGGTGCTTACATGCTCTCCCATGAAACATCCGGATTATAATAAAGCGCTCTATTGCGTAGGAGATATGGATTTTGAGAGCGGGCGCTATACGATAGAGAAGACGGGGCAGATGGATGTAGGGTTTGACTTCTATGCACCGCAGTCTTTTCTGGATGCACACGGAAACCGGGTTGTCATAGCATGGCAGAACGGGTGGCTCTGGATGCCCTGGTGCCAGGGGTGGGGACCGACCAGCATGGAAAACTGGCGGGGGACATTCAGCATTCCGAGAACCGTCACGCTGAATGAAAAGAATGAGATGTGCCTGTATCCGGTCAAGGAACTGGCAGTCCTGGAAAATGAGATAAAAGAGTACCGGGATTATGAGGCTGTGCCGGAGAGACGGTATCTGAACCCTGCGGATGCAAGGAGCTTTTCCATGGAATTACAGATAGATGTCGGGAGAGTTGTCTCCCGGTATCTTGAGATTGGGGTGCTTGGAGCCGGAGACCGGGCTACGGTCATAGACGTTGACCTGGTGGAGAAGGTGATAAGCCTCGATAAGAGCCAGGGAGACGTATACGGAAGAGGCAGAATGAACTGCCCGGTAGAGCTGGAGAAGGGAAAAGTAAAGCTGCTGATCCTTGTGGACTGCAGCAGCGTGGAAGTCTACATCAATGAGGGGAGGTATTGCATTACGGGCAATGTATACCCGGAGAGGGAACAGACAGAATGCTGGATATCAACGCCTTACAAAAATGCGGTGATTGACAGGATAAGGATTGCGTCTCTTGGCAGCATATGGGAAACGTAAGAGGGAGGCTTCCGGCGGCAGGTTACAGACTGCCGCCGGAAG
>OFGR01002894.1_pt1 | contig 10748 bp, 7 predicted proteins | sample 1521811 | NCBI WGS metagenome assembly OFGR01 (sample SAMEA3504098, study PRJEB24116) | mouse gut metagenome | biome: mouse gut; feature: mouse-associated habitat; material: faeces | place: Denmark | collected 2011
ATGAAATCTTCTTTTCCAAATCCTGGAACTGCTGATACTGCTTTTTGACGTTGGGATATCTTGTTTTCGGAACGGACAGTTCTTTTCCCGTCGTCAGAGTCATCAGATAGCTGCTGATTTTCCTAATATACTGCATATTAACAAGAAAACTTTGATGAATCCTTAGAAATCCCATTCCGTTTAACTCCATCTCAATCTCATTCAGCTTCCGGTAAATACTGAATACACCGTTTTTTGTATAAAACAGATTTTTATGCCGGCATGTCTCAATGTAAATCAGATCATCCAACGCAAGCGGTATGTCCCCTTCTACAAACGGAAACAGGGCTACCCGCTTTTGGAGCCGTCCTTCTGCCGTGTCTTCTTCACAGACTGTTGTCTTCATGTTTTCTCCTCTCTGCACATCTTATTCAAATACTGCCGTCTTCTCCTTTCTAAAAAATTACGATACGTAAATATTATCGGATTTCTATTCGTTTTATTCATACAAACGGCACCAAACGACTATCAATCCGAAAAAAAATCCCGGGAACGTTGATTGTTTCCGGAATTTTTTTCAGACTGGATGAATCTTATTTTGCCGGATCAGACTGGGCGCCGGCTTCCTGTTTCCAGCATTTGCACTGTTCGATACGTTTTCCCTGATCTCCCTGTTTTTCATCATATGCAAACTGATTCAGCACCTCGCAGGGGAATTTTTCACACTGTCCGCAATGTTCCTGTTTCTGCTCCTGGCAGCAGGATTTCACAGGACAGCTTTCCCCCCAGAAAGGTTTTTCCATATGTACGCAGCCTGCACAGTTCATCTGCTCCCGGTAAGCACATTGGCTGCACAGAAGACCGCAGCGAGATTCCGCCTTCTCCTTTTTGTCCTCTTTCAGTCCCACATAAATATGTATTTCCGCATCCTCCATACGGTCGTCCTGATATTCCTCAAAATCATACAGAAATGTTCTGGGCAGATTCATCTTCCAGATTTCCTGCCAGGCTGCGGCCACTGCCTGTACCATATCTCCGTGAATCACAAATCTGGCATACCGCCCTGCCGGAATCCTGCGAATCTCAAACTGAGTTCCCTGCGGTTCTTCTGCAGTCTCACAGGCAACCATGGCTGTATAATCTGCCTTTTCATCTCCATCATAATCTGTATAAATCCCAAGAGCTTTCTGAGTTACCTTTCCGGGAATCCCGGCATATATCCCATCATTATAAAAACGGTTCCAGAGTCCCCCGATCACAGCTCCCATGTCAGGAGAAGTATTGTTGGTCCTGGCAGAAATACCTGCAACAATTTTTTCTTTCAGTGTTATGATTTCATACTCCATAAAATAAGACCATCCTTTCTTTTGAATACTCTTATTTTACCAGAATAAACACGACATCAGTATGTCATGTTTACAGATATTTTTTCCGAATCCCTTCGGCAAACTCCAGCACCTCCTGCCGCAATTCTTCCGGTTCCAGAAGTTCCGCACCGTCTCCAAAAGAAGATATCCACCTGATGACACTGGTTTTATCTGCAAAACCAGCGGAAAACAAAAGAGTTCCATCGGGCTGTTCCACAAAGCTCTCATGCCCATATTCCTCCACAAGCCTCCATTTATAAGAAGGATTGATTTTCGCCCTGACCTGAAAGGCAGAAGGAAATACCCGCTCTGAAGATAAATCCGGAAGGGGAACCTCGCGCTTTTCAAAAGGGCTTCCCATCTGCACTTCTGTCATTCTTCCCAGTTTAAAAAGGCGGAAATCTTCTCTGGCCTCACACCAGCCCCAGAGATACCAGCCAGCCCACTGGAAAATCAGGTCATATGGCTCCACAGTTCTGCATGATTCTCCCTTTGGCGCAAAATAGGAGAAAGAAACTTTCCTTCCGGAAAGAATGGCATCATGTAAAAGTTCAATTTTAGGCGGCAGCGTGTCTTTGTACCAGGATGAAAGGTCTATTAAAATATGGGTATCTCCCGCCAGCAGGCTGGAAGCTCCCGCTGACAGTTTTTCCATCAGCCGGGCATAACGGCTGGTACCGCTTACACTGTCCAGACTGCGCAGGCCCGACAGAATCGCCTGCATATCCGACGTACTGAGCAATGTCCGGTCTATTTTATACCCCTCCATAATAGACACCCCGCCATTTTTCCCCGGCTCTGTCACCAGTGGAATTCCCGCCATGCAAAGGGCCTCAATATCCCGGTTGATGGTACGCCGGGATACCTCGAATGTTTCTGCAAGAAAAGGCGCCGTCACTTTTTCCTGCTGCAGCAGAATGGAGAGAATCCCAATCATCCGATCCAGTTTCATACAGGTACCTCCATTCCTGTCATACAATCCGCTTCGTCTTCCATCCTCCCTGGAAATACCGGAACACAGCCAGTCCAAGGCCCACTGCCCAGCCTGCCGGATTAGCCCACATGATAATCATTCCATGGGTTGCGTCAGCCAGTGCATAAGTCAGCCCCACCCGGACTCCAAGGTTACACAGGCTGCAGGTCAGAAACCATCCCATATCTGCCGCACCGCGCAGCACACCGTTGCTGACATTCATAAGCCCCATCATAAAATAAAACAGTGAAACAATACTCAGATACCGGGCTCCGATGGCAATGGCTTCCCGGCTGGAATCAGAATCCAGAAACAGCCCCACAAAATCATTTCCGGCAAAATGCAGAATCACCGCAATGGTAAGGCCGATTCCTGCTGCCATCATCAGGCAGATCCGGTAGCCCTGCCCGATCCGTTCCGGTTTCCGGGCTCCCATATTCTGGGCCACATAGGTGGAAGTGGCATTTCCCACAGCCACCATGGGCACAATGGCAATCCCGTCTATTTTTGTGGCGGCCGTATAACCTGCCAGAAATGTGGAACCAAACCGGTTGACCACCGACTGAACCAGCACCATGTAAAGGGCGGTGCCCCCGGCGATGGAGAGGAGCACATTGCCCCTCCGGCGGTGGAGGAGCGCCAGCCACTTTCACCATATTTTTTAAGAGAGCCGGATCGAAGCGGCGGTAACGTTCCGTCTCAATCCCCTTTAACTTCCACATGAGAAATCCAAAAGACAGCAGAGCGGAAATCCCCTGGGCAATCAGGGTGGCCCAGGCCACTCCTGCCACTCCCATATGCAGCTCTGCCACAAAATACAAATCCAGCCCGATATTTAAAAGGGACGAAAAAATCAGAAACATCAGAGGCTTTCCGGAATCCCCCAGGGCATTGAAAATGGCTGAAAATGCATTATACAAAAACAGAAATACAAAACCGAAAAAGTAAATCTGCATATACTCCGCCGCATCCTCAAAAATATTTTCCGGCGTGCCCATCAGGTCCATCAGGCCTCTGTTAATCACCAGTCCCAGCATACTCAGAAAAATACTGAATCCCAGAATGGACAGCAATGCAGTGGAAATGGCTGTTTTCATTTCTTCCAGCTTTTTTGCCCCGAACAACTGGGAAATCACCACGGAACAACCAATTCCCGTTCCCATGGCCACCATAACAAACATCATGGTAATGGCAGTGGAGGCCCCAACTGCCGCCAGCGCCTCCTCGCCCACCACATTTCCCACAATCACGGAATCCATAATATTATAAAACTGCTGGAACAGGTTCCCCGCCACCATGGGCAGCGTAAACCCAATTAAGGCCCTGGTGGGATTTCCCGTTACCATACTGCCCTTTATCTGCTCTGACATAACCGGTACACTCCTGTCTTTTTCACACTTTAACGTGACAATGTATTTCAAGAACAAAGTGGGCAGGCCCACTTCAGCTCCCCTACCCCCCTCACTCATGAGGGACCTGGACGGTTTGCTGCGCCGAGTGCAGTCGCTTTAGCGACATCTTCTATTCGCACGAGCTGCGCATCATTGTTTTTTATCTTACAGGAAATACTTTCACACGTCAGCATGACAAGGTCTTTCCTGTAAGATAAAAAGAAAACATATGTTTTAACTGCTATTTTACCTTTCCTTTTTCTCCCGGTCAACCCTTTAACCGGAAATTATTAAGGATCACACGGCAGGTAAAAACACCTTCCGAAACAGAAAAATCCACATTCCCCCCATACTGCCTGGCAGAGTTCAGGATACTTTCCACGCCTACTCCATCACGCTCCCTGTTCCTGGGCAGCCCGTCTTCAAATATAACCTCCCCGGTACAGGTATTTTCGCACGCCAGCACCAGCTTTTTCCCCTTCTGCTCTGCAAAAATGTGAATCCATCGCTCGTGTTCTGTTTTTGTACAGGCTATCAGAGCATTTTCCAGGATATTTGCAAAAATGGATACCAGATCATAATCAGAAATTTCTTTCAGCTCTCCCAGCCGGATATCCGTGTCCACTTCAATATGATTCTGCTCTGCCCGGTCCACATAAGAGGAAACCACATTGTTGACTGCATGGTTTTCACAGAAAATATTGGCATAGGTTTCCATTTCCCTGTCATCATATTCCTGCAGATAATTCAGGATTCCCTGGTAATCCCTGTTTCTGGCATATTCCGCCACCACAAGATTATGATGTCTGAAATCATGTCTCGTCCTTTTCATGCTCTGTTTCATCTCTTCATAGGAATCAATCTGGGCCATCAGAAATTTTTCATGAAACTGCATCTGTTTTAAATGATAAGCCTGATCTGACCGGGCAATGAAAAGAAACAGCAGAATATATACTGACGCCATAAAGCCGCACAGTAAAATCAGAATTACCAGATAAAGATTATCCCGGTTTTTCATATTGTCATTATAGATAATCAAAAGTGTCATAATAACAAACGCCATCAGGGAAATAGCCGCAACCGTCCCGTACCCGCTCCTTACGCCCTGATAAACACGCAGGAGACGCTTCCTGAACATCCCGTAATACAGTGCCATGAAAAATATATTCAGCCCGATGCGAAGCAGCCAGATTTCCAGAGTTCCCGCACCGGAAGTGGTTCTTGTAACAATGGAAATCGTGATATAAAGCAGGGTCCAGAAACATAAATAAGCAGAAACCAGAAACAGGGATTTTACCGGATGGGAGGCGGAAAGACAAAAAATATACACGCCGCCAAAGATAAAAGTTGCAAGAAAATATCCTGCCAGATACCGCAGCATGATGCCGGTGCCTCCATAAGGCATATCTGCCAGAAAATACCGCATTGCCAGCACTACAGCCTGAAAAAACAGCGTTGTACCTGCCAAAGTTGCCACTGACCTTCTTCTGCTGTATTTCGGCTCCAGCAGAATACAGTAGAACCAGATCCCGTGAAACACATTGTTTATAATATTTGTTATCAGCGCATTCATAATAATCTCCTGTCAGTTTTCCTGTATATCAATCACCACATACTCTGCCCTGCACCCGGTTCTGAACTTAACAGCCCAGTCAGAAATCCCGGAAGTTACAATAAAATCTGTCTGTTTACGCCTTTCCAGACCATAGGTTTTATCATCAATCCCTGTCCACTCCCCCATATGGTTAAATGGAAACAGCTGTCCCCCATGGGTATGGCCTGACAGCACCAGATCCACTCCCGCGGCCGCCTGATTTTCATAATCATGGGGCTGATGGTCCAGAACAATACTGTATTTCTCCGAATCCAGCCCTTCGGTCAGTTCTTCCATGGAAGCTCTTCCTCCTCCCTGACTGTCCCCGGAACGGTCCTGCCTTCCAATCAGGTAAAAACGGCTGTCCAACACAACCACTTCATCCTCAAGTACCGTTACGTTATTTTTTTCCAGTTCGGCCACCAGATCCTCTCCGCTGTAACCCCGGTACTCCGGACCATAATAACCTCTGTCATGATTTCCGAAAACATAATACACCCCATAAGTGGTTTTCAGGGTACCAAGGGCCTCACATGCGGCAATCATATCCTCTTTTGAAGTGTCGTCATCTATATAATCTCCCGTTATCACCACAATATCCGGCTTTTCAGACTGTATGGCCTTTATCTGCTCTGTGAATTTTTCTCCGTAAAGGATATTGCCCACATGGGAATCTGCAAACTGTACCACCCGCAGTCTTCCCACCTGCTTTTCTGTTGCAATCCCATACGCTTTCCGCCAGACATGATTTGCCTGATACCAGCCCCAGGAAAGATAAAGGGCCGTAATGGCCAGTGCGCACATGCCGGCATAGTACCGCATAAAGGTTTTTCCCCGCTTCTTTTCTACAAGATAACTGACCCCGTCACATAACAGCCAGATTACCACCATGTGTAAAATACAGATTTCCCCGTTGATGGGCCCAAAAACCACCCCTGTAACCGCAAAAATAAGCAGAACAGGAAGAAGCCCCGTCAGAAACCGGAAAAATTTCCGTCCTTTTTCCTGCCTTCCTGCCATATAAAATCCGGAAAACCGATTTCCCAGATACACAATGCCCAGCAATGTTCCCAGAAGCAGAGCTCCCAAAATCAACATCCACATTTCTTTTCTCCTTTGCATTCATGAAAATCTTCTTCTGTCTGATTACAGTATAAACAAAACAGAACTGTCAGGAAAGACTTATTTTGTTTATAAACTTTTAATAATTTCCCAAACCCCTGATTTCTCTGGATTTTCCGCATTTTGTTAGCACTCATTCAAAAAGAGTGCTAATTTTCTGTTGACTTTTTAAAAATCAGGGATTACAATCTATTTCAGGTTATAATTTTGTATAGAAAATAATAAAGGAGTGTAATCATTATGAGCAACAGACATGGAAACCTTTCCATCAACAGTGACAACATTTTTCCTATTATAAAAAAATGGCTGTATTCCGACCATGACATTTTCTACCGGGAACTGATTTCCAACGGATGCGACGCCATTACCAAATTAAAGAAACTGGATCTGATGGGGGAATATGACCTGCCGCAGGATTTTGAGCCGAAAATCCGGATCGTGGTAAACCCGGAAGAAAAAACGCTGAAATTCATTGATAACGGTCTTGGCATGACTGCCGACGAAGTGGAAGAATACATCAATCAGATTGCTTTCTCCGGCGCTACGGATTTTCTGGAAAAATATAAGGACAAAGCCAGCGAGGAACAGATTATCGGTCATTTCGGACTGGGCTTCTACTCCGCTTTTATGGTGGCGGATGCCGTGCACATTGATACCCTTTCCTGGCAGAAAGACGCAGTTCCCGTTCACTGGGAATGCGACGGAGGCACAGAATTCGACATGTCCGACGGCTCTAAAGATACCGTTGGAACAGAAATTACTTTATTCCTGAATGAGGACTGTCTGGAGTTCGCCAATGAATACCGGGCAAGAGAAGTGATTGAGAAATACTGCTCTTTCATGCCTACACCGATTTTCCTGGAAAAAGAAAACGCCGAGCCTGAATATGAGACAATCCCTGCCGATGAAGTAACAGAAAAAGATACTGTCATCGAGACTATTGTGGAAGAAGCCAAATTTGAAGAAAAAGAAAATGAAGACGGAACCAAAGAACAGGTGGAAGTATCTCCCCGAACAGAAAAAGCCAAAATCGTGAAACGTCCGGTGGCTTTGAACGATACCCATCCCCTCTGGAGCAAACATCCCAACGAATGTACCGATGAGGAATACAAAACCTTCTACCGGAAAGTATTCCAGGATTACAAAGAGCCCCTGTTCTGGATTCACCTTAACATGGACTATCCCTTTAACTTAAAAGGTATCCTGTATTTCCCGAAAATCAACACGGAATATGATTCCATCGAGGGAACCATCAAGCTGTACAACAACCAGGTATTTATTGCAGACAATATCAAAGAAGTGATTCCTGAATTTCTGATGCTGTTAAAAGGCGTTATCGACTGCCCGGATCTGCCTCTGAATGTATCCAGAAGTGCACTGCAGAACGACGGATTTGTTCAGAAAATTTCAGATTATATCACGAAAAAAGTGGCAGACAAATTAAGTGGCATGTGCAAAACCGACAAGGAATCCTATGAGAAATACTGGGACGACATCAGCCCCTTTATCAAATTCGGCTGCCTGAAAGATGAGAAATTCTGCGACAAAATGAATGATTACATCCTCTTTAAGAACCTGGAGGACAAATATCTGACCCTTCCGGAATGTCTGAAGGTGGAAGAACCGGAAGCTGACGCTTCTTCTGAAACAGAACAGACGGAATCTTCTGCTGAATCTGAACAGGCAGAAAATGAAGAAGATACGGAAAAAGATACCCGCAAACCCGTTTACTATGTAACGGATGTTCAGCAGCAGGGACAGTACATTAACATGTTCAAAGAGCAGGGCATGGACGCGGTAATTCTGGATCATAACATTGATACCTCTTTCATCACTCAGTTAGAGCGCAGAAATGAAAAAGTCAGATTTGTCCGCATTGACGCTGACCTGACAGAATCTCTGAAAGAAGAAGTTTCCGAGGAAGAACTGAAGGAAGCCAGAGAGACCCTTACGGAAACCTTCCGCAAAGCTCTGGGAAATGAAAAGCTGAACGTTTCTGTGGAAAAACTGAAAAATGCAGATATTGCTTCTGTCCTCACCCTCTCAGAAGAAGGACGTAGAATGCAGGATATGATGAAAATGTATGGTATGGCAGGCATGGATCCTTCCATGTTCGGCGGAGACCAGACCCTGGTATTAAATACCGGAAATGCACTGGTTCAGTATATTCTGAACAACAGAGATTCCGAACATGTACCTGTATTCTGCGAACAGCTTTATGACCTGGCTGTACTGAGCAACCACCCCCTGTCCACAGAAGCCATGAGCAAATTTATATTAAGAAGCAATCAGATTATGATGCTTCTGACAAAATAATAGTATACCGTCCATGCAGTATTGCATGTAAAAATCCCGTCGCTTTGCGATGGGATTTTTACATGCCGGAACCACTCCTTTCCCAGACAGCAGATTTTTTTGTACAATCTGCTGTTTACAACCCGGTTTTGTGCGTAAATAGCTGTTGCATTCCACAAAAATATAAAATATAATAAAGATAACTGTTTTGTATTGAACGAAAAGAAAAAATTTTTACAGGAGGAATGAGAATTGGAGCAAAATTTTCAGGAAATTACCGTTGAACAGCTCTGTAAAGTAATTGATCTGCTGCACCCCTGCATGGACGATTACCTGTATGTCTATGATTTTATCAATGACTTTTACTATATATCTCCTCATGCCAGACAGCGTTTTTCCATTCCGGACAACACCTTTCGGGACGTGGTCCGCACCCATGGACTGTTTGTTTATCCTCCGGACCTGGAGCCATTGCAGGAGGATCTGAACGAACTCCTGGCCGGGGAACGCAGTTTTCACAACCTGGAATACCGCTGGCTGGATCTGGATGGACAACCTGTATGGATTAACTGCAGGGGCTATGTGGTCCGGAATAAGGAACAGGCTCTGTACATGATTGGCTGTATCAATGAAATCGGCGCCAGACAAAAAGCAGACAACGTAAGCGGCCTGTTGGGTTCTTCCAGCCTCCAGGCTTATCTGCACAAGACTCCCGCTCCTTTTCCGGAAGGATTTTTACTGCGTCTTGGCATGGACGACTTTAAGGAAATCAACGAAAAACTGGGCATTGAATATGGGGACATGGTTCTGCGTCAGACTGCAGAATGCATTGCCAGATGTATCACTCCCTCCCAGAAGCTCTACCGTGTGGTGGCAGATGAATTTCTGGTTCTGGATTTTCAGGGAGGAACTTATCAGGAAGCGGGAAAATTGTACAGACAGATTCAGCATAATATTGTACGTTTTGTGGAAGAAAATCACTACGAAGCAGTCTTTACCATATCCGGAGGTATTCTGGAAATCTCCAATATCAAAGATTTTGCCTACACCAATGTAATGAAGCTCTCGGAATTTTCTCTGAATGAGGCCAAACGTCAGGGCAAAAACCGCTGCTATCGTTTCCAGGAAGAAGATTATGAACAGTTTCTGAAACGCAAAAAACTGACCCAGTTTCTCCGTCAGGCAGTTTACGACGACTGTAAGGGCTTTGAGGCTTATTTCCAGCCTCTGTTCCATGCCGACTCCAATACTTTATACGGAGCAGAAGCCCTGATGCGCTTTCACTCTCCCGATGGCAATATGATTTCTCCGGGAGAATTTATTCCGATTCTGGAGGAAACAGGGCTGATTATTCCGGTAGGCCGCTGGATGTTAGAACAGGCCCTTGCCGCCTGCAAAAAGATTGCGTCCCGGATTCCCGATTTCCGTATCAGTATCAATGTATCTTATGTGCAGGTGATTAAAAGCGACATTATCAACGATATCGTGGCTGCTGCTGCAAGACAGGAGGTTTCTCCCTCCAATGTAATTGTGGAGCTGACTGAAAGCGGCCTGCTGGAATCCAATCCTCATTTTACCAGGCTTCTGGCAAAATTAAAAGAAAAAGGCATCCGCCTTGCTCTGGACGATTTTGGAACCGGATATTCCAACTTCCACTACCTTCACGACCTGCGGCCGGATATTATCAAAATTGACCGTTCTTTCACAGCCAAAGCCCTGGCCAACGACTATGAATACAATCTGCTGGATTTAATCAGCGGTATGGTACATACGCTGAACCTGAATGTCTGCGTGGAAGGAATCGAAACCGAGGATGAACGGAACCGGATTCAGCACCTTTCTCCTGACTATATCCAGGGTTTTTACTTTGGAAAACCCTGCCCTTATCAGCAGTTTACAGAGCAGTTTGTGACGGTTTCACATTAAAGGTATTTCCTGTAAGAGAAAAAAGAATGCGCATAGCGCATTCTCTGCGCGCGAGCGGATTGCGTAGCAATAAACATCGCCCCCGCGAGCTGCGCATCATT
>OFGR01002895.1_pt1 | contig 10746 bp, 7 predicted proteins | sample 1521811 | NCBI WGS metagenome assembly OFGR01 (sample SAMEA3504098, study PRJEB24116) | mouse gut metagenome | biome: mouse gut; feature: mouse-associated habitat; material: faeces | place: Denmark | collected 2011
GCTGATAATGGCTTCGGAGAAGAGCGGTCGCCCGCTTTTCCTGGGTAGCTATCCTATAACCCCTGCTACCGATATACTTCATGAACTTGCCAAACGTAAGGATTTGGGCGTGAAGGCTGTGCAGATGGAGGATGAGATAGCCGGCGTGTGCTCGGCTATCGGAGCATCGTTTGCAGGAAATCTTGCCGTGACATCGACCTCGGGTCCCGGTCTTGCGCTTAAGAGCGAGGGTATCGGTCTCGCTGTTATTGCTGAGTTGCCGTTGGTGGTAATCGACGTGCAGCGTGGCGGCCCATCGACCGGTTTGCCTACCAAGACGGAACAGACCGACCTCATGCAGGCGCTTTATGGCCGCAATGGCGAATCGCCTGTGGCTGTGGTGGCTCCTGCATCGCCTACCGATTGCTTCACCATGGCATTCGAGGCTTCCCGTATAGCCATTGAGCACATGACACCGGTAATATTGCTTACCGATGCATTTATAGGCAACGGTTCGTCGGCTTGGCGTATCCCTGACGCGGATGAGTATCCTGAAATAAAACCGCCGTATGTTCCGGCTGACAAGATAGCAGAAGGGGCATGGCGTCCGTACGACCGTAATGAAGAGAATCTGGTGCGTTACTGGGCTATCCCCGGAACCGAGGGTGCGATGCACCGTCTGGGCGGTCTGGAAAAGGATTACAAGACCGGAGCCATAAGCACCGACCCTGCCAATCATGAACGCATGGTGCAGACGCGTCGTGAGAAGATAGCCCGCATAGCCAATGATATTCCCGGACTTGAAGTGATAGGACCGGATGATGCCGATGTGCTGTTGCTCGGCTGGGGTGGCACTTACGGTCATCTGCGTACAGCCGCAAGTGAGCTGTGCAAGCAGGGTAAGAAAGTGGCATTTACCCATTTCCGCTACATCAATCCGCTTCCCGCCAACACAGCCGATGTATTGTCGCGCTATAAGAAGGTGATAGTTGCCGAATTGAATACTGGTATGTTTGCCGACTATCTGCAAAGCCGTTTCCCCGAGGTGAAGATGGCTCGCATAAATAAGATTCAGGGTCAGCCCTTCCTGGTGGAAGAGGTGATGGATGCCGTAACTAAAATAATGGAGGAAAAATAAGATATGGAACAGACTGCATATACTCCCGCACATTATAAGAGCGACCAACCGGTACGCTGGTGTCCCGGCTGTGGCGACCATGCCATACTTAATTCGCTCCATAAGGCTATGGCTGCCCTCGGTGTTCCGCCGCACAAGACAGCTGTGATATCCGGTATAGGATGTTCGTCGCGCCTACCTTATTATATGAATACCTACGGATTCCATACCATACATGGTCGCGCCGCAGCGATAGCCACAGGTTTCAAGGTGGCTAATCCGGAGATGACGGTATGGCAGATTTCGGGTGACGGCGACGGACTTGCCATAGGTGGTAATCACTTTATCCATGCCGTGCGCCGTAACATAGACATAAACATGCTCCTGCTCAACAATAAAATCTATGGGTTGACCAAGGGGCAGTATTCACCTACATCTGACCGTGGATTCGTGTCTAAGTCATCGCCTTACGGCACGACTGAGGATCCGTTTATTCCGGCTGAACTGGTGTTTGGCGCACGTGGCAATTTCTTTGCCCGCAGTATAGATGTGGAATTGCAGATTTCACAGGAGGTACTCTTAGCCGCCGCTCAGCATCATGGGGCATCGGTGGTCGAGATTCTTCAGAACTGTGTGATATACAACAATGGCATCCACAACCGTATTACCGACCGCGAATACCGTGCCGACCGTACCATACATCTGGTGCACGGCGAGAAGATGCTTTTCGGTAAGAACAAGGAGAAGGGACTGGTACAGGATGGTTTCCTGCTTAAGGCTGTGGAAATAGGGACTGAAGGTTATACGATGGATGATGTGCTGGTGCATGACGCTCACACACCCTCCAACTTCCTGCATCAGCAGCTTGCAATGATGGACGGCACCGATCTGCCGCTTGCCATAGGTGTAATACGCGATGTGGATTCACTGACCTATAATGATGAGGTAGAGCGCCAGGTGGCTGAAGTACGTGTCGCCAAGGGATTTGACTCGCTTCGCTCGATGATTCTGGCAGGTGAGACCTGGGAGGTAAAATAACTCCGGATACTGATACAATAAAACTGGTATAATAAATAGGAATCAGCCATTTAGCTTTCGGTTAAATGGCTGATTCTTTTATCGGTTAAATGGCTGACTCTTTTGTGTGTCTGTGATTAATGATTTACAGCTGCTATCGCTGTTGCTTCATGTATGCGAAGGCTTGGTCGGGGGCGGGGTCTTTCATTATGACGGTGCCCTCGGAGTCGAGGATGTATAATGTGGGTGAGCCGGGGAGGGAGTAAAGTTCGTTGTCGAGTATGGGTGTGGTGGCGAATCCTACCGTCCATTCCGCGGGCAAGGTATCTTTGGTACGAGTCCAGGCATCGCGGTCGTTTTCGGCATCGATGGCTATTATCTGTTTATCCGGAGAAAGGGGAAGGGATGCCGCCATGTCCATAATCTGCTTGCAGTGCTCGCATTCGGGGTCATAGAATATGAGCATGGTTGTCCGGGCTTTTTTTAGGGAATTATGGAGTGATGCGGGGATGCCGTCGCGGTTTATGTATCGGAAATCGGCAGCTTGGATGCCCGGACGATTTTTCATGGCTTCGTCAAGGCGATGACGGTACCGGATTTTTTCGATGTCGGGTAACTGCTGAGATTTCAGAATAGAGTGCAGGAAGAGGATGTACATCTCTTCGTTTCGCATTGGGGAATTGGGGTGGTCGAGATATGACTCTGCAAAATCGGAGATGGTGTGGAACATCTGCGGGCTGCGGTCGGCACGTTGCATGAGTGTGTCGACGGCTTCCACTGCCTTATGTTCGGGAGCCAAGGATAGTATGGCAATGAAGTTGGAGAAATGCTGTTCGATGAATGCAGTGTCGGAGATGAGGGATGCGTTCGAGAAATCAATCGCGTCCCAATAATGGCAAGCAGCGTATGCGGCGCGGTCCTCCACATTACGCAAGGAGTCGGGTACAGAGGGGAGATAGCTGTCGGGTTGAGCTGTGGCTGTGGCGGTTGCCGGCGCAGCTTCGTTATTTACCGATTGGCTACGGTCGCGGCACCCTGAGAGTGTCGCGACCGTGAGTATGAATAGTGATATGGTTATTGTGACAGGTTTCATATAGCGATGGGCTAACGTATTATGTCTCGGACACATTTAATGTAATATCCGCTACCGGAAACATCGAATGCCGCGCCGTGGTTTGGAGTGTCGGAGTTGCCAATTACTCCCATCACGCGACCGGAAGAGAAATACTCTTTGGTACAAGTAAGATATTCGCCACGCGTTGACAATTGTCCGACGTTGAGTATTGACATCAATTCCACTTGATTCGGTACGCGCCAGCCCTGTTCGCCATTGACATTGTACTTATCACAAGGGTTGTTGTTGGTCAAATATTCAAACCAATTTGCTGTAGTATAGGAGTTGTATAAGTCAGTATAGGTGGTGCCGCCTAAATTGAGGTCATCATCGGGTTTATATTCCATATACTTATAAGGTCGGTTATAGTCGGCGAGTTGAGTCGTATTTTCCCTGACTTTGTGAACCGGGAGCGATTCGGCGGTGAAATCGCGCAATATTTCATCGGAGTAAAGGAATCGTATCACATTTTCATCATCGAGTTTCTCCACGACAAGTGCGTAATCGGACGATGCGGGTGTCATATCCGACATGTCATTACCGAGATAGCGTATGCATCTTACTTTTTGCGGATGTGAGCAACCTCCAATCCAACCGGTAGATACTCCTTCTTCTGCCCAAAGCTGGTCTTGATCTATCGATGCGTAATGGAATGCCGATTTAATGTCGTAATCAGTGTCGTTATTCCATGGGTCTTTGGTATAGTCTGAAAAATTAATGAGAGGTTTGGGCATAGATGCCGTACCAAGAACCATGCGTACGTATTGGTCAACTTTCGGAACTATCCATCGAACCTCATTGGCATCTATAGTACCGTTGCCGTTCAAATCGCGATTGCGGTTAAGGCAAGCATCGGCTACCCACCTCGATTCCGAGTAAACATTTGACGAGCCGCCGTGGTGCGTGGCGGTAAACCCACCGGCGTTTCTGACATCGACCACTCCGGTTTCCACGCCGTTAGCCATAAGCGGTGCCGTGCCGGAGTCAAAGCCGGAGATATAAGTATTCCAAACCCTGTCGCTGTTCACTTTACCGAAGTAAGTGTAGTTGAGCTGTCGGGCATCGTAGGCTAATTCCGTTGAAGAGAAATTGGTGGAGTGCATCCGTAACGGTATGTTCTCCAGTTCATTGACGTGTTCGGTGCCGAATATGATGCCATTGACGGTGGTACTGGTCGAATAGAAGCTGTGTATTGACTGCTGGCGAATGGCGTATTTGGAGTTGATGATAACCGATTCGGCATCGGTACTTTTGTGTTCTTCGACCTTTAGCCAAAATATACGTGCAGGTAGATTGACGTATTTCTGCCAATTGGCTGAAGTATTGCTATGGAACTCGTCCTCGTAGACATATTCATTGACGAATACGGTGTACCACCTCTGTGTGTCGTCGAGAGTGGTAGCGTTGTTGTAGGCAGGATATTGGGCTATGTCGTTGAGGTCCGTCAGACGGAAAGTACTATTAGTACTTGTGGCACCGCTGCCGGTATATGGTTTGTATGGTGCCAATACGTTCTCTCCGGAAGTGGGCCGGAGCTCAATCCAGTTGTAATATTTTTCGGCGTATTGGCTGAAGTTGTCGCTATTGATGTCAATGTAGCTGTCGGGACCGGTGTAGACGCGCAGCTGCCAACGGGCGTCCTTGCGCTCGTTGTTGGATAGAGATATATTGTAGGCGGAGTAGTGGGCGTCGGATTCAAAATATTTGGTGGTAACGAATGTGACAGTCCCTTCAGCCCCATGTTCGAAAGGAGAGTCTTCATTAATAGCCTCGACAATTATTTTGTCGATATTCTCCACTTTCACGTTGTAGGTGTATTTGGAGTTTCTGCGACAGTTGAAGTCCATAAGTTTTTCGGTGGCATCGCCTTCACAGTATCCCAGGTGTATGGTGTACAAAGCGTCGACGGATGTCATCTGGCTATTATCGCCGAGTTGCGAAGAGGTGGCACCCGGAGCCATCTCCATTTTCACCTCGAGTTGGACGTATGTGGCGCAGTTGTTGGCTGAAATCTCGCCTTCTTCACCAACAAGGGCTGTATATATGCCGGTGTTGCGTCCATCAGGGTATTTGCGTTCGTTTTCGCGTTGGGAGTATGAAGATAATCCGTCAACGGCATGCCGGCGGTTTTCGAGCTGCCACCAGTCGAATTGATATCCACCATCTATTTTACGGAAGTCGGCACTCAGCAAACTTGGTGAGCGCATGTAGTTAGCCTGCGCTTCAGCCTGTGTCTCGGAGTTTGCTGCCGTTTTGCCAATGATGTCGACGTAGTCGCCGGCATTAGTGTCATCGAACTGTCCGTTGGAGTGTCCGTCCTTACGCTCAGCAAGCCATGATACAGCGGGAATGTTGTAGATTTGTGCGCGAACAATCTCGAAGGATTTAATTTTGTCGGAATTGTAGGTTATGTTGAAATTGTTCTGCGAAATCAGGCGTCGGAAGTGTATGGAGCCGTTGAGTCGGGATGTGCCACCTGATGTGGGTGCCACATAGGTGAGCGTGTTGGTGAGCTCATCGGCGCGGTCAGATGTTATGGGGTGGTTTTCGTTGGCTGTAGGTACGAAAACGCCTTGCATGGGTAGGTTGCCGGTGGGTGTGCCTATGGACCCGACATTGCCAGAGCCACGCCGGTATGCTATGTTTTTAAAGTCATCGAAAGTGAGGTCATCGCGATTCAGGAGGGTGATTAGTTCGGTGGCTTCAGTGGTGCCGCCGTCACCGTACATTACGCCGTAGTTGCCCACGGGGTTTGCCACAGCCGCGATATAATAATTGCCGGAAGTGATATCGAGTGGACCTAATGTCCTGAAATCGGAATCGGGAGAGCCTATGGGTGTCTGCTCGCCGAATGTAAACTTATAAGCCAGTTGTCCATTGCTGTTGAAGAACCCGAGCCAAATGGAGCTTATCTCCTTGTCTTTGCCGGCTTGCATGTTGGCACGAGACTGCAATGTCATGTTTCCTACATTAGTGGATATGGAGATGCTTGCGGGACGCCCCTCAATGATTTCTCCATTGTAGGGCGTATCAAGGTCATCGGCACAACCGGAAAACATCAGAGACATGCCGATGAATAGTGTGGAAAGATATATGCTGAGTTTCATTAAAGGAGTATCTTGGTGTTAGTTAAATGATATGTCGCCAGATGTGACGGTGTTCCACTCGCATACAGTGTAGTCGAGCTCTATCACGGACTGCTCCGACATGGTGACGGTAAACTGGTAAATGTGGTTTCGAGCCATGTCACGTTGCGGCATCACACGGTCGAGGTAGATGGTGTGGTTCCTGCGCTCGCCGTCGTCGCTTAGTGTTACAATATCCAGATATGGTCTGGTGCCGGAATTTCTCATATCCCAAACAGCCGCTTCGGGTGTATAGCAAGAGAACGCGTAGTACTGTTTACCGTCGGCATCGTTGGTAAACTGATGCTGCCGGGTGGGTATGTTCAGCAGTGCATTGTGCCATGCACCGACGGGTGACGGTTTGGTGGCAGTTTCGACGGTAGCGGTTCCAATAGCCCAAGTGGGGCATTGGCTTACGGATGGCATGTATGCTCCTTTGCCTGTTCCGCTGCAGAAACTTACACTTTCGATGTGAGTGGGTGAGGGGAGTCGGTCCTGGAACCGTATGCCATCAAGAATACGAATCTTTGCCATGGCGCGCTGCATGCTAATCTCGCCAAGGTCAATGGTGTTGTCGGGCGAAGAGGCATTGTCGAGTTGAGCCTTGCTTACAGTCATTTTTTGCAATCCAGCCATTGGGATATGGCGTTTGCCGTCAATGTCGGGAATCCATGGTGATGCGCTGTCTTGAGAAATCAAGCCGTCGAAAGAGAAAGCTCTAAGCATGTCGCTTATCTCGCGGAGCGATTTCATGAAAGTCCCGTTGCCGACAGGGTCGGCTGCCAGGTCGGAGCGGTTAATGCCACGAGTATTGGCGATCGCCAATAGGTAGAAGTTTCCGCTGTTGCCTGCGAAATCGAAGTATGAGCGGTTAATCTTGGTCACAACACGGTATTCGCCGTTGTCGGCATTGACAGCCGTGAGTGTGATATCGGAGGGTGAGAGAGTCTTTATGCAATAAGTATCCTCATCGAGGAACATCAGTGTCAAATCGTTTTTATCGATGTGGTTTTCAGCAGCGGATGCGGTTTCGTCGGGGTGTCCTGAAGGGTCGTCGGTAGCTGAAGCCCTTGACAGGCTGTGTGATTCAGCCGTTCCTTGATTGCTGATGGAGAGAGCGAGCCAGACGTCGTGTCCTTCAGTGTATCCGGGGCGGTCCTCCACGCACAGCGATTCATCGTCGACACATGATGCCATGGCTGCAACCGCCAGCACGGAGAGTGTGGCACGCATGCAATATAGGTATATGTAGTGACTTAGTTTCATTGTAAAGATTAGCTTATAGTGTTTTTTTGCGGGAGGGTCGGGATTAAGATGCGGGTCCTTCGTTGCGTATTATATGCCAATTGTTGATAATGATGTTGGCTTTAATCCAGTGTCCTGATTCGTCGAGGAAGAATGTCATGTTGTATTGGTCCTGACGGTCCAGGTATTCCTGGTCGCTGAGGTCGGCATACTCATATCCTTTGACCAGCAGAGCGTATTCGTTGATAGGAATCTGCAATACGGTGCGGTTTTCCTTTTTGTTGGTGATGGTGAGTATGGGATTGTTGTCCATCATGAGTCGGGAAACCGCAAATTCGGCGAGTGAAGCGCCAAGTACGGCACGCGAAGGCAGTAAAGCCTGTGTAGTGGAATATGTGGTTCCCGGCGGACGTGTTGGGTTGGTGTTGATATCGACCGAACCGCTGTGGGTGAAGTGCGGGCGGTAAGTAATGGGCGATGTATCACGGATGGTGTTGTCGTGATTGAGCCAACCGTTGCCGTCGGTGATGGTGAATTCAAAGTCATCAGCCACGACCGGATCACCGGATAGGTGCTGCAGTACGATGCGTACGGCATTGGTATTCTTTTTCAGGTTTACGGTGGTGCGGTTTGGCTTGCCTTCAGTAGCGTAGGGGAGCTCCACGTGTTTCATGCCGTGGAAGAGGTTCAACCTGTCGTCGACCATGCTGTTGGCATCGCGGTGCAGATAGCAGTGGAAGTCCTCGAGAGTCGAAACTCCGGTCTCTCCAGTGGCAATATCGAAATGGTCGGGGTATTCACCAGCCCATACGAGTATGTCGTAGCTGCCGGGATTGACTTGCAGGCGAATTTCGTTGTTGCTTGTGAGCTGACTGTGAGTAGCGTCGATGCGTCGAGCGAGTTTGCCTGTCTTGGAGTCGAATGCCAAAAGTGTCACGTATTCCACTTCCGAATCGAATGCATCGGCTTTTTTCAGGTTGTAGTCGTACGTAAGTTTGATGAGGTTATTACTGGTATTGCAATTGCTGTCTTCAAAAATAGAGTTGCAACTGCTTGCCAAAACAATCGTTGCCATTGATATGGCAGCTGTCGCCCAGTTCGTTAATATATTTTTTGGCTTCATGACCGGTTTATATTATATGAGTGTTGATTTTTCCGAAGTGGTGTCTTTTAAAGATATATGTTGTAGCCATGGCTGTGCTTAGGTCAGTGCCGTTGCGCGTTGCCGGGCTTGTGAATAGTCAATTTCAGGAATCATGCGTGGCTTTGTAGGCGGTGCATGAGTGTGAGTTAAGAGAAGAGAGTTTCTTTAGAGAGTAAGTGTGGAGATATAGTATAAATCTATAATAAGTAATGAAAAGCCGGCCCCGGCATGGAGCCGGCTTTTCGTTGTATGGGTGCTGTGTGCGTATCGGGTACGAACACAAGGGGTATTATTCGAGAACGATGGTGTTGCTTACGAGCTTCCAGTTGAGAACGTTGACAGTAGCAGCTACGTAAGTTTCTGTTTCGTCTTTGGGATTTTCAGGTTCATTGCCCGGAACGCCGAGACCAACTACACCAGTGAATATGTTTTCATAGATGTGGTTACGAACAACACCGTAGAGTGCGGTACCGTCGGCGGTAGTGGCGTGTTTGATGTTGACATTGTATGAAGTCAAACCGTTCTGCCACCAGCTGATGCCGTTGAAGCGGTCGAAGCGGTAGTTTTCAGTCTCGTTGAGTTTCACAGAAGCAATCCATTGGTTGGGGTTAGCGTTGTCAGCTACCAAAGTGATGTCATCGGCAGTCTTGTTGGCACCGGTGTTCTCAATATTGTAAGCGTTGGCAACCATCTTCTTGAATTCGGCAGTCTTGTAGTAACCACCTGCCCAGTAAACGAAGTCGAGGGGAGTGTTGCCGTCAGCGTCGGTACATACTACACCGCGAACAACAACCGAAGTGACGTTGGTGGTACGGTCGCTTGCCGATTCGGGGGTAGAAGCCCAAGCGGTGTTGGGGTATGTGTAGCGTATGTTTTCAGTGGGTTTTGCCGTGTTGTAGTTACCTAATGTGAACTGGGTGCTGCTGTAGATATCGTAAGTCTTGTTGAAGAGACCGGATTCGTCAGCGGGGGTTATAGCCCAGTAGCAACGGTGGTATTCGGGAGCATTCCAGTTGGGGAAATAGTCGCCGTCGGCATCAATGTCCTTGAAGAGTTTTGCTTTGGTGTAGCGGTTCTTGAGCTGCCATCCGTTGAGGTTGACGTAGAGGGTAGTTTCTTCAACCTGACCTTCGGCATTGGAGAAGTTGAATTTAACCTTTTCGGGGTTGTCACCGGCTTTCTGGGGCTGGTAAACATCGAGACCAGTCACGCGTACTTTTGCAGCCAGGCGCTCCACGTATATGTTAACGGGGTTAGCCTGAGCGGCAACAGCTGATTCAGCGAGGTTCTCATCTTCAATCTTAGTAGCGATGACTTTCTCACCATCCTTGATGTAAGTGGAGTTGGTCATGACGAATGTACCCCAGTCGAGAGATTCACCGGTGGCTTTTGAACGGATGATATTGGCGGCATCACGCATGGTCTTGTTGGCGAGTTCCTTGAATTCGCTTTCGGTGAGGTTGGCTGCACAAATCATATACGAGGGAGTTACGCCCAAATACGGAGAAGTGGGCTTGCCGAGCACGAGGACACCGTTTGCGGTCACTTCGTTACCGTCCTGAGTGTTGGGGGTGAGGGAGATTGGTTTTACCATATTGGTGTTGGAGAGTTCACCGTTTACGTTTGATGCAACGAGAGTGAAGGGTTGCTGATTGGCGTTGAAGAAGTAGAAACGGATATTTTCAGCAGAGATGGCGTTTTCGTTGCCTACACCTTCTTCAAAGCCTTCACCGGCAGCACGCGAGGTGTTGGAGGGGTTGAAGATGCGAACAGAGATGTAGCGGTCGCCTACGGATGAGTTTTCGTTGTTCTCACCGCCGGCAGCCGGTTCGTCGTTTGAGCAGGATGCCATTGTAGCACCCATGAGGAGTGCAGCGAATGCACCCAAGAAAAATTTAGTTGTTTTCATCAGTTAATAAATGGTTTATTAGTTTTTTTGAATAGATGATTTATGTTAAGAGTAATATAAATATATATGTGTGTGTTGTGTATGTGTGTGTGTGTG
>OFGR01002898.1_pt1 | contig 10742 bp, 8 predicted proteins | sample 1521811 | NCBI WGS metagenome assembly OFGR01 (sample SAMEA3504098, study PRJEB24116) | mouse gut metagenome | biome: mouse gut; feature: mouse-associated habitat; material: faeces | place: Denmark | collected 2011
CTTGAAAATCAAGGCTTTTTCCGTTTGTCGTTATTATACCGTAACGGCATTCTCATGTGTCGCTGCTAATCAATATGGGATTCTCGCCCCATTTGATAGCAGAGCGTATCGGTGATACTGTGCAGATGGTAAATAGTACTTATGGGCACCTTTACACCAGTAAGCATAATGAAGTTGCCGAAAAACTTAATCAGATAATAGTACCAAATTAGTACCACAAGACACAAATTAAGGGCGAACCCACAAAGGGAACGCCCTGTTTTACTGTGTTTCTTATTTACTCGATGATAGTCGTTCCCCTACTCGATTTGGTATAACTTCTTCTGACCGCATATCATGACAGAGTTTCTTTGTAGGTACTGTGGAAGTTGTGTTTGCTGTTATTTCATTAGAAAGTCTATAATCCGTTCATGAAAATCATTTGCTTCTTCATATGCTGCATGGCCAAGACCATGATAAATAAACAATTCACTTAGACAAATTTTTTCAGCTATTGCAGAGGCAGCAGTTGTTCCAACAATTTTATCGCAATCCCCGCCAATCACTAATGTAGGGCATACTATTTTGTTCAATTCCGCATCAGCATTGTGGTCGATACAAGAAGCTGCCTGTATGAGAAAGCGCTCAAAGCTTTTTGGTTTTCCTATTCTTCCAATGAATGGATAGAGCCGCCGGTACTTTTTCAAGTATCTTTCTGAATATGATTTTTCTGCTGTATCTATCATTAAATCTTTGTACTTTTCTTGCTTTGCCATTTCAATCCAATCACCAACTACTTTTTTTAGTATTTCATTGGGTTTTGCACTTGTGACTGCCAAGATGAGTTTGTTGACCAAATCGGGATAATCAATCGCAAGATACTGCGCTATCATGCCGCCTTGTGATATGCCTAAGACTTCTGCTTTTGAAATGCCAAGAATGCTCATAGCTTCTGCGTGGTCTTTTGCCATTTCCCTTGTAGAATATCTTTCATGCAATTGATTTTTTCGACTAAAAACATATACAGTAAATTCTTTGGCATATATTCTATACATCATTGAAAAAACAAGAGCCATTCCCTTTACTGTAGTCAGTCCGTCTCCCAATCCAGGCAGCATAATAAGATTTTTCTTTCCATTTCCAAACGATATGTAATCCATTTCAGAACTTCCAACACGGACACGTCCATTATGGGCATGATAAAACATAACAACCTCCTTTATTTCAAAATAACTATGTAGATACTCAAAATAGTATAGTGGAGTTCAGTTCATTTGTCACTTGTTTCTGCAAACAAAAAGGGTAGCGAATTGTCTGTTAAAATAACCATTACCAGCACGGCGGATGTCTGCCGCCATACCTACTGCAGCAACATGGCGAAGTCGGGCATGAACCCAAAGACGCTCCAGTACCTGATGGGGCATAGCGATATCGGGGTGACGTTAAATACCTACACGCATCTTGGCTTGGAGGATGCCACAGATGAACTTCGGAGAATGGAAGAGCTGGAGTACGCCAGAAAGGAACCAGAAAAGAATAAGGAGGAGAAGCCTGTTTCACAGAAATTGTTCCGGGCAATCTGAATAAAGAGAGTTTTGTGCCCTGCTTCGGCAGGGCATTTTTTGTTTGGAAAAATGAAATGCCTTGTGCTATCATAGTATTTAGATTATTTTGCTTTAGTTAAGGAGAAGGAAAGGGGCAATTTTTTAAGATATGGACTCTATAAATGAAGATATAGGAAAATATCAAGCAAGAAATAAATATAATAAAACTGTTGCGGATAATATAAGATCCTTATGTGAAAATAAAGATTATAAGCCAAAGGACCCGGATAGGTATTCAAATTATGATATTCAGATCAATGGTTTGACGATTTCTTTATCTCAGGATGGATTATGCAGTTATAGTAAAATAAAGGATCTCTCAAATGGGGATGCTATAAAAAACTATGTGCTTTTGAGAAAAGATATGTTTGATTGTTTATGCTGGCCGGCCTATGCCGTGTCAATAAATCAAATGCGAAGTGCCAAATATAAAGAAAGACTAGACTTATTATTTATTGATCTTCACAAATTTTATGAAATTGTTTCAATAAATACAAAAATATCAGAAAAGATAATAGCTGAAATATGGGAGAGATGTGAATTGGCAAGGGCCTATATTTTCCCATATACATTTTATTGGTTGAGATCATTTGGTAATTTTAAGAATTTTATTGACCGTCGAAAATTAAATCCCTTCTTAGAAGAAAAGGACGGAAGACCTGTTGTGTGGGAAGACTCTGGAAAAGGATTCAATCAGAAGTATTTTGATAAATTAATAAAAAAAGCATATCAATATAAAATTGTAAATGATAAAGTAAATGGAGTGTGAGATATTTGATAATACAAAGCCGAAAGTATGAACAATTGAAAAATGAAATGTGCTCCAGTATTGAATGGCGGGGAGAGAACAATACATATATCTGTTTTGAAAAAAGCTCGTTTGCGTTTCAAAGGAATCATGTGATATATAGTGTCGAGGTATCTGTAATTCAAACAGAAAAATGTATAATGATAAAAAGTAAATTACCGGTTCAATTTGAAAGCCTTTACCTATATGTAGGAGATGTGCGAAGATATGAGTACCTTTTTGATGGAGCATTTTATGTCATGAACAAATGTCTGGCTGATGGGAATGAAGTCACTAAAGCAGTTAAATCAGTAGAACTTGGATACTTTCAAAGCGCTCGATTAAAACATAAAATTCCGTTAGAATTGGACGATAAAGAGTATAAGAAATATTTTTTGAAATGGCTTAAGCTGCAAAATGATTTGGGAATAATAAATCAAATGATGTTATTTGCAAACGGTGTTAATGGTCTTACTGCTGATGTGCGTATTTCAATGTTGGTAGAGTGTTATGAAGCACTTGGCAGAAAATTAGAGAGATTACATATTTTATCTGTTGTTCCAGAGCCAAATACCTCTCGGCAGGTAACCTGCTCAAATTGCGGAGGTTCTCATTCAATTTCAATAAGGGGTAAGAAAACGCTCGCCTGCTATGTAAATGCCCTTGTTGAAAAATATGGAAAACCGGTTTTCTCAACAGAGTTCCGCAGGCGCAGGAGTTTGATTGCTCATATGATAAAGACAAGAAATAAGGTGTTTCATATAAATCCAAAACAAAAGAAGGTATTAAAAGGGGAACAATGTGGGTTTTATGCTGTGAAGCTCGAGTGGATGTTCCGGTATATAATTTGGATTTTAATGGGATATGATCAAGAAAAACTTGATACTGTAGTTTCAAAGGAAGTAGTGAAATTTGAAAGTGACTTTACAGACTTAATATATTAAGCTGCACTTGCTTACAGAGGGAACTTTATGTCTAAAATACCAGAGTAGTAAAAACCCCCAATTCCTACTACGTTTTTACTACGATTGACGGAATCAATATGCCCCGATTTGCCTTTTTTGTTACATTTTTAACAATTTCCACAGAAAAAGCAAACCTCGAAAATCGCGCCAAAACACGGCAAACCGGGGCATTTTAGGAGGAAATTTTATTATGATAAAAATACTATTTGTCTGCCACGGCAGTATCTTGAAATGTTCCGAAAAAGCTTGTAAAATCAACATTTTCACGTTGAGACAAGGCGCTTGCTGCACCGCTACTACACCATTTTTGAAAGAGCCTTGAGATGACGTTTTTACAACTAAATAAATTAGTTTATAAGGTGGCAGTTTTTTCACGGAAAGGAACTGCCATTTTCCTTACATAAATTATTTGCTTTTAGTGATATGCAGAAATTATGAAAAAAGATTTTTACAAAGGTTGCTTTTTTGAGAATAGTAAAGTAGAATATAGATAATGATAAAATTAAGATAAAATATGGATAAGGAGTGAGCGCTTATGTTACAGATTAGTATGGACAAAATGATGCGTTTATAAAATGCCAGAACACTATCAGATCTACCTTGCCCAGGGATCACGCGATGACTTAAAACTGATCGCCACTGTTTGAGGACATTTTTAAAACTAACTCTACAAAATGAAATATTGATATGCAAAAGCAGGCTGTACTAGTGGCAACATTAGTGACAGTTTTTCTTATGACCAATGAGAAATGGAAGCGATACCGCAATTCCCTGAAAAGCAAACCCGGCGCTTCGACCTGGAAGAATTATGATATCGCTTTTAATTTCTTTGCAAACATCCACCCGCAGAAAGTCATCTCCCTGCGTGCACAGGATCTGCAGGACTGCATCACAGCACAGAGCAGTAAATCACGCACTACTGTCGGCAATATGCGTGCTGTTGTCCGCGGCATGTGGAATTATGCTGTGATGAATGAGATTGTAGAAAATGACATCACACAGCACCTTGTATTCGAATTTACAGAATCCGGTGTACCTATTCATACCAGATTTACTGACAAAGAAATCAGTACGCTCTGGAAATCCCTCTGGGTGATCAACAATGTAGATATCATCCTCATCTACATTTATACGGGAATACGCCCTGTGGAGCTGCTCGAGATCGAATCCGAAAATGTCCATCTAAACGAACGATATATGATCGGCGGTGGAAAAACAGAAGCAGGAAAGAACAGGGTTATCCCTATACATGAATCCATTGTCCCCTGATCGAATACCGTCTCTCACAGAACCGAAAATACCTGATTACCAACAAATATAAGAAAATCCCCAAAGTATTATACTTTGGGGACTATTTTTTATCAATCAGCACACGCCCTGCGCGAGCATCGCGTTGACAACCTTCTCAAAGCCTGCGATATTGGCGCCTGCCACATAGTTGCCTTCCATGCCGTATCTCTTTGCCGCATCGTCGATATTGTGATAGATGTTCACCATGATGTTCTTTAACTTCGCGTCAACCTCCTCGAAGCTCCAGCTCAGTCTCTCGCTGTTCTGGGACATCTCCAGCGCGGAAGTCGCAACACCGCCTGCGTTTGCAGCCTTGCCGCCGACAAACCACACACCGTTCTGCTGTAAGTACTCGGTAGCCTCAATCGTCGTGGGCATGTTCGCGCCCTCGCACACACACTTGCAGCCGTTTGCCACGAGCTGTTTTGCATCTTCGAGCAGAAGCTCGTTCTGTGTCGCGCACGGAAGTGCGATGTCACATTTGATCTGCCATACGCCTGCACCGCTCCTGTCCGCCGCACTCACTTCATGGTACTCTGCACTCGGTCTTGCCGCCGCGTACTCCGTCAGTCTCGCCCTCTTAACTTCCTTCACTTCCCTGAGAAGCGCCACATCGATCCCCTCGGGATCATAGATCCAGCCTGTGGAATCAGAGCAGGTGACAACCTTTGCGCCCATCTGCTGTGCCTTCTGCGTCGCGTAGATCGCAACGTTGCCCGCGCCTGACACAACGACAGTCTTGCCTTCCATGGACTCTCCGTGGCACTTGATCAGCTCCTCCGTCAAATAGAGCAGACCGTAACCTGTCGCCTCGGTGCGCGCCAGGGAACCACCGTATGTAAGCCCCTTGCCTGTGAGAACGCCCTCAAATGTGCCCCTGATCCTCTTGTACTGGCCGAACATAAAGCCGATCTCCCTGGCACCTGTACCGATATCGCCGGCAGGCACATCGACATCAGCGCCAATATATTTTGACAGCTCCGTCATAAAGCTCTGGCAGAATGCCATGATCTCCCTGTCGGACTTGCCCTTCGGGTCAAAGTCAGAACCACCCTTGCCGCCGCCGATCGGAAGACTTGTGAGCGAGTTCTTGAAGATCTGCTCGAAACCTAAGAACTTGATAATGCCTAAATTTACAGAAGGATGCAGACGAAGCCCGCCCTTGTAAGGTCCGATCGCATTGTTGAACTGCACGCGGAAACCTCTGTTCACCTGCACCTGTCCCTTGTCGTCCACCCACGGCACGCGGAACATGAACTGGCGATCCGGCTCCGTGATCCTCTCGAGGATCGCGTTCTTCCTGTAAAGCTCCTCATTCGCCTCCACAACCGGTCTGAGCGAATTCAGAACCTCTGTCACAGCCTGGATAAATTCAGGCTCGCTTGCATTCTTTTTCTTTACAAGCTCCAATACCTCATCTACATAAGACATCTTTTATTCCTCCTTCGATTTGAAATTGTTTTGAACATCTGTTTTTATAGAAATTGATTTAACACTGTAGCGCACTAAACTCAACGAATATATTATAATTTAATTTTTTTTCCAGCACAACAAAAAAATGCAGTCACAGAAAATTTTGTGCAATTTACTAAAATTTGTTGTTATAATTCACGTTTTTCAGTCCTATTTGACGCATATTTTGTGCGCCGGAGCGCATTGGAAGACGGTCTTCTGCCTACTTTGCCGCCTTTCCGGGAAGCTCATAGCGTCTCAGATGTTCCTGCATGGCCCTGTCAAACTCCGATCCCTCGCCCTTCTCAATACTGTCGATATACTCGTGCGCGTGCGTGTCGTCCTCGCGCAGCTGCATGACATTGATCGCCAGATTCGAACAGTGGTCTGCGATCCGCTCAAAATTGTTGGTGATATCCGAGAGGACAAAGCCCATCTCCGCCGTGCACTTTCCTTTCCTCAGACGTTTCATGTGCCGTTTCTTCATCTCTTTCTGCAGGATATCGATCGTCTCCTCAAACGGTTCTATGAGCTTCGCCGCCTCATCATCCCCCGATTCAAAGACAGCCACAGATGCGCTCACGATATCCCTGACCGCCTGCGAGAACACTTTCAGCTCCTCCGTCGCCTTGTCCGAAAAGGACTGTTCCTTCTTGTTCATCGCCCTGGCACAGTCCACCAGATTCATCGCATGGTCCGCGATCCGCTCGAGATCCCCCACGCTGTGCTGGAGCATATTGAGCTTGCGCGAATCCTGCTCGCTCAGATTCCTGCTCGCAAGCTTGACCAGATAACCGCTGATCTCGTCGTCATAGCGGTCGACGAGATTCTCCATCTGCTCGACCTCCGCCGCAGTCTTCTTGTCGTAGTCAAACAGGTTGTACGTCGCCTTGCCCAGGGATTCGCTGGTGAGCTCAGCCATCTTGAGCGTGTATGAGTACGCCTGCTCAAGCGCAAAGGACGGCGTGTTCAGGAAGCGCTCGTCCATCTTGGCAAAGAGCTCGCTTTCCATCGCCTGCCGCTCCTCCTCATCGTCGCGCCTGATGAGGATAAACGACAGTTTTTCCAGATAATCCGCAAACGGGAGCAGGATCAGGGTCGCGACCACGTTAAATCCGGTGTGCACCAGCGCGATCCCGGCGCTGTCCGCCGCATTCTCCATGAACGCAAAATCGACAAACGCGTGCAGCACATAGAACACGATCAGGAAAATAGCCGTGCCGATCACATTGAACAGCAGATGGACGATGGACGCGCGCCTCGCATTTTTGCTCGCGCCGACTCCGGACATCATCGCCGTGACACAGGTGCCGATATTCTGACCGAGGATGATCGGCACAGCCGCCGCATAGCTGATGCTCCCCGTCGCGCACAGCGCCTGCAGAATACCGACGGACGCCGAGGAAGACTGGATCACCGCCGTGAGCAGCGCACCCACGAGCAGACCGAGCACCGGGTTGGTAAACATCGTGAAAAGCCCCGTAAACCACGGAACCTGACTTAGCGGCTTCATCGCCGAGGACATCGTATCCATGCCCGTCATCAGAATGGCAAAGCCGACCAGGATCGAACCGAGATCGCGCTTTTTGCCGTTTTTCAATATAAAGATCACGCCGATCACCGCAAGCACCGGCGAGAACGATGTCGGTTTGACGAGCTGCAGCAGAAAATTGTCGCTCTCGATCCCTGTAAGGCTCAGCAGCCATGAGGTGATCGTCGTTCCGACATTGGCGCCCATGATGATACCGATCGCCTGCGACAGTTTCATGATCCCCGAGTTGACAAAACCGACAACCATGACCGTGGTCGCCGACGAGGACTGGATCACCGCCGTCACCCCCGCGCCCAGGAGCACCGCCTTGATCCTGTTGTTCGTCAGGTTCTCCAAAACCCGCTCAAGACGCCCGCCGGAGAGCTTCTCAAGCCCCTCGCTGAGCAGGTGCATCCCGTACAGAAACAGCGCCAGACCGCCTACCATTGTCAGCAAATCAAAAAAATCCATAACTTCCTCCCAAAGCAATTCCTATTAATACTTATTATCAATTACTTATTATCGATACCCTGCGTCTGTCTTATACCAATCCGACGCGATATCCTTTATCGTGCCAAAACTTCTCAGGATCAGATCACCATCTGCCACTTGAAAAACAACATCAAATTCTGTGTTCTCACACACACCAAAATAGGTGATCCTGAAACGCAATCAATGTTTTCAGTTCCTAAAACTGTTCTTTCTGTCCTCCCAGATCGACAACGATTTCCTCATGATGCCGATCTTCACGATAAATCATAACCTCCGTTTCATTCGTCAACTGCAGTTGATCTATGTCTGAAATCAACCGCTCTGTGTCATTGTATCGTTGCTGTGTCAACCCCCATTCCTCCAGACCGTATTATAATTGTCATTTTCACCCTGTATAACGTTTTCATGGTGAACTGGATGAAACAGCAGTCACCAGATTGCCGAAACACATTGACCGTCACTGGTAGGATATCATACTTCATGCACCGACACAATATGTTTTTTCGTCCGGATGCCCGTGTGTGATCGAGCAGGGGAACGACCTTCTACCCGTCAGCTTCTGCTGATATGCTTCCCCGGAGTGCCCGTGCGCATAAAAAGCACCCGGGATCTCTCCCAAGTGCTTTTTATGCGCACAACACTGTGTGTTTTTACTTTTCTACGACCATCAGCACACCTTCCGCGCCGATCCTGTTTTCAGGTTCCGAGAGCAGACCTTCGCTGATGTATGCCTCGATCATCTTTGCCCGCAGCCTCGTACTCGCGATCAGTTCTGCATAAATCTGATATTCATTCATCAGATGAGCAGGGATATGGCTGCGCATGAACGCGGACAGCTCTGCTGCAGTCTCCTCGATCACAGTGCCCATCCCATCAACGAAATCATGAACAAGGTCATAAAAATCCATTTTGTTCTTTTGCTCGATCACAATGATCTTCGGTTCCAGGATATTTCCGTTCTTGCGCAGATACCCGCACTCCAGCGCTTTCGCCGCGATCTCCTTATCCGTTTCGGACAGTTCGTCAACACAAAGCCCGCCGATCGCCCGCAGTACCATCAGAAGCTTCTGATCCTGCGACAGATTGTGTCCACAGTGGAAATGTTCATCGAGACGCCTACCGTAAATATTCGAGACGAAAACATGCCGATAACCGCCGACAGAAACTGCATCCGTGCCGTCACAGCCATAAAACTCCATATCCGGCACCTGCTCATCCGTGTATGCCACGGCAACACTGGAAAAATCTCTCTCTACAGGCGTCACATCAGCAAAATATTTTTCTGCAATGACTTCATTGATCCTTGCTCCCATATTCCAGATGATACTTAAGTTCAGAGTCCACATGATGAACCGCAGGTCGGTCTGGCTGCTCAGATACGGGAAGGACAGAATCTTTTTCTCATTCCGTCTCAGCACGTTCTTGATCACCTGGCAGCACTCGGAAATATGCTTTTCGTAGATCTTGTTCGCCTGATCGTACTCATCATAGTCGACCAGATGGATATTGACTGCATATTTTCCGTTTTCGAGCTTGCGGAGCATGCCGTACCTCCCATTTTCGCCGCGGCACTGGATATTCAATTCCTCCTCAATATACGGCATGGGGATGCACAGTTTCTCCGAGAGCTCTTTGGCTGACCTGGGTTTGTCTTTGCACAGATAGATCAGATTCTGGGAAAGCATTCTCTCTGCTTTTGTGCGGGGATCATTGCCACATGGATCGCCGGTTCCTATGAATATCAGTCTGACAGGCTTTAGAACATATTTTCTCTCACTCATGGTTTCAACCTCTTTTCTTATTGAATTTCGTGCAGAAAACAAACGCTGCTTTACAGTCGTCTCGCTGATGCCCAGCCTCCGGGCGATATCCTTTACCCGCACCTCGTCAATGTAAAACAGAACCATCACCTCGCGGTATATCCTTGACAAAAACGCAATCTCCTCAAAGATCCTGTCAACCTGTTTTCGCTCATACGCCTCCTCGATCAGGGCGTCTATCTCATTTTCTTTTGATCCCGATCCCAAAGTACTGTCCTCAACGCCATACACCTGCCGCTCGGCGTTCTGCTTACGGCAGTGATCCGCGTAAACCCTGTGGGCGATCGTCCAGACAAATGCATAAAAATTGTCAATATGCTCCTGTTTGCGTATGGCTGATATCACCGCGAGAATGATATCCGAACACAAATCCTCCGCCTCAACAGATGTATTGCATCTGTGATAAGAAAACTGGTATATCTTATCGAGAAAATTTCTGTCCTCAAGCAATGTGAATGTTTCGTTTGTATTCATTGTGCACCTTTTTCGTTCCAATCATGATCGTTACACTTATATAGTCGTGACCGACAGAGGTTGGTTAGGAGAATTTTTTCTTTTTGATTCCATGTTACCAGACTGAACGAAATTTGCAATATGTTCTTTGTTTTTCATAGTGAAATGAAACTTACTGAGCCTTTGCGTGTAATCTATCAGAGTGCGGAGGACGGGCTTGCTGACACAATCAAACCTCGATTGGAACAGGCAGGGGCAGACTGTGAGAAAATCTCTGTCATTGATGAAAGTGACGTATACCACGAATTATTTGATGAAGCACTTGCCCGATACAATGAAAAGCAGACCAGAAACGACCGCCGGATTGAT
>OFGR01002899.1_pt1 | contig 10730 bp, 7 predicted proteins | sample 1521811 | NCBI WGS metagenome assembly OFGR01 (sample SAMEA3504098, study PRJEB24116) | mouse gut metagenome | biome: mouse gut; feature: mouse-associated habitat; material: faeces | place: Denmark | collected 2011
GATATCTAACGCCTTATTCTTCTTCACTGGACGCCGCCCCCTTTCTGCTCCTATTGCCCGTTCTGACCTGGTACAGCAGCAGCAACAGCAACAAAATCAAAAACATTCCCGGCAGCGCTACCCAAACCTGATAAGTTTCAAATACTTCCATAAGAAAACTGTGGTCAAAAAATCCTTTTCCTATGGCAAACGCAATCACGGCCACCACCCAGAGGCTAAAACGGTTCCCCGGCATCTGGCACAGCTGCTGCAGCACCAGCGTTCCCTGGAACATCCCTGTATTCAGCAAAGCAAACAATGCAAAAAACCATACGGCTGTCATCAGCACATCCTGCCTGGTAAAAAATCCTCCCGGCAGATTTACCATACTCATCAATGTAATAACCGGGCGCTTCAGCACGCCCATGGTATTCTGTCCAAACACTCCAAGCAGAATCAGATAAATCAGTCCGTTCATCAGGGTAACAGCAATAAGAGCTTTTCTTCCGACGGCTGCCAGTTTCTCTTCCTGCCTGCAGAATGGCTTTAAAAACAAAAGGGCTGTCAGAGGCAGCAGAAAAATTCCGCTGGCAATGGTCCCACGAAGCAAATCTTCCCCGCCGGAATAAAAGACAGGAGCCCAGTAATCTGTCCGAACCTCCCGAAATGCCAGAATCAGCATGACCAGCAGAGGAATTCCCAGAAACCAGAAAATAATTTCATAAACTCTGGCTCTGCCTTCAATGCCGCGAACGGTTCCATAAGCCGCAAGGGCCAGCAGCAGCAGATTCACCCAGAATTCCGAACCTTCCGGCAGCAGCCATACCAGTACCAGCAAAGAAGTCTGATACAGCACAAATCCGCAGAGAGTGATAAAATACAGAAAATAGAAAACCATAAAAATATCTCCCACCAGTTCTCCTGCGGTATCTTTCATATAGCTGTAGTAATTTTCTTTTACATACTGCAGGTTTTTCCCCATCAGCCAGAGCAGTACAAGCCCTCCTGCCATTCCCAGAATCAGGCAGATCAGACCGTCCGCCCCGGTCATGGAAGCAAGAATTCCCGGAAGCATCAGGCTGCTCATTCCGAAAATATCCAGAATCAGAAGCCGTCTTACCTGACGTAATGATATTTTCCGATTATCTGCAAACATAGAACATAACCTCCTTGTGAATCCTCACTGTTTTTTTTCTTCCTGTTTCAGCTTCAGTCTGGTACGGGCCCCGTCTCTGGTGTAGATGGGCCTCTTTTTCAGAAAATCCAGGGGCAGACGCAGAAAGGTATCCCGTTCGTCCCGGTATCCGTTTAAATCTGCTCCCACAAAAGGCGCCAGATAGGGAATGCCAAAGCTCTCCAGATGAGACAGATGTATCAGCACGTACAGTATTCCTACCAGAAAACCGAAAAATCCCAGATACCCGCACAGAAATATAAACAGAAATTTCAGGATACGGAATGCAGTGGCAAATTCCTCATTGGGTACTGCGAAGGAACAAAGGGCTGTCAATGCCACCACAATTACCACAATAGGGCTTACTATATTGGCGTCCACCGCAGCCTGTCCGATAATCAGGCCTCCCACAATCCCTATGGTATTTCCATTTGCCCCCGGAAGCCGGACTCCTGCTTCCCGCAGCAGCTCAAAGGCCAGTTCCATCAGCAGAATTTCCACCACTGCCGGAAAAGGAACTCCCTGTCTTGCCGCCGCCAGTGACAGCAGCAGATCCGTAGGCAGAATCTGGGTGTGGAAATTGGTCATGGCCAGATACAGTCCCGGAAACGTCATGGCCAGAAAGGAAGCCAGATAACGGAGCATTCTTGTAAAAGAAGCAATTTCCCAGCGGCTGTAATAATCATCGCTGGTCTGGATAAAGGTATTATAGGTGGCCGGAAGAATCAGAGCTACCGGGGAATTATCTGACAGCAGTACAATTCTCCCCTCCAGTATGGCCATGGCCGCCCGGTCCGGCCGCTGGGTGGTCTGAAACTGCGGAAAGGGGGAATACTTTCTCTTTTCTGTAAGCTGTTCAATAATCCCGCTGTCCAGGGCCCCGTCTATTTCAAATTCCCCCAGACGCTTTTCCACTTCTTCCAACATACCGGGGTAAATCAGATCTTTCATATATACCAGGTCCACGTTGGTGTGAGTGCGTTTTCCCGCAAAACTCTCTTTTACCTTTACATGGGGACTGCGGAGACGTTTTCGGATCAGAGCCGTATTCAGCTTGACGGATTCTGAAAATCCCTCATTGGAACCTCGAATTACCTTCTCAGACTCCGTTTCATATACGCCTCTGCCCGGATACCCTTTATCCGGAATCTTCAGAGCTTTTCCATACCCTTCCAGGAAAAACAGAGCGTCTCCCGTCAGCATACCCTGAGCCGCATCCTCAATGGTTTCAAATGGATCCGAATCAGAAATATCCTGCACATTCTGTTTTACATAAGAGACAAGGTCCTCTTCCGGTAGCTCCCGCAGTGTCTGAAGTATCTTTCCCACAGCCGAATCCTTCCAGTCCACGCTGCTGACCGACACTTCTATATAGGCAATATAGCACTCTTTTTCCAGTTTCTTTCCTACCTTTATTTTCCGCTTTTTAATATCTGCGCAGTCAGAAAAAAGCGTCTCAAAATTCCGGATATTTTCCTGTAAATCCGGGGTAATCTCCATTGGCATAATCGTTCTCCTTCTGATTTCTTCTCTGCACCGGCAGGCTGCAGCAAAACAAATATAAAAAGGACAGGCCTGAGGCCTACCCTTTTCTTACCATTCCTGTATATCATTTCCCGGATTTTCCTTTTTATTCCTGTTCCTGAATAATATTTTTCACTACCAGTTCCTGGTTCATCACATGATGGCTTACGATTTCCACCACCGTTTCCTTATCTTTACGTTTCAGCCCCTCGTAGATTTTTTCATGCTCTTCAATCAGTCTGGGATAAACTGTGTCATTTTTCAGATACTCCACCCGGTAACGGTACATCTGCTCCCGCAGATTATTGAGCATGTTTACCAGTTTGGGATTATCTGCCGCCTGATAAATGGTGTCATGGAATTCCACATCTGCCTGGGCAATCTTTTTCACATCCCTGCTTCTCGTACTTTCTTCAAAATTCTTAAGAGCCACATAAATCTGTTCCAGGGATTCTTCTGTCATGTTATCACATGCCAGCCCCACTGCCAGCTCGTCCAGGGCCTTCCGAATCTGCAGAACATCTTCCATATCCTTTTCCGTCATTCTGGCAACCTCCGCTCCTTTTCTTGGCATGGTCACCGCCAGACCTTCCAGCTCCAGCATACGGATGGCTTCCCGGATGGGCGTGCGGCTGACCCCCAGTTTTGAGGCAAGCTGCAGTTCCATCAGACGTTCCCCCGGTTTCAGTTCCCCTTTCAGAATAGCTTCCCGCAAAGTCTGAAACACCACATCCCGCAGTGGGAGATATGCATTCATATTTAATTCCAGCCTGTCCGTCATTTTCTACTCCTCTTTTCCTGCAGACTCCGTTCGAAACGTATTATAAATTTCTGTCAGATACACCTGTTTTGCCAGCGTCCCCTGCCGCAGTCCCTGACAGGTCTGCTCCGCCTTCTCCTTATCTTCAAACAGTCCGAACACTGTGGGGCCGCTCCCGCTCATCATGGCGCTGAGGGCTCCGCCGGCTTTCATTTCCTCTTTGATACGGGCAATTACCGGATAGTGGGGAATGGTAACGCTTTCCAGCACATTTCCCATATGGGCGGCCACCTGATGCAAATCCCTCTCCTTCAGGCCTTTTATCAGCATATCAATATCAGGGTGCACCGTATCCTTCTCCAGTTTCAGATTCTCATATACAAATTTTGTGGACACACTGACGGGAGGCCTTGCAATCACCACCTGGCACTCCGGCATGGGCGGCAGTGCGGAAAGCTGCTCCCCGATTCCCTCCGCCAGAGCGGTTCCCCGCATAATACAATAGGGCACATCCGCGCCGATTCGAACCCCCAGCTTCATCAGTTCTTCTCTGGAAAGCTGCAGATGAAACATCCGGTTCATTCCATATAGTACCGCCGCCGCGTCGGAACTGCCTCCTGCCATGCCTGCAGCCACCGGGATAAACTTCCGGAGGCTGATGACCATCCCGCCCTCCAGTCCAAATTCATCCTGCAGAAGTTTTGCAGCCTGACAGACCAGATTGTTCTCATTGTCCGGCAGATAATACAGATTTGTCTTAACCTGAATTCCCGGCCTGTCCGTCTTTTTTAATATGAGCCTGTCATACAGCCTTATGGTCTGCATAACCATCTTTACTTCGTGATACCCGTCTTCCCTGCGTCTGAGCACATCCAGCCCCAGATTTATCTTTGCCAGAGCTTTTAATCTTAATTCCTTCATAGCATTTCTCCTGTATTTTGTATACATACTTTCTGTTATAAGTTAAACATTTTTTACCGGAAAAGTCAATAATTTCCGAATAATAGCAGCTTTTTTGTCGCATTTTGACAGATTTTTTTATGTGTTGTCTTGCATAATAAAATTCTTCCTGTTATACTTTATTTGGTATAATATCTGCTGGTATTATGCTGCCGGACAGATACTGGTTCACATATCACAGAACAATGCACCATCCTAGTATAATGTCAGCAGATGTTATACCGTCCGAACAGACACAGGTTATGAAACCACACTATCAGGAAGGGACTGAGACATTTGTTTAAGAATTTTTTAGCAAAATCACAGCAGCCGGAGCCCGTAATCAATGAGCCGTCCAGAACTGAATCTGCAGGAAATGAACTCTCCGTGGCAGAACATGAACGTATCATTACCGAAATCAGCGACATGATGGAGACCCTTGGATTTGATACGGAACATCTGCTCTGGATTGCCAAACAAAATAAAGAAGCATTTTCCACCCTCGTAAACAATAATCAGAAAATTGCCGATTCTTCTGCCGAAAATCTGGAACAGGCCACTTTTGTGGAGGAAAAAATTCAGCAGGTCAACCAGAACAGCGAGACCATGAACGAACATATCCGGCTGGTGGAAGAAAAAGCAGATGCTATTTTAAAAAACATCACGGAAAAAAATGAAACCATCAAAGAAACCTATCACATGCTTCATGATTTGAATGAAACACTTCGGATTACTCAGGAAACCAATCTGAAGCTGCTGGAATCTTCCCAGAACATTCACAAAATCGTGGAGTACATTAAGAATATCTCAGAAGAAACCACCCTTTTATCCTTAAATGCTTCCATCACTGCCGCCCATGCAGGAGAAGCCGGCAAAGCCTTCGCCATTGTGGCCGGGGAAGTGGGAAAACTTTCCGATGAGACAGATTCCTTTATCAATGAAATTGAAGAAATTGTAAAGGAACTGGAAGAAAATATTCAGAGCAGCCATGAATCCACCAAACATTCCGAGGACTCTATTCAGAAGCTGAACGGATTTGTGGAAAGTACGGTGAACATCCTTACCGGAACCCATGAATCCCTGACAGATATCAAGCGCAATATGGGCAATCTGACTGCTGTTTCCCAGACCAATGTGGAGGTATCCTCAGACGTGACAGATGCTCTGGGCAAACTGACAGATACGATTTCCACCTCTGCCAACCAGTCCCATGATTCCATAGCGTTGATTGCCCAGCATCAGAAAAAAACGGAAACCCTGCTGTCCTGCTGCGACAATATCAGCTCCATGTGTGAAAATCTTCAGTACAGCATGTGTACCATCAAAAATGAAAATGAGGTTGTTATCGGTATCAATCCTTTTACCTCCCCCAATGATATCAGGAACATGTATCAGCCGGTGCTGGCCCGTATCTTTGAAGGTCTGGGATTAAAAGTGAAAATTATCATTGTAAAGGACTACCTTTCTCTGGGAGACCAGATTCAGAAGGGTACCATTGACGGAGGATGGTTCTCACCTTTTGCCTATATCACTGCTGCTGAGATGACCCCATTAATTCCCATTGCCACTCCGCTGATTAACGGCAAGGATTATTATAACGGTTATATTATTACCAGAAATGACTCCGGTATAGAAACTCTGGAAGATTTACCTGGCAGAACTTTTGCCTATGTGGATAAAAACAGCGCTTCCGGTTATCTGTACGCAAGACACAGTATCAAAGAGGCAGGCCTTGATCCGGAATCTGTTTTTTCCAGCGTTTCCTTTGCGGGCAGCCACGACCAGGTGATTCAGGGTGTGCTGAACGGCGAATTTGACGCAGGCGCCACCTATAACGAAGCCTATGAAAAAATGCAGAAATCAGGAACTGACATGTCCGGCATCAATATTATTTCCATTACCGGAAATATCCAGAAAGACGCCATTGCGTTCAGTAAAAATATGGACCCGGAACGAATTGAGCTTTTGAAGAAAGCCTTCACCAGTTTTACAGACTTTTCCGGTATTACCACTCCTGTTACCGGTTTTGTGGAAGCCAGAGACAGCAATTATGACCTGATCCGCCAGGTACAAAATGCAAAATAATCAGAAAAAGTGTTAATTTTTTCCCTGGATTTCCGATATAATTGTTGAGGAATCAAAAGTTATGGATAACCACTTATTGCTCCGAGCTTTAAATGTTTTCAGGCCTTTCGGAGTAATAAAATACCAGGGAGGGACAAAACTATGAGCGTAAACAGTGTGAATAGTGTAAACAGCAGTGCTGCGGCTTATACCGCACCCGTTCAGCAGAATACGGTCAAAGCTGCTGAGAATACGGAATCTTCCAAAAATACCGCCGCTGATAAAGGCGTTGTATATGAGAAGAGCAATGAAACCAAAACTTCTGCTAAAAACAGCATTTATTCCAAAGATGAAATCGTTGCACGCATGAAGAGAGATACGGAAACCAGAACTGCACAGCTCAGAAGTCTGGTAGAGAAAATGATGACCAGCCAGGGAACCAAAATCGGCCAGGCCGATGATATGTGGAAGTTCCTTGCAAGCGGTAAATATACCGTAAGCGCTGACGTAAAAGCTCAGGCGCAGGCTGACATTGCAGAAGACGGATACTGGGGCGTTGAACAGACTTCCGAACGTATTGTGGAATTTGCAAAAGCTCTCACCGGCGGCGATACTTCCAAAATTGAAGAAATGAAAGCTGCTTTTGAAAAGGGCTTCAAGGCTGCTACCGGAGCATGGGGCTCCAAACTGCCTGACATTTCTCAGAGAACATATGACGCAGTTATGGATAAATTTGATGACTGGGCAGGCAAGAAAACAGAAGACGCAGAGGCTTAAGTTTCTGCTATATCAAACAGCACTTCAAAGGAGATATCGGAGTTCCGGTTTCTCCTTTTTATCTTCCTCCACAGGGAAGCACACGGATTTATACCGGAAACCGGATTGTCATTTATAAATAGCTGAATTATCCTGTCCGCATGAAAAAAGAATCCTCTCCGGAATAACAGCAGCAGGATACATTACATCCGTTCTCCCACAAAAATCACAGGCACCCTCTTAAGAAGGCGCCTGTAATCTTTTCTGAAAAATATTCTATTTATTTCTTTGCAAATCTTACTTTAAACACGTACCACAGCGCTCCCGTAATACATACGGAGGAATAAGCACCGCAGACAATACCTGCCATCAGCGGAAGGGCAAACTCCCGGATGGAGCTGACGCCCAGAATAAACAGCACGAATACCATAATAAAGGTAGTCAGTGAAGTATTGATACTTCTTGACAATGTCTGGGTAATACTCCGGTCGGCAATTTCCATCAGGCTGTCCGGATCCTTTTTTCTGGCTCCGCCAAGATTCTCACGGATACGGTCGAAAATAACAATGGTGGCATTGATGGAATATCCTACGATAGTCAGCATACATGCAATAAAGGTATTTCCTACGGAAGTTCTTACAATGGCATAAAATGCCAGCACTACCAGTACATCGTGCAGAAGGGCGATAACAGCGCTTCCCGCAAAACGGATGTCTTTAAACCGGAACCAGATATAAATCAGCATAAATACTGTGGCAATTGCCACTGCCCAGATTGCGTCTGATTTCATCTCATTACTTACGGTTGAGCTGATATTTTCTGCAATAATTCCGTCTTCACTGACTCCAAACTGTTCAATCAAAGCCTGATTCAGAGATTCACGCTCTGCCAGTTCCAGGGAACGTGTCTTGATTACCACCTGACTGGTGCCTTCAATTTTCTGAGTCTGGACATTGGGATCTCCTGTGACTTCTTCCACAACCGGAACAATCTTCTCATCAATTTCATTGATGGAATAATCTTCATTAAAGGTAACCGTGGTGGAGGTTCCTCCTACAAAATCCAGACTGTAATTTAAAATATTTCCGTCTTTGGATTTGTTGATTCCCATTCCAACAGCTCCTGCCAGAATCAGCAGCCCTGATATGGCAAAAAATAACACACGTTTGCGCAGGAACTGAACGGTCTTGCGCTCTTTGGTGGCGCCATAGAATTTCGCATCCTGAACCCCCAGTGCATAGAAGCATTTCATCAGCCAGCGGGTAATTACCAGAGCGGTAAACATGGACAGCACAATACCGATTCCCAGTGTGTAGGCAAAGCCTTTGACGGAACCGGATCCGCGGGTTCCCAATACCACTGCTGCAATCAGGGTAGTAATATTACCGTCCAGAATAGCGGAAAGGGCTTTGGCATATCCGATTTTAATGGCGGAATTTACAGTTTTTCCTGCGCCGATTTCTTCACGAATACGGGCAAATATAATAACGTTTGCGTCCACCGCCATACCAATGGACAGAATAATACCTGCGATACCGGGCAGGGTCAGGGTAATGTCAAATATCCACAGGGCCCATACCGTCAGCGCAGAATAGAGCACCAGCGCAATGCTGGCAGTAAATCCGGGTACACGATACATAATCATCATAAACAGCATAACCAGGATCAGACCGATTAATGCCGCTTTCAGACTGGTGGAAATGGCTTCTTCTCCCAGCTGAGCGCCTACCACTTTGGAATGGAGTTCTTCCAGCTCCAGAGACAGAGAACCGATACGGATGGTAGAAGCCAGTTCTTCTGCCGCCTCAAAACTTTCCATATTGTCAATCTGGGCTTTTCCTCCGGTGATTGCCTCATCCACACCAGGCGCGCTGATGGTCTGTCCATCATAAACGATAGGCATTGTTTTGCCCACATTGTCCTCAGTGGCTTTGGCAAATTTTTCGGCCCCTTCATCTGTCAGGGTCAGCTCTACCACATACTGGCGTGCCCCCATATTGTCGTTATAGGTGCCTGCCTGCGCGCTTTTAATATCTGTTCCTGTCACAAGGGTTTCCCCTGCTTCATTCTGGAATTCCAGAGAGCCTGGCTTTCCAAGTTCCTCCAGAATCTCATTTGCATCGGAAACACCGGGAATTTCTATATTAATCCGGTTATTTCCTTCCTGATATACGGTAGATTCCGTGCTGTAAGTTTCCACACGCTTCTGCAGCTTGTAGACAGTATCCTTCATATCCTCCGCCGATGGATTGTCTTCCACCGCCTGGTAAGTGATGCTGACACCGCCTGCAAGATCCAGTCCCAGCCTGATATTACGGTTCTCACCTACGCCAACCGTTGAGATAATGGTTCCTGCATACCAGGTCATGGCTGCCATAACTGCCAGAATCAGAACCAGTATCCCTGTCGCTTTACTTTTCTTCATGACTTTTTCCTCTCTTAGATTTCTTATTCTGCCGCCTTTGCTTTTTCCGCCTGATTCAGCAGGTTTCTTCCGCAAGCGCCGCTTTTATCATAATTGCGCATTCAATCCGCTTTTTCTGCAGTTCGCAACCGATATCATAAGCATCTGTAATACTTCCGTGAAAATTCCAGGAATTGGCAGCACAGCCGCCGCTGCAGTAAAACTTCGCAAAACAGTTCCTGCATTTTTCCTTTGCATACACATTACAGCTTTTAAACTCCTTCTGAAGCTGAAGATTCTTTACGCCTTCCGTCACATTTCCCATGAGAAATTCTTCATTTCCCACAAACTGATGGCAGGGGTACAAATCTCCCCAGGGAGTCACTGCCAGATATTCTGTTCCGGAGCCGCAGCCGGACAGACGTTTTGCCACACAGGGCCCGCCTTCCAGATCTATCATAAAATGAAAGAAATGAAAACCTCTGTTTTCTTTCTGGCGCCTGATTAATTCCTGAGCCAGCCTGTCATATTCTTCAAACAGCCTGGGCAGATCTTCCTCCTGCAGAGCATAGCTTTCTGTAGGTTCTGCCACCACAGGCTCCACGGAAATCTGCCGGAATCCCAGATCCGCCAGATGAAGCACATCTTCGGAAAAATCCAGGTTATTGTGGGTAAAAGTTCCCCGCACATAGTATTTTTCCTGATTTCTGCTCTCTGCAAATTTCTGAAATTTCGGTACTATCAAATCATAGCTGCCTGCCCCTTTTCGGAAAGGCCGCATTCTGTCGTTTACCTCTTTGCGCCCGTCAATGCTCAGCACCACATTTGCCATTTCCTGATTGGCAAATTCCATGATTTCATCATTCAGCAGTACACCGTTGGTAGTCAGGGTAAACCGGAAATTCTTATTGTGAATTTTCTCCTGCTCTCTTCCATATGCTACCAGCTTCTTTACCACCTCAAAATTCATCAGAGGTTCACCGCCGAAAAAGTCCACTTCCAGGTTCCGGCGGTTTCCGGAATTTTTAATCAGAAAATCAAGGGCAGCTTTTCCCACTTCATAAGACATGACTGCTCTTCTTCCGTGGTATTCCCCTTCCTCCGCAAAGCAATAACGGCAGGGCCCGGTG
>OFGR01002901.1_pt1 | contig 10729 bp, 11 predicted proteins | sample 1521811 | NCBI WGS metagenome assembly OFGR01 (sample SAMEA3504098, study PRJEB24116) | mouse gut metagenome | biome: mouse gut; feature: mouse-associated habitat; material: faeces | place: Denmark | collected 2011
AATACGGGCTATACCGACATATAAGAACTTCTAAAGAGATAATCTAAATTCACCATAAATTTTAAGAAAAAACCTCTACCTTTTGGGACTGGCCAATCCCGCCTCGGATTGGCCTCCCCAAAAGTCTATTTTTATTTTTGGAACATGTCCAAATTAATCTACACCTTTTGGAACTACACATGCTTCATACTGGTTCACCAACCGATAAAAACTGGTTTTTGCCATCCGAAGCATTATCATGGCAGATTTCGCACTGAGCTGTCCCTCCTTCCACTTGGCATAAACCTCTGGGAACTCCTCCGGAATCTGCATTCTGGGCCGTCCAAGATGTTTTCCCTTCTTCTTCGCCGCCTCGATTCCCTCACTCTGTCTCTTTCTAATCAGAAGCCTTTCCTGCTCTGCCATAGACGAAAGCACTTCGATGAGTATATTATGAATCATCTCCACAATCCACTCCTGGCCTTCCGGCACTTCCACCAGTGATGTAGGCAAATCCAAAACTTTTAACCGTATCTGATGGTCTTGGAACCACTGTAATTCTTTCCGTATATCCGCCTTGCTTCTGCTCAGGCGGTCTAATGATGTAATGATAAGCGTATCCCCTGCACGTAATCCCAATGTCCACTTCAATGCCTGGTATGCCGGACGGTCCAAGTCCTTTCCGCTTGCCTTGTCCATCAGGATATTCTCAGGTAAGACAAACTGCTTTAAACGGCCAATCTGACGGTCAAGATTTTGCTCTTTTGAACTGACCCTTACATATCCAAAGACTCTCTGCATGGCTTCGTCCTCCCCTGTTCGTTTCATTTTACCCTGTTATGCAACTATCTCAACTCTATCCATCTCCTTGTTGTAATAATAAACAGAATCCGACAGCCTTGCCTCCGGCTCTACCATACCGGGACCATGGTTGATTTCACAAACCATCTTCTTCAATTCCTCTGCTGTGACTTCTCCGGTATCCTTCAGTAACAATAGTTCATGTACCGAGCAAGGCAGGATGTAGAAATCCCCACCTTGCTCTTGCGCAAATTCCCGCAGCAAATCCTCCCGTAAGATTGCCCTCCCTCCATAACTCTCGCTTGGGTTCGTCACCACATGTAATTGTCCAAGTCCTGCCAGGCAAGTCTCTATTTCTCCTGCTTCTTCCTGCTTCGTAAGCAGTTCTGCCATGTCGGAGTCAGCCGTTTCCCGAAGCAGCTTCTTCCTGACGAATTCTATCACAGGTTCTACTCGGAAACTTTCTTTCCTTAGATTTCTCAGAGCTGTTTTCCACAGCCCCTCTAACCCTACCTTCCAAGTTTCCATCTGTTCCCAATTCACAAGCACTGAGGCTATCATTTCCTGTTCTTCTTTCACGAGAATATAAAATACAACTGCAAAATCCAGATATTCCTTATAAGGTACTTGCTTTAGAAGCTCTGTATTCCAGTTCTTATTTATGACCCGCATTTGAAGCCGGTGCTTTACCTCCTCCCACTTCTTTGGAATCTGTTCTTTAACGGAAAACAAAGGATTCTCGCATATCTGTACAATCATTTCTACATATTTTTCAAAACTTCCTGTCTGCTGGTATCCTTGGTACAGTTCCTCCAGATAGATGGTCGGGCATGGTTCTTTTTGGTTCTTCCATAAAACGACTGCTTCTTTTGCCGTATCATTTGTTTTTTTCACACTCTGAAAATATACTTCCGCCCTTCCAAGGAAACGTGTTTGCAGGGCGTCTTTTAACGCTTCTTTAAACTCCGCATAATTCATTCGTTTTTTCTCCATTTTCTTTCCCTTTCCATACATAAATAATCTTTATTCTTCCTAAGAGATGGCTTCGCAGATGATTTTTGCGAAAACACGGAATCCGGATACAAATCCCTGCCGTTCCCCGATGGCACATGCCTGACACATCAGATCCGTAAATTCCTCATATGTAACCTTTTTTAGATCCACATCCCGGAATAAAGCAGACAATTCGCCGCTTATCTCATGGTCGTTCCGCTCCGTCTCTTTTGTTTCCGCAAATATTTTATTATAGATGTCCCTAATCACCATAACTCACCCCCCTTATTCTGTAAATACAGCATTGCTATATTACCCATATCAGCAGAAATTCTTAAACTATCCAAGCTCAGCCCATGGCTTGCTCTCAACCTGTCTCCCTATTTCTGCAGTCAGGCTATGCTGCTTCTTTGGTTTTCGTTTTTTTCAGCCCGTTTAACGCCTTCGTATAAATCTCCGGCGTCATTTGTTCCAGCTTATGGATCTTGTATCTGGCTAACACATTCTCAATCGAAACCCCTGTGCGCTTTAACTCCTGCTCTAAAACGGTTTTCTGCATGTCCGTAATCCGGCTTTCCTCTGGCTTCTGACTGGGATTCTGCCGATTCCCCAATTCCTGTCCGGCTTTCTCCCTACTTCCCTTCTCCTGGCTGGGATTCTCCTTACATTCTGCTTTTTGTCCTTCATCTGGCTTACCTCCGGTATTCTGCTGGTTTCCTGTATCCTGTCTTACCTTCTGTTTCGGCTTCATTTCAAACACTTTGAAGCCTTTTCCATTTACAATCACAAGGGCGTTGATTTCCCTCTGCTCATTGTAAGAAATAGACTGCACCGAAAATCGGTCGCTGGTTGTAAACTTGTTGTCTTTCTTCTGAATCGCAGCATGTCCCGCCCCAATCCAGATAAACGGCGCAGTATACAATTCCCTTCCCACGCCCCAGTTAAAGCAGGCACGTTTAAAGGAATCCGAAGCCTGCCCTTTCTCCTTCTCCGAATAACTGGTAGTCCCTACGTCCTGCTTGGCAATCCACTGGCATTTCTCACTGTCCCAGATTTCCACGGTGCAGTATAGGTTCCCGTCTATGATCTGATGAGACCGTTTCCATCCAAAGGGCGTAAACGTCTCGTCCAGAATCTTCTGGTCTACACGGGCATCTTTAAACAGAAGCAGGCTCAATCCTTTTTCATTAATCGTTGCCACTCTGCATTCAATCTCGTCCGCCCTCAATAAGCGGACGGTCATCTTTTGACGGTCCGCCTCATATCCAACATTTCCAGCCTCCATCTTTTCTCCGATACTACCGGTTCCCATCCGTTCTCCGATACTACCAGCTCCCATCCGTTCTCCAACATCTCTGCTTTTGATGTTTGATGCCCTCCTTGCTAATTCATCCTTAATCTCTGACATCCTCTACCTCCGCAACAAATAAGGAGAGACATTCACTGCCTCTCCCTAACACTTTATCTAACCCTTTTACCGCTAACATCTTTTTTCACCCATGCCTTTCCAGATTACACCTACATTACCAGAAATCAAAGTATCTCCTATGCCGCCTTTACGGTAAACCTCCGGCTCTGCGTTGTCTTCTGGTACTGCTTATATACCTCCGGTTTCTCCGCTTTCAGACGCTTTTCATCAAGACGGTTACTACTGACTGCTTTCCAGGACACGCGGTACTGCGCATTCTCCGCTATCTCCGCCTCCCCAAGATACAGTTTCAATTCCTGCTCAATCAGTCGTTTCTCTGTCTCTAATTCAGCTACCAACCCAGCTAATTCCTGACGGCGGTTTAGCTTTTCATTGAACCCTGTCAGGAGGATCTTTTCCGGGACCGACTTCTTAAAATACTCCGCTATCACACTGTCCGCTAACTTCGAGCCATCCGGATCCGGCATCACACGGGCTAAAACATGGTTCTTCCAGAAATCTTCCTCTATCTGAATGAGATTGGCAAGCATTTCCTCGTCCCGCTCTAACCGATAGTATTTGAATTCCCTTCCATAGATCAGAACCGCGATATACCATGCGTCCGCATTGCAGACGGACATATAGTGGTAGCATTGTATCTGGTAAGACAACGGAATCTTGCCGTCCTCCCACTTATCCGCCATGTAAGGACTTGCTGTTTTACATTCCAGTCCCGCATTCTCGCCAACCACCATCCGGTCTACATCTGCAAGCATAAAGGGATGGGATTCATCATAGAACATGGCGTTGGCCCTGCGCACTTTCTTTCCGGTTGCCTCCGTAAATCGTCTGGCTACATAATCCTCAAATTCCCTGCCCTGGCGCATGGCTTCATTGTCAATCTCTTCCGTCTCATCCGTGATCTTATCCTGATAGACCTGCATAGCTGTGCGGTAGGGATTCAGTCCGCACACCGCTCCGGCATCTGATCCTCCAATGCCCTGTTTCCGGTATCTCAGCCATTCTTTCTTATCCAAATCTAACGTAGATACTAACTTCTTCATACTGCTTCCTCCATTCTCACATTCTTGTCCGGCAGGATGGTAAATGTATTCCGAATCGGTTCATCCGGTTCCCCCTCAAATTCATTGCCTGACGCCGAACAAAGATCCGGTCTGACACTGCCTAATGTAACGTCTTTCCACAAACGGTTAGATTGATCTCTATAAACCGGCCTGTCCCATGAATCTATGCCGATAAACTTCAATGTCAGAATATCTACTTCTTTTTCTGCTGTATTCATAGCGTTCGCCTCCAATTCATAACTCTTTTTACGTTTCTTCCATCTGCTTAAGCAGCACATACCATCTGATAGGCTTTGTCAATCATCGGATTCCCCTCTACCGTGCGGGCAAACAGATTTTCCTTATAATTCGCCGTCCTCCGCAACGGCTCTGCATGGGTGGCAAAATCCGATACTGCATTGACAAATCGATAGCCATTTTTTCCGACGTTCTGCAGATCAGGCGCATCAAAATACCGGATCTTCATATCTTCCCGAAGACGCTTCATGTTCTTTTCCTGCTGCGGGGTCGAACCGTCCTCAATCGGCAACAGGACTTCGATATATTCCATCACCCGTTTATCCGTCAGCTTCTTCATACGGAGCGCTTCAAACTCCTTTCCAAGTTCATCCATATATTTCTCCGCCAGAAACAGCGTATCCTTCGCCTCCTGTATCTTTTCTTTGATATCCCCGGTGTGAATCATGGACCAGCAACGTTTTGCCCGGGATAATGCAAGGTTCAGCGTGTTCTGGCATACTACCCGAATCGGCGTTAGAGCCACCTTGATCGCACCGGAACCGTCATGGGTATTAGAGAACAACAGATACGGACTGATCCTCTCTCCGGAAATGATATATTCATGGGGCATATGAGCTAACAGCCAGACTTTTCTCCCTCCCTGCAGGCTCCCGGCTGTCTCATACTTTACTCCCTCCCCTAATAATCCGTCCGTAAAGGCAAATGCCTCGTCATTCTGGATAACCTTGTAACGGTCGGTTACTACACCAAGTACTTTCCGGTCTGAATCACGCACATTTGCCTTGTAACCGTTAATCAGTTCTTCTGTCCCGGTATAGATTGGTTCCTGCAGGACACGCCAGTTTAAACCGGCCAGAATCAACGCTTCCTTTGATGCCGGAGCCTCCAATACCTTTGTTCCTAATCCGTGCCACGGGGTTTCTCTTACATAAAACATACTTTCTACTTCTGCTGGCATTCTTTCTTCCTCCTCTTTTTCTTTTACTTTCTGCATCTAAACTGGCAGTCCTGGTTACGATTGCCTGACTGCCAGCTTGTTCTTCACTATCTTTGCTATAACATTTTTCCTATAAACTCGCTTTCTGCTTTCTTTTCTACAGCTATCCCTCTGCCAGAATTGTAAACAGTTTGATTCCACAGCCGATCAGAACGATAGCGACTTCAATCCCTTTCATCTTACCCACTCCCTTCTGTTAAAACTTAAGCACAATCTCCGCGATTGTTTTCCCTACCTTCTTAACAGCAATAAAAATCTCCCAGATACGTCCTTCCCCCTTCCCTGCATAAAAATAGCAGGAAGATCATTTCTCCCTGCCATGCGTTCTTCACTATTATAATATGTAATTGTAATCTTGATTTTTACGCCGTCCCTTATGCCGCCTAATCAAACAGCCTTGTATGCTCTGTCCGTACAACTCCTTCTTTTATTTCTCTGAAGAATCAGATTTTTCGGCCATATTTCCTAATCTCTGTATAATTTCCATAATCTCATCAATAGAATAATACTTCTTCTCTTCCGGGAAAGTATCGTAGGGATTCTGTCTCTTATTTATAATCTCGAATATCTCTTTTAAATCATTCGATTGCTGTGGAGTATCCCTTTTTCTGTCCTCCTCTAATCTCCCTATGAATTCGCTAAAGTCGACAGTTACTTTCTTTTCTTTCAGCCGCATTATTAGATTCTCTGCTTCTTCCGGAGTCAGCTCATCCATATCTTCTGCCTCTCTAATTAATGTAAACAGCTCCTTATCTTCTATTCCCACCGTTCGGAGCGCATCAATCATATCTTCATATCCATCGTCACCTTCTTTCATCGCTTGGCTTTTCAAAACACAGTCCCAACTCCTTGGATGGGTCAATTTGTAGCCTTTTTCTACCGCCGCGCAATATAAATCATCAAAAAAACCGCTGATACCTCCACTAAAAACCATACTTATCGTCCTCCTTCTTTACTTTGAGTGGATCTTGCTAGTTTCATAATTATGATATACAATTCAATAACCGGATTTTACCAAGCATCTAAGGCATAAAGAATATACGGGAAGACAAGATATATCGGACGATATAGACGCTGACATGTATACAGCCAGGGTAAGAAGAAATTTATGGAATATACATGAATATATTGCATATTTGTATCAACTTAATATTCACGTATCACTTTTTCCGTAACGCACTTCATTTACGAGATCTTGGCTAAATTCATATAAGTCATCCTTTCCTAAAATCTAAAGAATGGCAGGAATATCTATTCACCTGCCATAACTAGCCATTTCATTACTATAACTATATAAAAAATATATGTTCAAACCTTTCTCTTTCTCTAAGAAATAATATCGACATCTTAAAAGGGGCTGTCGGTTAACAGGCAGTTCTAAACAGGGAGGCATGTGATTCATTCCAGTCACATGCCTCCCTAAATTATCTCCATAAAAGAGAAAAAAGATGGCTAACGACAACCATCTTCTCTCCGTTACATGTTATAATGTAACTATGCTAAACAATAAGTATTATAACGAATTTTTTGAATTAGGGCAACAGAAAATCAACTTTAAATTTTATGAATTGAGTTTACCTGATGACGATCCGGTCTTTACCCTTAAAAAAGTGATGGAGGAAATGGATTTTACAGCTTTATTGGCACAGTATTCTGGTAAGGGGAAACACGGGTTTAACCCAATCATGAAATATGGAGTTCTGACATATGCAAACATGCGCGGCATTCGTGAAATTGACCGCATCGTTGAACTTTGTAAACGAGACCTTGCATTTATCTGGCTCACACAGGGGGAACAGCCTAAAAGAGATGCCTTTTATGATTTTATAAACAAAAAACTTACTTCTGAGATTTTGGATGACCTGAATTATCAATTGCTGCGGCGGTTAAAAAAAGAAGGTTTGATCACGTTAGAATCACTCTTTATAGACGGGACAAAGATAGAAGCCAACGCAAACCGTTATACCTTTGTATGGCGCGGAACACTCAACTACCATCTGGCAGGACTGCTCGATACCATTGATTCTCTTTATGCAAAGTACAACAGATTCTTAGAAGAAAACGGATATGACACAAAATACGGTTTTGGGAATGCGCAGATGTTTATGATTGAAGGCATGGACAAAGTGCGGGAAGTGATTGAAAAGAACCGCAAACGAAAACTCACAAAGCATAAAAAAATATCAAATAACAGCATTATCGAAATCGACAACTGCTCTCCATTGGATCTGTTAAAACTTCAGAAAAACTTAGTAACGATAGCAAATGGTGAAGGCATCGGGTTTGTATACGGAAAAGGCAGGAAAAAATCTGAAATCCAGCAGCTCTACGAAGAACTCGAAGCATGTGGCAAAAGACTCATGGAATACGCAGAAAGTTTTGAAATCATGGGGAAAGAGCGTAACAGCTATTCGAAAACAGATTTAGAGGCAACCTTCATGAGAATGAAAGATGACCACATGATGAATGGCCAGCTCAAACCAGCTTATAATGTTCAGATTGCTGTAGAGAATTACTTTATCATTCATGCTTATGTAAGCAATGACAGGACGGATTACAACACCCTGATTCCAGTCATTGAAAAACACATCGATACTTTTGGTGAAATATTAAAGGAAACGACTGCAGACAGCGGCTATTGCAGTGAAAAGAACTTACTGTTCCTAAAAGAACACAACATAGAAAGTTATATCAAACTACAGGATCATGAACAAAGAAAGACCCGCGCCTATAAAGAAAATATAGGAAAATACTATAACATGACAACCCGGATATTTGAAGATGAACGTTATTATGTTTGTCATGATGGCAGGGAACTGAGACATATCCGCACAGAAGAAAAAGAAATGGAAGGATATACTCAAACACTGGAAGTGTATGGATGCGCTGATTGCAGTGGCTGTGAGCATAAAGCGGAATGTCTGTATAAATATGATCCGGAAAAAGATGCCGATAAAAATAAAGTCATGAAGATAAATGAGCGCTGGGAAGAATTAAAAGAAAAATCCCATGCAAATATCCAAAGTGAGAAAGGCATCCTAAATCGCCAGATTCGCTCGATCCAAACCGAAGGACATTTTGGTGATATCAAAGAAAATGATGATATCCGGCGCTTTAATCATCGTTCGACAGAAAAAGTATACAAAGAGTTTATGCTGTATGCGATAGGTAGAAATATCAATAAATATCATCGGTTCTTATGCAATAAGCTCCGGAAGTTTGAAGGCAAAAAGGAAGAAAACGCAGCATAATGGAAAGCGTGGCTTACCTGGCAGATATCCTTTATTTTGTGCGCTCAAAAATAATTACTGATCTTAGAAATAGGGATACCCTGTGGAATATGTCAGTGCCGAAAGGCACGCATTTCCGCAGGGTATCCCTATTTCTCTTTTAAAGCAGAAAAATCGTCATTAGCCGATTTTCCCCCTCATACCTTATTACTCTTATTAATTCTATCATCAAGATAAGTGTCTGCAGTACTTCTTTCTAACCAGAAGTACACTTACACCTACTGCCAGAACACAGATCAGCGACCACAGCAAAGCATCCTGTGAATCTCCTGTCTTAACGCTTCCTGCATTTGCTGTACTCGTTGCCGGTGCAGAAAATGTAGGTGCTGGACTGTTCAGCGTATTCGTCGTTGTGGAGACATTCGTTGTTGGAACATTCGTTTCCGGAGTATTCGTTGTTGGAGTATCATTTGTTGTTGGGGTATCCGTTGTTGTCGGAGCATTGCCTGAACTCTGTCCTGTATTGCTTACAGATGAACGATTTTTTACTGCCACTGCAAAGGTTGAGAATCTATCGACAGTAATTGTCACCATGCCGTCAGCATCCACAGTCAGCCCTTCATGAGGAATGATCTCCTCACCATTATGGAGCTGATATACCACTGCCTGATATCCCGCATAATTCTTACCCACTTGCAAAGTCAATGTCAGTTTACCAAAATTCTCTGTGATATCCGCAACCTTATTTCCATCTGAATAAAGCATCATCAATATCTCATAAGCATTTATAATAGAATATCCATTCTCTTTTGCCTTTTGCGTAAGCTTTTCTGTATCCTTCGAATCAGTATCCTCTTGTGACAAGATGATTTCTGCCTCAGTTGGGTCAATCTCCTGATTTTCGCAAATGCTGTCTAAATCTAATCCACTCGTATCAACTCTTACTTCATCTTCGGTCTGATCACTCATACTTCCAAGCGCAACATGAACGGTCATCGGAGTATCTTCCGCTGGATTTTTCGTATCAAAGATATATTCCAGTTCTGTCGGTGCTTCGTCACCCGAGAACGTTACAACTCCATCGTCTGATAATTCCGCTCCTTCTGTGACAAGGCTAATTCTATCTACATTATCACTTCCTACAAACGATGCTAGATCAAGCGACCACATACTATCCACTTTAGTAGCTGTCTTTGAAATAAATTGAGATGTTACATCTGCTTCTTTTAGATTAATATTACCACTTACATCTAAGCTTAATAACCGATTACTCCAACAAACCAAACTTTCAAGATTAGTATTTTTGCTTACGTCTAAGCTTGATAACTGATTATTCGGGCAATACAGACTTTCAAGATTGATATTTTTGCTTACATCTAAGTTTGATAATTGATTCTCATGGCAAGACAGACTTTTAAGATTAATATTTCTACTTACATCTAAGCTTGATAACTGATTTCTATAGCAATACAGAATTTCAAGATTAATATCCCTACTTACGTCTAAGCTTGACAACTGATTATACGAGCAATCCAGATATTCAAGGTTAATATTCTCGCTTACATCTAAGCTTGACAATTGATTATTATCGCAATTTAGTCTTTTAAGAAGAGTATTCTTACTTACGTCTAAGCTTAATAACTGATTACTGCCGCAAAACAAACCCTCAAGATTAGTATTCTTGCTTACATCTAAGTTTGACAACTGATTAGCCGGGCAAGATAAACTTTTAAGATTAATGTTCCTACTTACATCTAGGCTTGATAACTGATTATCAAAACAAGACAGGCTTTCAAGATTAATATTTTTGCTTACATCTAAGCTTGATAATTGATTACTAGCGCAATTGAGTTTTTTAAGATTAGTATTCTTGCTTATATCTAGGTTTGATAACTGATTATATGTACTATAAATGCCTGATCCTGGGAGTATTATAATACCAGGTATCCCACTACAATCTAGCTCTTCAAGATTTGTAAAATATTCAATACCTGCT
>OFGR01002902.1_pt1 | contig 10726 bp, 10 predicted proteins | sample 1521811 | NCBI WGS metagenome assembly OFGR01 (sample SAMEA3504098, study PRJEB24116) | mouse gut metagenome | biome: mouse gut; feature: mouse-associated habitat; material: faeces | place: Denmark | collected 2011
AGTATGTCCAGTGTAGCACATTGTATTGGTGTGAACAACATAATATCGCATTTAACGTATGAAAATGGGTAGTAGCTTTCGTTACTACCCATTTCTCTGTCCAATTGCAGGGATGTAGTTCAGATACTGTAACATTGAAGTGACTTTTTGCATCAAAACAAGTCATAGAAGATATCTTCTATGCGAATCACGAAATCATCGTACAAACGGCACCTAAACACAGCTTATCAGCATGTATATATAAGGTGCCTGATCTATTTAGGACGCCTGTATGAAAAACTTTTAGAAACGGAGAACATACACAAAGAAACATTGGTAAAATTAGACTCTCCAGAATTCTATGTCGTTTACACAGGAACGAAATCTCTTCCAGATGTTTCTATTCTAAAGCTATCAGATTCCTTTAGGGCAATTCCGTCTAATAATTCGGTAGAAGTGATTGTCAAAGTGGTAAACGCGTGGTATACTGAAGATAATGAGATCCTACGGCAAAGCAGGGCTCTCCGCGAGTATAGCCTATTCTTATATAAGGTGAAGGAATATTTGGACATGGGTATGCCTTTATCTGATGCCATACACAAGGCTGTACTATATTGTGCTGATCATGATATCATGAAAGACTTTCTACTTGAAAATGCAAGTGAGGTGGAAAACATGTTCTTCGTCTCAAAAAAAAGGAAGGTAAATAGATCTAAAATTAAGGCCGTTGTTTCTCTTAGAACAGCGGTCTTATTATATCAAGAAAGAGGAAACACTGATGGTATATGCGAAACAATCAGCCTACCATGTGAGACAGATGATTAAACGCTTATTCTTATACTTTATGCTTTACTCGACCCTAGGGTGGGTATATGAAGTTTTTCTCGAAGTAGTGGTATATCAGTGGGGCTTTACGAATCGCGGAGTGCTGTTTGGCCCCTATTGTCCTGTATATGGTGTAGGAGCATTATTATTCATTGTCATGGTGTATCCACTCATAAAAGGAAAGAGCCTCAAACACCGGTTGCTGATGATACCAGTAGTATTCCTGCTCTGTATGCTGACAGCTACGACTCTAGAGTTAATCACATCTTATATCTTAGAAGCCTTTACCGGGTCATGGCCTTGGCAGACCTACGCAGATTATAAGATTAACTTCCAGGCTCGTATAGCACTTTCGCCTTCAGTGAGATTCGGATTAGGTGGACTGTTATTCCTATACATACTCCAACCTGTATTCGAGCGGATCACCACAAAAACAACAGATAGAATTGTACCGTGCCTCGGTATAATACTGATTGTAGACATATTGAGGATGATCTGGAGTACTTTTTCGTAGCGCCATTTTCTCTACCGGAAATCTGGATGTTGTTATCGATTTCATTGATGCATATATAGACGCAAGAGAAATTCTTCGACAATAAACAAATTCAGACAGTTGCTTCCTCATATATTAATAGGAGGTGTAAGTCATGAAACTTACGTGTGAAGAGGAATACTAAGACATTCCAGAAGTCGACCGACCCAAGTACAAAAAGATGTTAGCGTGAGGTGAAAGCAATGTATGAGATGTTGCTAGAAGCGGCAAAAGAAAACGAGAACATAAAACAGGTTTGCTCGGAAATTGAAGAAGCAGCCAAAAATATCATCGCCTCCTGTACTGAGCAGGGCATCATGAAGGATTTCTTTGAGGCTGACCCTGACAGAGCATTGATATTAGTCTGTAACCAGATAGTCCGAGACGCAATGGAACTTCGCTGATCAAAACCAGAGGAGGGTGTTATCCACCCTCCTCTTTCTGTCTCTATAAATACCTGGGATAAATCAATTGCACACGCATCAAAAATATTTACGGCTAATTTATCCTCTGTCTTCACATAACGGTAACCTAAATCTGCAGTTTTCCATTACAAGGAACTGCCGGATAATCTCTGGCATTTGTATATGGCCGAAACTAATATACGCTACCTGCCAGAGGGTCTGAGGGTAGATGGCGATCTCATAGCGGTTGATTCCAGCTTAGTGGAGTTACCAGAAAATCTGTACGTAGGAGGCAACCTTGATGTAATGGGCAGCAAGGTCAAATCACTATCTAACAACATGACTGTTAGAGGGCAATTTCATAGTAAGCATTGGAGCGTGCAAACCGGACTGTCAATTGGAGGGAAATAACCCGATACGCTGCCTTTGACTTTCTCATGGAAATCATGGTATGATATGATAAAATACTGGGTATACGCTTAGCGGATGATGTAGGTTCTCTTCAAACTGGCGGCCCTTATCAGGATCTAGAAACGATACACTAGACTGGCTACGTCTATCGCTACTGGAACTACTACACAGGGGAAAGCAGTTAAGACATCTGCTCTATAGCCGATGCAGATATGATGTACACTAACCATCCAGGTTTCTACACATTAGACGTAAGGATGGCAATCGATCACCTAAAAGAAGCCTATTCCCTCAAGTAAAATAAAAAGGCGCAATGTATATTTCGCATATATTATTAGATGGAAAGTAGCCTTCGAGCAATGTATTAGAGATAAACAAAGGAGGACAAAAATTGAAAACGAAATCTATTAGAATCATTATCGGTATTGTTGTCGCCTGCTGTATAGTCTATTCTGTTATACAGCCCTACTTACCTACCGTTAGTTATGATTTGGGAGATATTCCTGAGTTCGACGGTTCTGCTGCGTATGTCATTGTAAACAACAATGTCCCATTTTTCGATGAAAATGATTATACGACCGATCCTTTTGAAACCTACAGTGAGCTAGATTCTCTAGGGCGCTGTGGGGTTGCATACGCGAATGTGTGTCAAGAGCTAATGCCTACAGAAGAGCGGGAAAGTATATCCAGCGTGAAGCCATCTGGATGGGGGCACAACAATACATACAGCTCCATTGAAGGAGGTTACATCTGGAATCGCTGCCACCTAATTGGTTTCCAGTTGGCAGGTGAAAATGCCAATGAGAAAAACCTCATCACCGGTACACGCTATCTGAATATTGATGGGATGTTAGATATTGAGAACAAAGTCGCAGAATATGTAGAGCAGACAGGTAATCATGTGCTGTACCGTGTTACCCCTATTTATGACGGTGACAATCTCATTGCAGATGGCGTTTTGATGGAAGGTTTCTCAGTGGAAGATAATGGCGCTGGAATATGCTTTAACATCTACGCATATAACTGTCAGCCAGGTATTGAAATCGATTACTCAAACGGTGATAATTGGTACTCGGAAGCCTCGGATGAGATGACAGTTACTTATACTAACTAAGCATCTATTTCTACTAAACAGTAGCCACATTATAAATCAGCAGCGGGAAATCATTCCCGCTGCTTTTATTATAGGGGTTTCTAATTAAGCCACATGTAAATCTAACACAGGAATCGTGTCATCAGGAGCTAATCAGTATATAAGAAACAGGAATGTAACTGTTATAGTTACTACAAGGCTATTTATTATTATCAGAAAGGACGGATATTCGTAATGAAAGAAATCAAGAAACGCGATGGACGTGTCGTACAATTTGATGCTAGCAAGATTGCTTCTGCGATCAGCAAAGCTTTTAATGCTACGCAGGAAGTGCTCGACGAAGATACCCTGATGCAATTAACGGATCGTGTCTGTCTCTATCTATCGGGCGCGAAGGATGAATGCCCTGGTGTCGAGCATATACAGGACATCGTAGAACAGGTCCTAATGGAGAACGGATATACTACTACAGCTAAAGCTTACATCCTCTACCGCTCAGAACGTAGCCGCGTCAGGGAATTAAATTCTACTCTAATGAAGACCTTCGCTGACATCACCTTCTCCTCTTCTAAGGAAAGCAATATCAAGCGAGAGAACGCTAATATCAATGGAGATACCGCAATGGGTACAATGCTCAAATACGGTAGTGAGAGTTCTAAGCAGTATTACCTAATGGCGGTTATGAAGCCAGAGCATGCTGCTGCCCATACTAATGGGGATATCCACATTCATGATATGGATTTTGCACCAATGGGGACTACGACATGCACTCAGATTGATCTGTTACAACTCTTCAAGAATGGATTCTCTACTGGTCATGGAGTACTACGGGAGCCAAACGATATTGCGTCCTATTCTGCCCTTGCCTGCATTGCTATCCAGTCTAATCAGAATGATCAGCATGGGGGGCAATCCATCGTTAACTTTGATTATTCAATGGCAGCAGGGGTACGGAAAACATTCAAGAAACTCTATCGGCAGAACTTAGAGAAGGCATTCGCCTTATTGACCGATACCAAGCCGGATCTAAAAGGTGTGGAGTTTTTCTCTACCATCAGCGACAGAGCGGAATCTGATATTCCACTCTTGCACCCTTATTTCAACGACATCTTTGTTATCCATCGTTGTCAGGAGTTCGCACATGCGCAAGCGATAAAGGAAACAGACCGTGCTACCTATCAGGCAATGGAAGCACTCATCCATAACTTGAATACCATGCATTCAAGGGCAGGTGCGCAGACGCCATTCTCTTCCATTAATTATGGAATGGATACAAGCGCTGAGGGACGCATGGTTATGAAAAACCTCTTACTCACAACGGAGAGGGGGCTAGGTGACGGCGAAACACCTATCTTCCCTATCCAGATTTTCCGGGTAAAGGAAGGTATCAACTATAACCCAAACGACCCCAATTATGATTTGTTCCAGCTGGCGATTCGCTGCTCTGCCAAGCGCCTCTTCCCTAACTTTGCGTTTGTAGACGCTCCGTTTAATCTCCAGTACTATAAACCTGGGCATCCTGAAACAGAGATTGCCTACATGGGTTGTCGCACCAGAGTCATTGGCAATGTGGTAGACCCTGAACGTGAAATCTGTAATGGTCGTGGTAATCTTTCCTTCACCACGATTAACTTACCGCGCCTAGCCATTGAAGCCAAGGGCGACATCCCTCACTTCTTCGATAGCTTAGACAAGAAATTAGATCTCTGTGTTGACCAGCTATTGAGCCGGTTCGAATACCAATGTCACAAGCGGGTCAAGAACGCTCCCTTCCTAATGGGACAAGGGGTCTGGATTGATTCTGAGAAGTTGCGTTGGGAGGATGAAGTCAGCGAGGTACTTAAGCACGGGACACTCTCCGTTGGCTTCATTGGCCTAGCAGAGACGCTAAAAGCCTTATGTGGGAAGCATCACGGTGAAAGTGATGAGGCGCAACAGCTTGGACTAAAAATCATTTCTCACATGCGCTCACGCTTGGATGCGGAAAGCAAAAGACAGCGCCTAAATTTCACCCTATTGGCCACTCCAGCAGAAGGGCTCTCCGGACGATTCATCAAGATGGACAGAAAGAAGTACGGCATTTTAGAAGATATCACTGACAGGGACTACTATACCAACTCCTTCCACGTGCCGGTGCACTTCCCTATTTCCGCCTATGAGAAAATCCGTATTGAAGCTCCCTATCACGCCCTGTCCAATGCTGGCCACATCAGCTATATTGAGATGGATGGGGATCCTACAGAGAATTTGGATGCCTTCGAGAAAATTATCCGCTATATGAAGGAAAGTGGCATTGGTTATGGCTCGGTGAATCACCCTGTGGACCGTGACCCTGAGTGTGGTTTCTCGGGCATCATAAAGGACCAGTGTCCTGGCTGTGGGAGACGTGAGGCAGAGGGTACTCCTTTCGAACGTATCCGCCGTATCACCGGTTATCTCGTTGGTACCCTAGATCGGTTCAATGACGCAAAACGAGCAGAGGTCCGTGACAGAACGAAGCACAACATTTAAGAAAGGCTGAATTTTATCACTAGTTGATAGTATGCCCTTAGGCGCTAAGACACCACACCTGTCTTAGTGCTTACGTTTACTCTAGATAGAAGGTGAGGTAACATGACAAAGAACGAACTAGAGGGACTTTTACGAAATGGTACTGCTCTGAATGACGTATTACCTTTTATGCCCGGACAGGAATGTGATATCTATAAGGCCAAAGACTTCTCCCCTGACGATGAAGTTATTTACATCCCAGACATCTATCTGAATGAAATCAATACATCCTCCCCACCTAGCAGTGAACAAGAAATCAAGGATATCCTGTCCTATTGCTACACTGGGGAGGATTTTATTGAAGAGTGCAATGGTGATGTGGCCTTAGCGAAAGCACTATTCTATTATTGTGACTGGCAGCATCCATCATCTGCCCGTCCAGAAATCGAGGAGGATAAACTATGAATATCGTTATAGCACAACATGCTGGTGGGCCTAAGCACTACATCTTTTCCGTACCAAATGACCGCACCTTGAGGAAGGACGACATCATTCAGGTACAAACAAACCGCGGGGTTACCATAGCAACTTGCGTGTGTGACAGCTTCGATGCTCCTACTGAATTGGTCAACACGCTTCTCTACACCTACGGCGGGAAGATTCCTCTAGCCCCCGTACTTGGTCACTACACGTACGATCAATGGTTGGCCCGTATTCCAAAAGGTCTCTGATATGAAGATATAGCAACTGCTTTTCTGCTGCTAAAACGGCTTAGTGACGAAGATAAGGATACCACACTAAAAGAACAGGAGGAACATACGTGAAGAAATATAAAGGAGCACTCATCGGGTGCTTAATTGTGCTTTTAAGTTTTTTCGTCATCGCCTGCATAATGGTAACAACTAAGGATACTCAGGAGGTGGTAGATGTTTCCTACTCGGAGTTTGCAAGAATGGTAAGAGAGGGTGAAGTAGGAATCGTTCGGATGCGGCCTACTGAGTTCCACTTCTACCTGGCAGAAAATATCCCTCCGGATACAACCCTTACCGGTGAACTCCTCTACAAGGCAATGAAATCGAATGACATTGAGGTTTACCGCTGTGATCTCCTATATATTGACGACGTGACAATCGTGCCATTGTTGGAAGAGATGGGGGTTGATTTCTTCACCGATATGCAGCCCTATACGATGCAGATGATGACAACTTCATTGTCCTTAATTTTCCCTATCGTATTCATGGCAATTCTTATCCTCTATATGGGGAAGATGCTGAAGTCAGTCTCCTCTAAACGGAATGCCCAGAAGGTCGAATACACTGGTGTAGCGTTTAAGGATGTCGCCGGGCAGGATGAAGCAGTGGAGACTTTGTCTGAGGTTCTGGATATTATACGCAACCCAGAGAAGTACACGAAGATTGGCGCTAAGCTCCCTAAAGGGATCCTACTCGTAGGTCCTCCGGGTACAGGTAAAACCCTATTGGCTAAGGCTGTGGCTGGAGAAGCCGGTGTCCCCTTCTTCCAAGTGAATGGGTCTGACTTTATTGAGATGTTCGTAGGCATGGGTGCTTCTCGTGTACGCAGCCTATTCAGAAATGCAATGAAGAATGCTCCCTGCATTATCTTCATCGACGAGCTGGATTCCGTAGGTCATGGACGTGAAGTCAAGAATGGCGCTACATCTGAGCACGAACAGACCTTGAATCAACTTCTATCTGCTATGGACGGTTTTGATTCCAACAAGGGTGTGGTAGTGCTTGCTGCTACCAACCGGCCTGAAGTCCTTGACCCTGCACTCCTGCGCCCTGGCCGCTTCGACCGCCGCGTCATCGTGGACCGGCCGAATATGGCAGGGCGTCTTGCTGTTTTGAAAGTGCATACCCAAAGTGTCCACCTCGCTGAGGACGTAGACTTGGAGAAGGTAGCTCTAGCTACTGCCGGCGCAGTGGGTGCAGAGCTGGCCAACCTAGTCAATGAGGCTGCTCTTCGTGCTGTCAGAGGGGGCCGCGAGTTCGTTACTCAGCAAGATCTCTTTACCGCCTTCGAGACAGTTATTGCGGGCCCAGAGAAGAAAGGCAGCGTTCTTACGGAGCAGGAGAAACGACTGGTTGCCTATCACGAGGTTGGGCACGCTATTGTCGCTTACAAGCAAAAGGGCATGGAGCCTGTGCGGAAGATCACGATTGTTCCCCATATTACTGGCGCTTTGGGCTACACTCTTATTATGCCTGAGGAGGACAAGACCGAACTCCGTACCAAAGAAGAGCTGCTAGAGAAGATTCGGGTCTCCATGGGTGGTCGGGCCGCGGAGGAAGTTATCCTTGATACGATGACCAACGGAGCTGCTCAGGACCTAAAGGACGCAACTCAGGTAGCGAAAGGGATGGTCACTCTCTATGGCATGAGTGCGGAAGTAGGTATGGTATCTATTGCCTCTAACAGTTCTAAATACCTAGGCAATACCACTACTTTAGAGTGTGCACAAGGCACTGCTTACGAAGTCGACAAGGCTGTACGTCAAATCATTGGCAACTGCTATACAGATGCTGTTACGATCATCGAGGAGATGCGGGATGACATCGAAAGATTGGTCTCCTATTTATTGAAGAAGGAAACCATCACTGGTGAGGAGATGGTAAGAATTCTTCAGGAATCAAAGAATTGACATACCCTACTCTTCTAGTATATAATATGTATAAGGAGGAGCCATAGATGATTCAAATATCAGAAGAAAGTTACAAAAGCACCTACAATGCAGTATTCAAAAGTAATGATGCAGAATATGCATTTGCGATGTTAAAAGCTATCTGTAGTGGCAGCAATGAATCTGTAGCGGAAGAGTTTCGTGCACGAGAATCTGCAACCATGCAGGAATGTAGGGACTTCTTTAAGCGTCACATACTTCAGCCAGAGAACACAACTATTCGGAATATTCAAGATTCAGTCTTTACGGCATTGTTTGGAGATAAAAAGAATATCGCTAGATTTTACAATGAAACTATACGTCAGGACGGACCTTATGTGGAAGAAAAAGATATAGAAATCGTGACATTAAAAGCGATTCTTACGAATTCTCTGCATAATGATTTGGGATTTAAAATTGGAGAGGACACCTTCTACTTAACAGAAGCACAATCAACATATAACCCGAATATGCCGTACCGCTTCCTATTGTATGGAGCCGCTACGTATAAACAGGCATATCCTGAAAATACTAAGATATACGGGCAAGCTCCATTAGCTCTTTACCCTATGCACTGCTACATGATATATACGGGTACAGATGATTTGAGAGAAAAGCGCGAGGTAATTGAGATGCCTGATGGGAGTCTAGCGTTGAAGCTGTCAACTATGACGGAACAACGGGGAGACTTCGAAGTAACAGTCCACATAATACCATGGACTAATACAGATAGCATTATCAATGAATACATAGATTTTTGTAAGATACATCGTGAAGAACGTCAAACAGGATATGACTCGATTGAAACCTTGGCGAGTCGAATTATAGAGCGTTGTTTATCCCGCGGTATTTTAGTTGAATTTCTAATGAGTCATCGCAAGGAGGTGTACACTATCATGGTGGAATTATATGATCAAGAAGAAGTCATGAGAAACTGGCAGAAATTCATAGAAGCTGAAAGCGAGGCTAGAGGTGAAGCTAGAGGTGAAGCTAGAGGTGAAGCTAGAGGTGAGGCACGAGGCGAAGCTAAAGCTGTAGCCAAAGTAGTGCACAATCTGCATAACAAGGGCTACACACTAGAGCAAATCGCCGACATTGTCGGTCTGTCAGTTCAGGAAGTGCAAAACATCGGTCAATGAGTCTAAACGTATTATCCATATGATAGCAGAGAGGGAGTGTGCAACATTGCACACCCCCTTTTGTTATAAGTTCTAGTATCCCTACTAGCATATATTATTAGAGGCTAAACGCTTCTGGAAAGGGTCTCGGCTGTAGGCAAACTTCGAGAGGCATTGGAGGGACTGCCAGATAACACGCATCTAAGATCCTTTGCTGGCTTCAATGTTTATGGGTGGTGCCGAGACAAGTGTTTTCTTCATGGAAAACGTTTCGCAATAAGGAAAGGACGGTGTGTTATAGTCCTTTCCTTATACTTTTATAAAGGAGGAGAATACAAATATGAAATACATCATTGCAGGGCGCGTAGGTAGCGGTAAGACAACACTTGCCAAGCGCATGGAGATGCGAGGGCTCCGCATCGCAAAATCATTCACAACTCGTCCCAGGCGCCCCGGAGAGGACGATGACTATCTATTCATCTCACAGGAGGAAGCAGATAAGTATCCTCCCAGTGAACGGGTAGTAGCAACTTCTAGACAGGAGTATGAATACTTCATGTCTAGGGATGAAGTGCTTCGCTCAGATATATTCGTAGTTGATCCCAATGGGGTAAGAGACTTAGCAAAAGAATTCCCCAATGAACAGTTCGTTCTCATTTATGTACGTCCAGCCAGCGTAGAACTTGCACAGAGGTTCCACGATAACCGTGACCCTGGGGGGAAGTCCTTTGCTGAACGGAGTGCTGCAGAAGACAAACTCTTTACAGCGTTTGAACAAAACTTAATGCGTAAAGACTTTAGAACGATGTTCGCTGGATGCTACAACATACTGAACAATTATAACGGCGGTTTAACCGCATGGGCAAAACGATTCACAGAGGAGGACTAATATTTATGAAACGGATTCTTTTATCTATTATACTGGCCGTGTTGACATTAGCGGGCTGTTCATCCACTGCATCTCCTGTAGTTACTCGAACAGCAGAGGATTTTTCCTTGGCTATTCAAAACGCAAGAGACGCAGAGCTTAATGAAGCAATCCCTGTAGTTACGTCATTTGAAGATGAATATATTTCTACTCTATTAGGGATCAGTGGAGACGACGTTGATTCTTGTGCTATCGCAGTCTCCGCCATGAACATCAAAGCATATGGCATTGCCCTCGTCCGCCCTATCGACGGGAAAGAGGAAGAT